>WFLX010170309.1_pt1 | contig 15175 bp, 15 predicted proteins | sample 4967041 | NCBI WGS metagenome assembly WFLX01 (sample SAMN12857096, study PRJNA449069) | gut metagenome | isolation source: stool from male and female vole | host: Microtus ochrogaster | place: USA:Florida | collected 2017
TTCATTGAGCGGATGGTGAAGATGAATAATAACCATTGAAGAACATAAAAATTATTGCAGATAATGAGATTGAGGAGTTTAGTAAGCGTTCTTGCCGCATGTGTCGCATTAGGATTGTCGGCTCAGGCGAAGTATGGGCCTAATTGTAAAAAAGTAGGATAAAATCCTTGTAAGTCCCTATCTTCTATATCGATACGGTGAGTCTTGATTTAGAGGTCACTTTTTAACAGTTCGTTAACGCTTAATTGTAAAAAAGTAGGATAAAAGTCTTGCAATAGACTGGTGTTTAGTAACTTTGTACCATTAAAAACACATCAGATGAGCAAAAAAATGCGTGTTCTGTTCCTCCTTTAATGTGGTAAAGAATGGCCACAAAGCAGGTAAGCAGCTATATAAATGCAAAGATTGTGACCGTCAATTTGTTGGAGGCAAACGGATAAATCTCAGAGATGTAGAACGTGATTACATAGACGGTAAACAGACATTGGCTCAGCTATCCGTAAAGTATGGGGTCTGCATCAAGACTGTATGGAACATGCTTGGATCAATGCGTCACAAACGCGTGATATCCAAGGATAAGGATGTGATAGTTGAGATGGATGCAACCTATTGGGGGCGATATTTCGGCATAGTTGTAATAAAGGATGCATTCAGAAATAAAGTCTTATGGTACAAGTTTATCCGTAGTCATGAACGGGTGGAGGATTATGTCGAAGGTATTGATTGGCTGAAAGCACATGGATTCAGGGTATGGGGTATTGTATGCGATGGCCTCAGGGGATTGTTTGAGGCATTCCGTCCAATCCCCGTACAGATGTGTCAGTTCCATATGGTCTCGATAGTGCGGCGATATTTAACCAACAAGCCGGATCTGGAAGCTGCGCGTGAACTGCTGACTCTTGTCAAGACGCTTGCACGGAAAGATCAGGCTACATTCATGGCGGATTTGGATCAATGGCATTCACGCCATGAGGAAATACTCAAGGAGAAGAGTACCGATAACTTTGGAAAGAGACATTTTACGCGTCCGAGATTACGCTCGGCCTATCTGTCCATCAAACGGCATGCGCCATGGCTCTGGACATTCGAAAAGCACAAAGACCGTGCTATACCCAATACAAATGCCGGGATTGAAAGTTTCAACTCCAGATTGAAGACAACTTTGAGAATACACAGCGGAATCACAGCCGAACGTCGTATGAAACTGATAGAAAATTTCATTGCAACGCATTATTAAAAAGGTTTTCTTAGCCATGGAACCCCTAAAATAGTGCGAGACTGCCCACGCCGGTAGCCTCGCTCACTATTCCAGTGCGTTATTGGCTTATTGCTCGCAGGTTGCTCCTCAGCAGAGCCTGTTTCCTCTTCAGCCAACTCGCAAAGATACGCTCTTTCGATTAAAAAGTCATCCTACCATTTTACAATTAGGAAATAAAGGGTCTTTTTCATCCTACCATTTTACAATTAGTCTGAAGTATGTGTTCTATTTCATAGGCGACGGAATGGGTATGGGGCATGTCAATGCCGCTGAGTATTATAACCGCCTTGTGCTTGGCAACGATGAGCCGCTCTTGATGATGCAGTTTCCGGTGTCGACATTCGCGCTCACTTATTCGGCGTCGTCAAAAATCACTGATTCGGCTGCCGCAGGGACGGCTTTGTCGACAGGCACGAAAACGAAAAACGGCATGATCGCTATGAACCCCGACACGGTTGAGGTGATTTCTATCGCCCGAAAGCTGAAAGACGAGGGCTGGGGCGTGGGTATCCTCACTTCCAACGCTCCCGACGACGCCACTCCGGCATCGTTCTACGCCCACGTGCCTAATCGAAAAATGTATGACGACATCGACAAGCAGGCGGCTCGCTCGGGCTATGATTTTCTTGGCGGAGCCTCATTGCGCGGACGAAAGGATAAGGACGGTAATGATACCGGACTCGAGGCTGAGATAGAGAAGGCGGGAGTGAAGGTGATATATGGCACCGAGGCTTACGACGGTAGGGTGTCGGGACCGCTGTGGGTGCTGAGCCATGACGGAGTATGGGGCAATAACAATGATATCGGTTTCAGGGTAGACTCTATCGAGGGTGCGATGAAAATCGATGAGCTCACTAAGGTGGCTCTTGACCATGTGAGCAAAGCTTCGCCCGACAAATTCTTTATCATGGTGGAGAACGGATTGATCGACCATGGCGCTCACGCCAACGACGGCGGTTCGGTTGTGACCGAGGTGTTCGCTCTTCAGGACGCATTGAAGGTTGCCTACGATTTTTATCTGCAACATCCCGATGAAACCCTTATCGTGGTGACTGCAGACCATGACACCGGCGGTATCGCTATCTCCGACGGGCACCGCGACATGAGCCTGATAGGCGGTCAGGCGATCTCGAAGGATCATTTCGCCGATTATTGGCGCGACCGCATGAACGAAGGTAAAGTTCCCACCTGGGAGGAGATGCAGCAGATGCTGACCGACCGTCTCGGTTTCTGGACCCGCGTTCCGGTTTCAAAGAAGCAGACCGCCGAGCTGAAGCGACTGTTTGAAAAGAATTTCATCCTCAAGGAGAGCAATGACGAGAAGGGGCTTTACAACACCTTCAATGATTTTATCTCGGAGGTGTTTGCGGTCAATAACCATTGGCTCGGCATAAGCTTCATAAGCGGCAGCCACACTGCCAATCCCGTTCCGGTATTCGCTATAGGCGCCGGTGCCGAGAAGTTCAACGGGATGAAAAACAATGTGGAGCTTCCCGAAATAATATATGAGATAACCCGCAAATAAATTTTCTTTTAGCGAGGATTGCATTATCTTTGTGATATTGTAACCGTGCAGGCACGATATGCTGTCTGCGAAAAACCAGAATTGCGATGAGAACCAAGTATAAGAGAATTTTATTGAAGCTCAGCGGCGAGTCGCTGATGGGCAGTCAGGGATACGGCATTGACACTGTGAGGCTCAATCAGTATGCCGAGCAGATTAAGGAGATTGCCGATTCAGGGGTGCAGATTGCCATCGTGATTGGCGGCGGCAACATATTCCGCGGACTATCGGGCGCGTCAAAGGGGTTTGACCGCGTGAAAGGCGACCAGATGGGAATGCTCGCCACTGTGATAAACTCGCTTGCTCTAAGCTCGGCTCTTGAGGCTCACGGACAGAAAGCCGTCGTGCTCACCGCCATCAATATGTTCCCCATCGGAGAGCATTACAGCAAGTGGCGCGCCATCGAGGCGATGGACCGGGGCGCGGTGGCTATCCTTTCGGGAGGCACCGGCAATCCGTTTTTCACCACCGACACCGGCTCGGCGTTGCGCGGCGTGGAGGTGGAAGCCGACGTGATGCTCAAGGGCACGCGCGTCGACGGCATCTATACCGCCGACCCTGAGAAGGACCCCACGGCTACCAAATTTGCTGAAATAACCTATGATGAGGTGTACACCCGCGGATTGAAAGTGATGGACCTCACGGCTACCGCGCTGTGCAAGGAGAACCATCTGCCCATCATAGTGTTTGACATGGACACCCCTGGTAACCTCAAGAAGGTTATATCGGGCGAGCCTATCGGAACCCTCGTATATTAATAATCAAAAAATAGAAATACATCATGACTGACGTAAAGACTTATCTTGACCCGGCTGAAGAGAAGATGGAACTGGCGGTGGCATATCTTGACGAAGCGCTTGCCCACATCCGCGCAGGCAAAGCCAACCCTAAGATTCTTGACGGAATCAGAGTGGAATATTACGGAAGCGCCGTGCCGGTGGGAAATGTTGCGAATATCAGCGTTCCCGACGCACGCACCATCACCATCACTCCGTGGGAGAAATCGATGTTCAAGGAGATTGAGAAAGCTATAATCAATTCGGAGCTCGGCATAACCCCCGAGAACAATGGCGAGATTATCCGCATCTCTATCCCGCCGTTGACCGAGGAGCGCCGCAAAATGCTCGTGAAGCAGTCGAAGGCTGAGGCTGAGACCGCCAAGGTATCGGTGCGCAATGCCCGCCGCGACGCTATCGACGGACTTAAGAAAGCCGTTAAGCAGGGCATGCCTGAGGATGTAGAGAAGGATGCCGAGGCTACCGCTCAGAAGCTCCACGACAAATATTTGAAGAAGATCGACGAGCTGTTTGCCGCAAAGGAGAAAGAGATTCTCACCGTGTAATGCCACCTGTGGCGTTGCTCTATGGCATAGAAAAAGCGGATATCATTAGATGTCCGCTTTTTTGGTGCTGTGGTTTAGGAGAGCTTCATGTCAATGTGGAGACGTTCCTCAAGAATGTATTCCCCTGAGGTTTCTACGAATCCGAGCGACTTGTAGAAGTCGCGCAGGTAGGCTTGCGCTTCTATTTCGATTGCCGGAGAATTGGCTAGGGATATTTTTATCGCCTCCTTCATGAGCATTCTCGCCAGCCCTTTGCCTCGCGCCTCCTTGACGGTTAGGACTCTGCCTATCGATGAGTCGGGATGCTTTACTCCCGGATCGATCACCCTGAGATAGGAGAGGATTTTGCCATCCTCCACGGCGTAGAGGTGGGTCGAATGCTGGTCGCGGTTGTCGAGCTCCTGGCAGGGGCAGTTCTGCTCGACGATAAACACTTCGGCGCGGATGCGCATAATCTCATACAGCTCCCGGAGTGTCAGCTCTTCAAATCGTTTTATCTTGATTTCCATTGTAACTGTAGTTCTTGCCGCAAAGTTAGGAATAATTTCGCAGTTGATCGGGCGGTAGGCGGCTTGGTGGCATAATTCAGGGCGTTTTTATTTGTAAGTCAGATTATTTTTATACCTTTGCGACAGCATATCGCATGCGGAGTCCCGATGTGGGGTGACGTGGCGGGGTGCATTGCCATGGTGTTAAGCCTTGGCAAAGACATGTTTACAAAGCGTTTATCCGCGCTTATTCTTGACGGATCGAAATCTGGCAGTTTCAAAATCACAGTCGAGAATGAGGCAACGATAGGCGCCTTCGGGGTATGATATACCTAATAATGGAGTTATGTAGTGATACATTTCCCTATGTTCATATCATACGGCGTGAGGCTCCGCGTTGCTCGTTCTACTGTGATGGGCACATGCCAGAGCCTCGATTCGTGGGACGAGCAACAGATACAGACTCTCACGCTTTTTTTTTATAAGTCCCTATTCCGGAGAGACTGCAAGGGAGCAATCTACTGACCCATGAAAAGAGTCTTATTTTTATTCGTAATTTTGGCGGCTTCTTTTGGATTTGCGGTTCAAGCAGTGTCAGCCCCAAAGAAAGTGGCTGTTTATGTTGAAGGAGAGATGTCGAAATCCGACAAATCAATTGTTAGTTCCGCCGTTCTGGCACGTATGTCGGAAAATCGGGATTACATTCCGTATGAACGTAATACAGCGTTTATTAATTCCTTAGACAAAGAGCAGGATTATCAGCTTTCCGGAGAAGTTTCCGAAAAGGAGATTCGGAAAGTAGGCGAGCGTATGGGCGTGGACTATGTCATTGTTGTGAATGCCGTTATCTCGTCAGATGATCAGTGTCACATGTCAGCGCGGTTAATCAAACTTGAGTCCGGTGAAATAATAAAATCGGTGAACCTTAAGCGGGAATACGAAGGCTCTAAGACTATTTCAGCAATGGCGAATAATATAGCATATCGATTACTTAACAAGAGGTCCAAATAATGGTTGCCATGACTAAGTATATTTATATAGTTTTATCAATTTTATTTCTGCTGAGATTCGATGCGGTAGCGCAGGAATTGCCAAAGAAGAAAGTAGCAGTATATATTTCAGGTGACAATACTGATGCCTCCATTAAGAAAGTGTTTGGCTCGAAATTAGTTGGAGCCATTGCTCGAAGTGAAGGCTACGCCGCAGTAGAACGTACTGCTGAATTTCTTTCAGCGCTCACGGCTGAGAGTGACTACCAAACATCAGGGGAAGTCCGAGATAGTCAAATCGCGCATTTAGGGCAAAAATTTGGAGTCAAATACGTTGTGGCTGCCGATATTGCCGAGGTTTTCGATGAGTATTTTATTTCATCGCGTCTCATTAATGTTGAAACCGGGCTGGTAGAGCGGTCTTTTGATGCCAATGGAGCGGCGGAATCAATGCAACAGTTGGTAGCGTTAGCGGAAAAGATAGCTGATGGCATGATTATAAAACCGGAGCAGGAAAAAATAAGAAAAGAACAGGAAGCAAAACAACAGGCGGAGTTGTTAGCCAGGCAAGAACAAGAACGGATTAATGCAGAACGTATAGAGAATGAACGTCGTCAACAAGAAGCACGCCGCCAATTGCGAGCTACGGCAATCTCAAATCTCTTTCAGAGACTCGGCTATAATTGCTATCAATTGGGTAATTATATCGTCATGAACGATTTGATCAATGTTACGTTCGATTTCGACTCATTTAATCAAACTGTAGTAATTACCAACCAGGCTCCATCGGGATGGCAGTTGGCAAATGAAGAAATACTCCGGCTTGTTTCTCAATCAGGCAGGTATAACCGCAATGTTCCCGGAGCCTATTGGGTTGCTTTTCCTGTAAAAGCAAAGCCCGATATGTCGTCGGGTAAATTTAATAGCAAGAAGATGTTGGGAGTGTGGACAATTCCGGTTTATACGTTGGATATGTATTACCGACCCAAAAAGTCCATCGGCGAGACAATAAAGCAAAAAGGTGCTGAAGCTCCTTATCTTAAGAAAAATCTTGATAGCTATTTCACGGTTTACTATCGTCCAATGTTCACTGAAGCTGAGATTCAAGCTGAGATTGATCGCATAAAGTAAATTGAAAAATGAAGCAGCTTAATTTAATCATACTGTTATTGCAATACTTGCATCAGCGAGTGTCTTTGCCCAAGATTCGCCAAAGAAAAAAGTTGCGGTATACATGACCGGCACTACATCTGAGGAAGCATACAAAAAAGTTATTGGCTCTAAGCTGGTAAACGCAATTACAGAAAGCGGAGAGTATGCTGCCGTCGAAAGGACTGCCGACTTTTTAGCGGCTTTATCGGCTGAAAGTGATTATCAAACCTCGGGAGAAGTCCGTGATAGCCAAATTGCACGTTTAGGTCAGAAATTTGGAGTTCGATACGTTGTAGTAGCTGATGCCAGTGAACTTTTTGACGAATATTTTATTGCGGCGAGATTGATAAATGTAGAAACGGGTCTTGTCGAACGAGCATTTGATGTAAATGGTCCTGCCGATTCTATGGCTCAACTGGTATCTTTAGCGGAAAATGTAGCTAATGGACTTTTAGGAATCTATTCATCCAATGGAATATCGAGCAAACCTATAATCATTGTGCGCTACAGATAAAAATGGGAAGGTGGTATACATTCTTCCCGAGGAATGGCAGAAAATGCCAGAAAGTGAAAAACTTAATTATTCAAAAAATGGGATTTGCATTTGTGAGAATGGCGAAGGATTTATTGTTGCAATGAGAGACTCGGGAAGAGGTCTTTGGATTTCTTCCAATCAATACCCTACTAAAGAACAAGCCATCTTAATCAAGAAATATATAGAGGGGCTAAATAATGTGCTGCTAATATTCGGAGGGGAAGCGTTAGAATATGATGTATATTGGACTTCTTCAAATGAGAATGGTGGTGTCGTTTTCAGCACTAAGCCATCATGGATTGGGTTTTATTTTTCTCATCATTAGATGAACATCCAGAAAATACTGGAATCCGAAAAGTGCATCCAATAATGTAGCGGAAAAGATTGTGTGATGGGGATTTGGTAATTTAACCCGGATTTGGTAACTTTGTTACTGTGGTAATAATTACTGTGGTAATAAAGCATGAGATTCTATAATCGCACTAAGGAAATGGAGGAGCTTAGACGCATACAAGGACGCGCCTTTGCCTCTCGATCGAGGATGACAGTTATAACGGGACGGCGTCGTATCGGCAAGACTTCGCTTGCTCTGCGCGCCACGCAGGGAGAGTATCCTACGGTTTATCTTTTTGTAAGCAGAAAAAATGAGGCAGCGTTGTGTGAAGAGTTCGCCGGACTTATCGCTACGACGCTTGGGTGTTATGTGCCCCCCGAGATTAAATCATTCAAGTCTTTATTTCTGATGTTGATGGAGCTTGCCAGGACGCGCAAGTTTAATCTGATTATAGATGAATTTCAGGAGTTTTTCAACATAAATCCCTCCGTGTTCAGCGATATGCAAAACGTCTGGGATTCTTACCGCGACGATACCCATGTCAATTTGTTGCTAATGGGTTCGGTATACTCCATGATGCACAAGATTTTTGAAAATTATCACGAACCTCTTTTCGGTAGGGCGGATGCTATGATTCGTCTTTCTGGATTTGGCACGGAAACAATGAAAGAGGTTATGCGTGATTTTCGTCCGAATTATACCAACGATGAACTGCTCGCATTCTATACCATAACAGGGGGCGTACCGAAGTATATCGAGTTGCTTTGTGATGACACTGATTTGTCTATAGAGGGAATGCTCGATTACGTTGTGCGAGAAAACTCGCCATTTGTAAACGAAGGTCGTAATATTTTGATAGAGGAATTCGGCAGAGATTACGGATTATATTTCTCGGTGTTGAGCTGCATTGCATCGGGAATTAACACTCAGGGGGCGATTGAAAGCGCATTGGGCAACATTACGGTGGCGGGACATTTGAAAAGATTGATAGAGGATTATTCGCTAATTAAGCGAGTGCGACCAATCATGTCAAAGCCTCGTTCTCAGAATGTCCAATATGAGATCACCGATAATTTTCTGCGGTTCTGGTTCAATTATTTTGACCGAAACCAGACACTGATTGAATTGAACAACTTTGAGCANCTNCGNCATATNGTNTNTTCNGATTACCCGACNTTCTCGGGNCTCNCNCTNGAAAANTGGTTNCGGTTGAAGATGATGGAAAGCCANCNNTATNCTGATATNGGCTCATGGTGGGAACGCAANAAGGGAAAGGANGCGAATGAGATAGACATTGTTGCTCTTTCAGTGGATGGGAAGAGGGCGATTGTCGCCGAGGTAAAGCGTCAGCGGCGCAACTACGATCACAAGGCGTTCATGGAGAAAGTGGATAGCATTAGAGCGAGTATTTTATCGAAGTATGAGATAGAAACGCAGCTGTTCACATTGGGGGATATGTGAATTTAAGGGTGCATTTGGAGGAAAGAGTTTGAGGTCAATATTAATAAGACACTATAAATATGAACGCCAAACTGCTATATTCAACAAAAGAATTGTTTGATTCGTATCTGCGAGGTAAAACCTATTCTATACCACCTTATCAAAGAGGTTACAAATGGGATGCCAAAGACATTGAAAGGCTGCTAAAAGATGTAAATGACTTTTCTCCTAATGAAGAGCTGGATCTGTTCTACTGCCTTCAGAACATAACTCTTATAGAAAAGGGAGATTCATATAATGTTGTCGATGGGCAGCAAAGACTTACAACACTCATTATAATTCTGTCTTATTTAGAGGAGTATTCCCTGATTGAGGGATCATTACACTACAATGTAAGAAAAGAAACCGAAGATTTTCTCCAGGAATTCATATTCAAACGTAGTGATATAGGAGACATTAAGAACTGGGAGAATTTGTTGGAGATTACAAAGGGAAATGGGAAAGATTATGATTTCCAAGACGTGTATTATCTGTTCAATGCCTACAAAACAGTACAGTCATGGTTTGATGAAAATCCACAGGTCGTTTCATACATGAAGGACAAGATTTTGAATCACCTGAAGGTTATTGTTAATCTCCCCAAGAATATTGATGAACAGGAGCTCTTTGAGAATCTTAACGGAAAGAGAGTGCCTCTTGACGGTGCCGATCTAATTCGCGCTCTCATTATTACACGAGTCGCTAAGAGGGAGATAGGCGAAATGGATGATGCTACAAAGCAGAATGTTCTTATAAATGAAAGAAGGGTCAAGATAGGGCTCATGTTAGACTCAATCAATCTTTGGTGGTCGGACGAAAACAAGCAAACCTACTTTAAGCAATTTACTAAGGAAGTTAAGGAATCGGAACCTAATTCCGTGAGCTTCGATGATTCAAATTATCCGATAGACAATCTTTATAAACTTTACGCCATTGTATATGCGGACGGGAAGTTGAGCATGGATTTTTTTGAGAAAAAATCTATGGAGGAAGGATTTCTACAGGAATTGCAGATGCTTCAAAGGACAATTGATAATTGGTACAACGATCGAGAATTGTATCATATTATTCTTTTCGCCAGTATATATGCCGGCGAGGGGAATAAAGAAAAAGGTTTGCATAGGCTTACGTTTAAAGAATTGTTTTCATTGTGGAAGACAACCCGGCGGAAATCATTCATAAACAGCCTTAAAGGAAGAATTGCTCAAAATGAGGCGATTAAGGAATTACTACAACAAAAAGATATTTCTGACGAGGACAACGAAAAGAAGGCGTTCAGTGAGTCTTGGTTTGATAGAAGGCTAATATGTGTATCAACTTTGCTTGACATTATCAGTTTGTTGGCTTCAAAAAGTAATGCGAAACTTCCTGCAAAATACTTTAAGGCGCATAAGGAAGATTTTGAGCATATCTTCCCTCAGACTCCAATCGGGGATAGAGTTAAGGATAAGGGAAAACAGACTCAAATACTTAAACAATATTTGGAGATCATCAACCCTTCAGTTTCTGAGAACGAAAGAATATATATTAACGATAATGAGATAGATTGGGACAACCAGGAGTGGAAAGATAGTATCAAGACTAAGATAAATGCGATAATAGGGAAAATCATTCCTATTAATTCCTTAGGAAACATGTGTGTGCTGCATGAATCCGTTAATCGGGGGTATGGTAATGACTTCTTTTTGGAAAAAAGAATAGACATTATGAGTAAATCGCAGGAAGGATTTTTCATTAGGCGGCATGTATATGACGCTTTCAACAAAATTTTTGTGGAACGTCAGAACAATACTATTGACATGATGAGAATGACAAGATGGGATAGGTCCGACATTCTTTCCAGAAGAAAATATATAATAAATAGAATAAGTAATTATCTTAAACCTGCAAATGAGCAAGCATAATGCATATCTTAAAAATGAGAATCTACTAACTCTTTTTTCTTTGAATAATCTGATCGTGCCGGAAATTCAAAGGGAATATGTGTGGGGTAATAATAGTGATGTGCTGGAAAAATTCCTGATTGAGTTAGAGAAGAAAGCTGCTCCTTGTGAGATGTGTCATCATGTTCATACCAATAAAAATGTGAACGTGGGATTCTTGTATTCTTATAAACCGTCGTATGTGAGACATGAGAATGATAGGATTCTTGACGAATTTTTGATTGATGGACAACAGCGAATAACCACATTATTTCTATTGCTTCTCTATCGTGCGGCTCTAGAAGACCGCATTGATGATTTCATGGTGATATGTAGAGCCGATGAAGGCGACTTTGAAATGGGTTTTAACTATAAGGTTCGCAGTCTGACTCAGCAATTTCTGGTTCAATTGATTCAGTCCGTCAAGGCTGAGGGTGCGGCTGCGTTTGAATTTATTTCAGACTTAGAGGATACGCCTTGCTGGTTTTTGGATGATTACAAGAATGATCCAACGATAAACTCGATGATATCTGCTCTGAAATCTATCGGCAAGATATTTGGTGACAAATCAAATTTTTATTTCGATTACTTGCTGACAAATATTCACTTTTGGCATTTTAAAACTGAGGCTACATCTCAAGGCGAGGAACTCTATATCACGATGAACTCACGAGGCGAACAGCTGTCAGATAATGAAATGCAGAAAGCCAGAGTTTTGCCAAGTGCGGAGATGTTAAGATACGGCGTGGAATGGGAGAAATGGCAAACCTTTTTTTGGCGAAACCGAAAGGCAGGAAAAGGCAATAACCCGAACGCAGATAAGGGATTTAATAATTTTCTTGGGTGCATAGAAAATCTTGAACGCTTTAGTAAGACTTCAGGCGATCGCCTTGATGTGGAAACCATAAAAACATATATGGAGGGATTGCAGTATATATGCTCGCCTGAATTTGAAAAGCGGCTATCTGTATTGTATGATGGGCTGTACTGTGAATGGTTCAAAAATTTTATCCATTATCTGTGGAATGAGATAAATACCTATGATGGCAAATGGGATATCATAGACCCGCGAGGAGGAGACCAGGCTTTAAGGAATGACTATAAAAACAAGTCTATTGCCCGGAATAAGTCTATGCTATTTTGGCCCTGGATGACATATTTCAAGAGCTTCGGAGAAAAGATAGATGACGAACTACTCATAAGAATTTTGCACTTCTATTACGTAAGGTATCTGTGTTACAAGCGTTCTTCTACTTCAGTGGAAACCATTGTGAAATGCTTTGTTGATACTAAAGGAGAGATTCATTCCCAAGACCAGTCCATAAATGATGACGAAGAGGAAGACAATGTGAATAGCAAAATTTTCAGCGAGGAGGAAATGTTGCTATCGGAACTATATTTTTCCGGAGGGAACAACTCAAGGGAGATTGAATCAGCGATNTGGGAAGTTNAGGATTTTCCGTANNTCATAGNCGGGAAAGGNGTTGGCGGNAACACGGTGTTTGAATTTTTCAATACAAGTGGAATCATCGACAAGTCAGATGCTCTGAGGAGTGTGAGTGTGTTCAAGAAAAATATTACGTACCTATTAGGCAAGGATGATAGTAAGACTTCCCACATTAAAANAAAGGAAATACTGCTGTTCTATGTTTTTGAAAACAAGTGTTATTGGACCCAACAATCTCCGTGGTACTATACGAACTATGAAACAAGCAGTTGGAAGAGAATTGTAAGGAGTAGGCATTTTATAGAATTTTACAATGAGTTTTTTTGCAAAAGACTAAATGACCGGCTCGATAAAGAGAGTGATGATTTTTGCAAAAATATTGAAGTTGAACTAACGGAATTCCTTGAAGCTAAACGAAAAATATTTTTTGAAGAAAACAACATTATTGATCGAAACGAAAAGCAATGGAGCCATAGAAAGCTTGTCATTTTATATGATTTATTGGCGAACAATGGTGTTTGGGATGATGGTCATGAAAATATTGTGCTTTGGAAAGACCAAAATATAGAATCAAAAGACGGGATTTTTCTTGGGCAGGACACAATTTGGAAAGCTTCAAGATATTATGATCCTAAAGTTCAGGTTCAACTCAAGCCTGATTGGCGGGAATTTATCCAGAGATCCTATAATGTTCGGATTGTGGATTTTTCAGAAACTCCCACGGAAACAGAAAAACAATGAAGTGTCAGTCGGTGCGGGTGGCACGGGTGGCGTGGAGGGCGGCGCGGGCGTCGGCGGCGAGTTGGGCGCGTAGAGCGTCGAGCGACTCAAAGCGCTGTTCTTTGCGGAGGAACCGGAGGAATTCTAGTTCTACGGTCTGCCCGTATATGCAGCCGTCGAATCCTATTATGTGGGCTTCTATGCTTTCAGGGGCATCGGGGGAGTCGACGGTGGGGCGATGTCCGATGTTGACCATTGCCGGATAGGTGGCGCCGTTGTCAAGGCGGGCGCGGACGGCGTAAACGCCGTTGGCGGGAACGAGCCGGCGGGGATCGGCGGGGAGGATGTTGGCTGTCGGGAAGCCGATGGTGCGTCCGAGCTCTTTCCCGTGGACCACTGTACCTGAGAGAGCGTAGGGGTAGCCGAGCATGAGATTGGCTTGGGTGATGTCGCCGTTTAGGAGCAGACGGCGTATGACTGACGAGCTTACTTTGTCGCCCTCGGGGTTGCGATATTCGGGTGCGTGGATGATTTTTACGCCGGCACGGTCGCCGATGGAATCGTAGGCTGATTTTTCGGTGGGATGATCGTGTCCGAAATGATTGTTGAATCCGAGCACGAGTGCTTGCACGCAGTAGTCGTCGTGAAGCATTTTCAGGAAGTCGAATGTCGACATTTGCCTCAGGCGGTCGTCGAAGCTCAGGAGGATTATCCCCTTGACCGGAGTGGAGGCGAGCCGGCGGCTGCGCTCGGCTGGCGAGGTGAGGCTTCGGGGCGCTTCGCCGGGACGGAGCAGTTCGCGGGGATGGTTGGAGAAGGTGACAACTACAGGCGAGAGTCTCATTGCGTCGCTGTTGGCGGCGAGGGCTGAGATGAGGTGGCGATGCCCTGTGTGGACGCCGTCAAACATTCCTATTGCCGCAATGCGGGGCGTCGAAGTGTCGCCTTTCGTTATTGTCGGTATCATGCTGCAAAGATACAAAATCCTTGCGTATTATTAAAAGAAAGGAGTTCCCGCCGGGTTGGATCGGGGCGGGAACTCTGTATATGGAAGTGTTATGAGCGGTTGTCGGCTGTTCAGTCGATGATGGTCGATGGCAGGATTTCGAGGTCGCGGTGGCGCTCAGCTTTGATCATGTTGCCGTCGGCATCGAAATAGACATCGGTGTCGTATTCGCCTCTCTGTTCAACTTCAAACACGTAGAACGAATCGCTCGCGCGCTGATAGAAAGACACGTCGTCAAGGGTCCAGTCGCCATAGTCGCAGGTGGTGAACGCTGTCATGATGTCGGCGGGCACGTTGGAATATGGCGCGTCGTAGTCAATTTCGGTCATGACCCATTGCCCCTCTTTGCTGAACCACACGTCGTAGTCGTCGCCGGCTTTGTCAAATTCAGCAACGCGATATTGGTTGTGGCGGGTTTCCCACTTGGCTTTTACGTTGGGATAGAGTTTGTTTAACTCGCTTGTAAAGTCGGCAGTGGGGGTGAAATCGTTGTCGTCATCATCGCTGCAGCTTGCCAAAACCCCGACGCTCATCGCCGAGAAAAGCAGAACTGCAAACAGCTTGGTAAATTTCGTAAGTTTCATAAGTTAGTGTGTTATAGTATTTCTATAAGTTAGTGTGTTATAGTATTTCTCCTATAACACGAGCTGCTTNACAGTGGTTCTGCTTTTTACGATGTTTTAACAGTTAGGCGAAGAGCGGTGTCGACAGATAACGCTCGCCGGTGTCGGGGAGAACCGCCACGATGGTTTTGCCCTTGTTCTCATCGAGNTTGGCGAGGGTGATTGCCGCATACAGCGCCGCTCCCGACGATATTCCGGCAAGCAGTCCNTCCTGNTTGGCGAGCATGCGGGCTCCTGCGAAAGCGTCGTCGTTGCTGACGGTGATGACGCTGTCGACAATCGCCCGGTCGTAGTTGCCGGGCACGAATCCGGCTCC
>WFLX010091169.1_pt1 | contig 15173 bp, 12 predicted proteins | sample 4967041 | NCBI WGS metagenome assembly WFLX01 (sample SAMN12857096, study PRJNA449069) | gut metagenome | isolation source: stool from male and female vole | host: Microtus ochrogaster | place: USA:Florida | collected 2017
AGAAGTCCGACATTCACAATCCCATTGATCTTGGCACTGCTAAAGTGCAAAGAGTTTCGGCTCGATTTGATTTTGAGCAGACTACCGTTGCTGGACAGAATGCTCCTAATTTATATCCCATAACCAGCTCTTATGACGAAACCGTTATCGAAGGTTATGTGGAGCTTGTCGGGATATCCTTGTTCAATATGTCCAAGACATTCAATTATCTCCCCATGATGTCGGCAAATTCCTCATGGAGTAATCCGCAGATATGCGTTAGGGAAACTTCCAATAATTGGGTTGTCAGCACAGGATATGATATTAAGGCAAACTATGCCGGAGGAAATGCTTCGTCGATTTTCTATTTTCCCACATCGATTCCCGATTTTGCCCCGAGTTCGGCTGATTACACNCCGTTTGATGCTCTTGTAAATGACGATAATGATGAAAACTGGACTCCCGGTGCCAATACAAGCTATAAAATATGGCGATATGCGACTGAAAATACGATTCCCGGTGTGACAGAACAAAAACATGGCATCTCTACCGGTGTCCTGTTCAAAGGTTATATAAGAGGTGAGGCAGGTTCTGACTTGAACAACATGCTTAAATCAGGAAAGGTGCTGTATGCTTTCGACGGACATATTTATGGTGATAAGGACGCTCTTACGGCATTTGTTGAAGGAGCTCCTACGACTACTCTTGCTGATTTCTACAAGCAGCTTTTTGTTCCCGACAATTTGGATGCCAACGGCGACCTGATAAATACCGTGAAAGATGGTATTACTATCTATCGCCCTGTGGTGGTGAATGCTGAAAATGTTTATCCATGCTATTATTATTACTATAACCGTCATGACGACAACATGGATAATATAACCATGGGCGACATGGAATTTGCTGTAGTTCGAAACAATGTTTATAAGTTGAAGGTGAATTCAATCAGTGAATTCGGCCATCCGGGTGAGCCGGGCGACGATCCTGACCCTGAAGATCCCGACGGTCCCGATGAATCACCCAAAACTTATTTCAAGCTCTCGGTGCAGACTCTTCCATGGGTTGTGCGCGTTAATGCCATAGATTTTTAATCGGTCTATTTTGAAGAATGAATCAGTTAAAACGAATCATAACCAAGTTTGTCATAGGGATAACGGCAATTGTTCTCCCTATGACAGGCTTGTTGTCGTGCGATAACGCGATATATGAAAAACTTGAACCGTGTCGGTCGGGAATTGATGTTCGGTTCATTTTTGATTATAATATGTTATTTGCTAACGCATTTTATTCACAAGTGGATTGTCTGACACTGTTTGTATATGATTCGGACTATAAGTATGTGACCACCCTTACTGAAACATCTTCGGCTGCGCTTGCCGATGAGAACTACAAGATGACACTTAATCTTCCTGCCGGTGAATATAATTTGTTGGCTTATGGAGGCATGGGGTGTAGCAATTCATCATTTTATTTTAGCTCGGCGCCGGTTGAGGGGGCGGATATGAGTTCAATCCAGGTTGAGATGAATTCTGATTGCATTGGCGCCGATCCCGGAATTGATTTGCATGGATTGTTTTACGGAGCTCTTAAGGTCAATGTGCCTGAACCGCAATCCAACACTTTTTCCCTCGTGACTCTGCCGATGATGCGCGACACTCATAATATCCGCATTCTTCTTCAGCATGTCGATGGAACTCCGGTGAATTATGAGGATTTCGAAATCACTATTGCTGGCGCCGATAATTTCAAATTTGATTTCGAAAATAATTTGATTCCATCGGGTGTGTCATCTGCTATTTATCCATGGAAGAGTGGAAATGTTTATGCGGGATTGAATCCCGACGGTTCCNAAGCGACTCTTGCCTNTGCTGAATTCAGCACGTCTCGTTNAACNCCCGATTCCGNNATGANATNGGANATAATNGGGAATCCCAACGAGCCTGCTGTAGTTTCGATACCCCTTGTGAATTATCTCCTTCTATTGAAGAGTGAAAAATATGCCCGGATGCAGTCTCAGGAGTATCTTGACCGTGAGTTATCATGGGATATGATATTTTTTCTTGATAGTGACAACACTTGGATGAAAACTCATATCCTGATTAATAATTGGGTCGTAAGGCTCAATGACGCTGTTTTATGAAATTGAAACCAACTATCTTGTGTGTCGGCATGATGTCGGTTGCTTTAGCCGGTTGCGGGGACGGAGCGCCCTCCAATGGGGTGGAGGAGCATGCCCCCATGGCCTACATGTCGCTTTCCGTTTCAACTGTTGAGTCGGTTGCCGGCGGGCGTGTCGACGGCTATACCTTTGAAGCGGCTGAGTCCTCCAACGAAATGATTCATACGATGCGTTTTGTGATAGTTGACGGTGACGGTAATGTGGAACACAATGTGTCGATTTCTCAGATACCCGATTTCAAAACATCACCGAAACGATTTCGTGTGAAGCCTCATGAAACAAAGGCAGTGTATCTTTTTGGCAATGAAACCTCTATTCCTGAGGAAATAATGACGGTATTCAAAAATTTGAAGCAGGGTGAGGCTTTTCCTGTTGCACTTTATGAGACCGCTGAGTTGGGTGACGAATCGGGCAATCCGCTCTTCCCTAATGACCGGCTTATTCCCATGACCGAGGTTCATAGTGTTGAAATCGGCGCGCCTGTTTATAACGGTCCCGAGCCGGTGCCTTATCAAGCCGAATTGTTTGTGACGCGTGCCACGGCTAAACTCTCATTCAATCTTACTGTTTCAGAAAGTTATCTCGGATTTAATCCCTCAATGATATCGACAATTACGTTCAATAAAGTTGGGAATAAGGAGTATCTGTTTCCCAAAAACACTCAATACCTCCCTCCAAAGAATCCATCATCTTTCGATGCCAGAACCGTGACCTCTTTTAGTGTGCCTGTCGACGCAGTGAATGAGCCTTACGTCGTGACATGGATTAAGGGTGGAGATGACCGTTCTTATTTATCAGGACCCATTTATATACCGGAGACTGATAATGGATTCTCAATTAATTCCTATAGCATCGTGTTGCCTGTTGGAGGAATTGATCTTGAAGCCACGCTCCCCAATCTCCCCTCGCTTCCGCGCAATACTCATGCGAAAGTTGATATAACGCTGAGTGGCGGTCGGCTTTCGGTGGAAGTTGCCGTGGTTCCATATACCGGCGTGTATCTTAATCCCGAATTTGGAATTGACCGGGACTGATAAAGGAAAAATTAGGAATTGCATTAAATAAATTGAAAAATCAAGCCATTCTTCAACTCAGATGAAATTGGGTATTTTAAATATAAAATTGAGATTAGTTGCCGTGTTTGCGGTGATCATTGCATTATTGTCGNTTTTCTCCTGTACTGATGACTTGCTATATGATTCAGCNGAAATAGGGGATGGAACGGCGGCAATGAACCTATCTCTCAATTTTAAAGAAATAGGACNTCGAATTGAGTCGCGGGCGCCTCATGGCGGCACGCCGGGAAATGCGATTGATGCGATAGAGTCGCTGTGTGTCTTGGTTTATGATCTCGATGGAAAACTCGTCAAAAAATATTCGCAGAATGATTTTGAAAATTATAATTATAAATTGTTTGAACCTGACGGCGCTCCGGCTGATGCTGTTCTAAGCGGTGAGCATCAAGCTCAGGACTCCACGGGACGTGCCTCTTTTAACATTGGTGTGCAAAATGCGGACAATCGCTTGCCCTATGGTAAATATCGCATGTATGCTGTTGCCAATATGGGTGATCTTTCAGAATATGATGTCGAGACTGAGACTGCTCTTCATTCCATAACGCTGAATTGGAATGAAGAAGTTGAAGCCAATAATCAGATGTTCGGTTACTTTACACCGAATGAGAACAGTGCTAAAATCAGTNTCNGGTTTATCGGCAGTGAACTTACAATCAATGAGAGCAGCGTGTCGCTTCACGCCTGGATTAAACGCTGTGTGTCGAAAGTGACTGTCGCTTTCGATGGCAGAAAATTGAAAGACCAAGTGTGGATTTTTCTTAAGTCGGTTGAAATAAAAGACATNCNNGNGANNATGCAACTTGGCGGCTGACAATCCGGACGGTGAGATAACCGACGGGGATAAGGGGAGGGAGTTGCATTTCTGGGAGCCTGCCGATGGTGAGGCAGTCCAGAAGATTATATACCATGAGGGTGATGGAGTGCATGCTCCTCTTGAATGGGGAGAGTATGTTTCCAAAGGCCATCCTATTTTCGGCTTTGATTCTATTAGTGCGAATAACCTCGATTTGACCTACAAGGAGCGACTCGCTGCCCAGCATACCCGGAATGTGAATGCCCTGTATTTTTTCGAGAATATGCAGGGGAAGGGGCTTGCCGGAACCAAATCCGATAAACGCCAGCAGGTGAACCAAGCGGATAAGAATAATCAAGTCACATCCTATCCTGAAGGTGTCGACCCGAATGAGGAAGCATGGAAAGACGCAAAACCTTATGGCTCCTATATAGAGGTGAAAGCTTATTATCTGTCGTTTAATCCGGGCGATCCCGGGCAAGGTGAGATTACATATAGATTTATGCTCGGNAAAGATGCTGAACTGGATTATAACGCTCAGCGCAACTATCATTATAAGCTCACTCTCTGCTTNAATGGCTATGCCAACGACGTGGACTGGCATATAGAGTATGAAGAAGAGGACAGAAAAATTCAGACTCCCAATCCCTACTATATTTCCTACCTATACAATCGCTCCATGATGCTGCCTCTTGACATAGATGCCGGTTCTGCTACAATTTCAAGTATAGACGTTGCCATTAAATCTAACGGCTGGGCGCCGATAGAGGGCTCAACCGACGGAGGGGTAAGCGCTGAGCCGGGATATGATGACGCCACTGCTGTGTATTGGAAGCCGGTGGATAATCCTACTGCTTATCCATGGAACGGTTTCCTTTCATTAAGAAATATAGGAAGTAACACGGTAATANNCGGATNTGCNCCNTATGGNGTAAACTCAAATAAATCACATTATGATGATGCGGAGCTTGGTTATGTGACATATAATGATTTTACGCCAAGTGTAAAATCCATTGATGAAGCTTATGATGACGGAGAGATCCACGTGAGCCTCAAGGAAGAGGAGGGCATGAATCATTACACTGTGAATATTCCTTTGTGGACGAGGGCTAAAAGCCTTATCAGTCAAACCGGCTATACCGGCAACAATCCCTATGACGCTTATCAGCGTGAAGCCAAGATTGAGATAAAGGTCACTTTGTCGGATGGAACTGTGTTGACTCCCGGATTGAGCCCGAACACTACTGCCCGGGAGGGCGATTTGATTTCAATCAGGCAGGTTCATCGCATTGTCAATCCGAAAGGAATTTACCGCAGCGCGGATAAAAATGCCGATTTCCACGTGGTGTTGATGATGCTTCGCGGTGAAGGTTCAACGTCTTTTATCCCTCTACCCTCCAATGGACCTTGGCGAGCCTACGTATTTAGGGACACTCAACGCGGAGAAGGCAATCCCGACAATTGGGATGATGAATCGGGCGGTACTATATGGCTTGAAGGCGCTGAAGGCACAACTACCGACAATTTCACTGTTAAAGACCGCAATGGCATAACAAGGACCTACCAGACTGTTAATGGGTATTCAGGTTCTGATATCGATTTTACAATCCATTTCAACGGCAAGACTCCTAAGGGTGGAGATGTGAACAACTACGCATTGATAAGGGTGGAGTATAATAATTACNCTTGTGATCNCTTGNTATTTGTTCGTNAAGGTAACGAACCNGACAATCTTATTGAAAATGGCGACAAGTGGATGGCGAGCAATAATATCAGCAATGGAGTGGTGGGGGAGAGTCCGCTCAATGAGGGATCATTGTTCCGTTTCAATAATTGGAAAGGGATTCTTGCCGAGAGTAACCAAAACTGTAAATCGCCATGGGTCAATATTTCCCCCAACTCCTTTTTGGGGAATTGCGCCGATAACAATCAGTTGAAACTGACCGATGGAAGCGAAGGTACATGGGCGGGCATCGGCTATGATTACACTTATGAGAATACCACGTATTGGGGCTCTCAGCCCAATGGACTGCGTGTGGCGGAATTCTCTGATTATAAGGAGTTATATGATAATGTGGATATAGAGCAAGGTTTCGGAATTCTGTATGGCGATGACTCTGAAGANGNGCTAAACAATATCAGGGATGCTNACGNATATCTCGATGATGNCGATCCTGNTCGATCTATGGATAAGGNGNTGANANGATGTTTCGTCTATAATTATAGGACAGGACGAAACTTGTTTTTCCCAATCGGAGCATCGGGGTATGGACACAGAAAAGCTGACCAGAACGGACACACGGGAGTGTTGCGTTACGCTTGTAGTGCGCGTTGGGGTTATTTCCCCTCCAGTGCTGTTGGGTCCATCTATCCAAATGGTGTATCGGATTGTCCTCTGTTTCTTGACCTGTTTCGCCGTCCCGGAGCGATATACTGGCTCCGAACTCCCGTTAAGGATGCCGACTTGGATCCGGGTAACTTGTCAGTGGCATGGGATATAAACTTCTTTAACTTTAACTTCTATCCCTTGAATAACAATGATGTTCTTATTAACGGCATATCTGATGCTTGTTTCATAAGGAGTATTAAAGAGTAAGAAACACATGTGTTTTCTTTGAATAGTAATCCTATTCAGAATGTTAGATTAGTGTGGCCGGCTTCTGCGTGAGCAGCAGTCGGTCTGTTTTTTCCTGTCCCTAATCACAATAAAATGAAAAATAGGATAATTTAATATTAAAAATGGTGACCAATAGGAGANTTTATCGTAATTTTATATTAAAATTCCAAGAGANTAAAGTTTAATGAAAAAGATAGACGATTTTCTANTTAATCTGCGTGTTCCCGGAGGAAAGGTGGGCTCGGGNTCTTNGCTTGNGGNTGANCCGTNTCNCAGGGAGNCCTATTTTAATCACAGTGTGATTTGCCTGATTGAATATGGAGGTGATAGGGAGTCGTCAATGGGCGTTGTGATGAATAAGCCCACTGAGTATTCTCTTTCGGAACTTGTCAAGGAGGTAAAGAGAGAGGATCCTATAGTGGTGTATTGCGGCGGACCCGTCTCTACCGACCGCCTTTACTATGTCCACACTTTGGGCGATGACATTATTCCCGGCGCTACAAAGATATGCGATGGATTGTACATCGGCGGCGACTTTTCTGCTATGATTGATTATGTCAACGCCGGATATCCGATCGACAGCCACATCCGCTTCTATCTGGGATATAGCGGCTGGGATGCCGGGCAACTTGACACGGAACTTGCCGATAACGTGTGGGCTGTCGTTCCGATAAAATCACCCGCAAAACTCCTCTCGGGAGCTTCCGACGGTTATTGGCACCGATTGGTCAGGGAGATGGGCGAGGACTATAAGGGTTGGCTGTACCATCCTCAAAACCCGAGCTGGAATTAAGCTAATTGAATAGCCGTTGGAGTGAAAATGCGTCTTCGTAGCTTGCTCCATGTCTGAGCCACGAACGATACCTTCCGCATATTTTGAATCCCGATTTTTGGAATAATTTTATGCTCGATTCATTTGTCACCGGGATGATTGCATGAATCTGGTGCATTCCAAGCATTGAATGGCAATAATCGGCAAGGAGGTTTAATGCTCTTGTGGCATATCCCTGGCGGTGAAATTGCCTGTCGATGATAATCCCTACGGCGGCTCGCCGGTTGTGAGGATCGAAATCATAGAGATCGATGGCGCCGATGAGCGCTCCGTCATCTTTATGCGCTATCATGAGCCGGAGCTGTTTTGCTGAATATATGTCGGGATTGTAGTCGGCGATATATTCCTCGATGAGTTTTTTTGAAAATGGCGCCGTGGCGCATCCCACGCTCCATAGTTCGGTGTCGTTCTCCCATTGATATATAATGTCAAGGTCGTAGGGCTCGGGTAGGCGCAATACGATTAAGTCATCTGAAAGATATCGGTTGTCGTTCATCGGTTGTTTCGGTTAAATGAGTCACTGAATAAAGTGCGGTTCAANAGNGAGCGTCCAAGGGTGATTTCGTCAGTGTATTCGATTTCATTTCCCACNGAGACTCCGCGCGCCAGTTGAGTGATTTTCACCGGCAGAGAGCCAAGTTGGCGGTAGATGTAGAAATTGGTTGTTTCCCCCTCCATTGTGGCGCTGAGTGCGAGAATTATTTCAGTTATATCGCCGGTTTTCACCCTTTCGACCAGCGAAGCTATCTCAAGATCGGTGGGACCGATGCCGTCCATCGGCGATATAAGCCCTCCAAGCACATGGTACAGCCCTCGGTACTGCCCGGTGTTCTCAAAAAGCATCACGTCCTTCACGCTCTCCACGACGCACACCGTCGACGAGTCGCGCGCCGGATTGGAGCATATAGGGCATACTTCTGTTTCTGAAATATTGTGACACGTAGTGCAGTATCTGATGCCTTTGCGCAAATTTATGATGGCGTCGCCAAGCGATTGTCCCATTTTTTCATCCTGCCTGAGAATGTACAGCGCCAGTCTCAAGGCGGTTTTCCTTCCTATGCCCGGCAAGCGCGACAGTTCGTTGACGGCTGTTTCGAGCAGTGTGGAGGCGAATTCTTGTTCCATAGTTGTAAATCCTGCTTCTAACTTAACGTAAAGTTAGCTCAAAACAATGAATGTGACAAACTGCATGGCGTAATTTTCGCAATTTTGCTTTTTACATTGTTATTAAATGCTTAATTTTGCGTGTTGAAAGCAAAATTTGCTCAAAAAGACAATGAAAATTATACGTAAAGTCGATGAACTTAAGAAGACCCTCGGCGCTGAAAAGGCTGCCGGTAAAACGATAGGGCTTGTTCCTACGATGGGCGCTCTTCATGCCGGACACGTGTCCTTGATTGACCGTGCCCGAAAAGAAAACGATATTGTCGTTGTAAGTGTATTTGTGAACCCTACACAATTTAATAATCCTGAAGACTTGCGCACTTATCCGCGCACAGAGGAGGCTGATTGCCTCAAACTCGAAGCCGCCGGAGTGGACTACGCCTTTATTCCCGAAGTGGAGGAGATGTATCCCGAACCCGACACTCGAGTGTTTGACCTTGGACCTGTAGCTGAAGTGATGGAGGGCAAAATGCGCCCGGGACATTTCAATGGAGTGGCTCAGGTCGTAAGCAAGCTCTTCGCAATGGTTGAGCCGACTCGCGCCTATTTCGGTGAGAAGGATTTCCAGCAGATTGCGGTGATACGCCGCATGGTCGAGCTCGAAGGTTTCGATCTTGAAATNGTTCCCTGTCCCATTANGCGCGAAGATGACGGATTGGCGTTGAGNTCCCGAAATGTTCGACNTAANGCCGAGCAGCGTGCCATTGCCCCTAAAATCCATANAGTTCTTGCCGAGAGCGTTGGCTGGGCNCCNCAGTCGAGNGTAGANGCGGTAAAGGNNCATGTGATAGACGATATTANTGCCTANCNCGGCATGGAGGTGNAATATTACGAAATTGTGAACGGATATGACATGCAGCCCGTTGCTGATTGGTCAGAGACCGATTATCCCGTTGGATGCGTGACGGTTAATGTCGGCAATGTCCGTCTTATTGATAACATCAAATACACATCAGGAAAATGATGCAGGTAGAAGTAGTGAAGTCGAAGATTCATCGTGTCACTGTCACGGAAAGTAATCTTGCCTACATTGGAAGCATTACCATTGATGAGGATTTGATGGATGCGGCAAATATCATTGCCGGTGAAAGGGTCTACATTGTCAATAATAACAATGGTGAGCGTTTTGACACCTATACTATCCCGGGAGAACGCGGTTCAGGGATGATATGTCTAAACGGAGCCGCCGCGCGCAAAGTGCAGCCGGGCGACATCGTGATTATAATGAGTTATGCGATAATGCCCTTTGATGAAGCCAAGAATTTTAAACCGGCTGTAATTTTCCCCGACACGGCGACCAATCGCCTTGTTAACCAATAATTAACGAAACGAATACCTCAATCAGATATGTTNGAAAATCNTAGCGAAAGACTTGAACGAAGTTTCAAGCTGTTGAAAGGTCAAGGCCGCATCACTGAAATAAACGTGGCAGAAACCTTGAAGGATGTGCGNCGCGCGNTNNTTGACGCCGACGTGAACTACAAGGTTGCAAAGCAATTCACCGATACGGTTAAAGCCAAGGCTCTCGGTCAGAATGTGATCAACGCTATCAAGCCGAGTGAACTCATGGTTAAGATAGTCCACGATGAGCTTACTACTTTGATGGGCGGAGACACTGCTCAGGTTAATCTGAGCGGGAATCCCACAGTGATACTCATGTCGGGACTTCAGGGTTCCGGTAAGACCACCATGTCGGGCAAGCTTGCCAAAAAGCTCAAGAGTGAAAAAGGGCGCCGTCCTTTGCTGGTTGCCGGCGACGTTTATCGTCCTGCCGCTATTGAGCAGTTGAAAGTGCTTGGAGAGCAGATTGAGGTCCCTGTATATACAGAGGAGGGCAATAAGAATCCTGTGCAGATTGCGGAAAACGCTATTCGTTACGCAAAGGCTAATCATTTTGACCTCGTGATCGTCGATACAGCCGGACGTCTTGCCGTTGACGAGGCGATGATGAACGAGATTGAAGCCATTAAGAAAGCCATCAAGCCTCAGGAAACACTCTTTGTAGTCGACTCAATGACCGGCCAGGATGCGGTGAATACTGCAAAAGAGTTCAATGACCGTCTTGATTTTGACGGAGTGGTGTTGACAAAACTCGACGGTGACACCCGTGGTGGAGCTGCCCTGTCAATCCGCACTGTCGTCACCAAGCCTATAAAATTCGTCGGTACCGGCGAGAAGCTTGACGCGCTCGACTACTTCCATCCCGCGCGTATGGCTGACCGTATCCTCGGAATGGGCGATATCGTCACCCTCGTTGAGAAGGCTCAGCAGCAGTTTGACATCAAGCAGGCTGCGGAACTTGAACGTAAATTCTCTAAAAATCAATTTAACTTCAACGACTTCTATAATCAGATTCAGCAAATCAAGAAACTTGGCAACATCAAGGATATCGCTGCAATGATTCCGGGAGTCGGCAAGGCAATCAAGGATGTCGACATCGATGACGACGCTTTCAAGAGCATCGAGGCGGTGATTCGCTCGATGACCGAAAAGGAGCGCNCTCATCCCGACATTATCGATGCNAGCCGCCGTCGTCGCATCGCTGCCGGTTCGGGAACCTCGCTTCAGGAAGTGAATCGCATCCTCAAAAATTTCGAGGACATGCGCAAGATAATGAAGTCGGCAATGAACATGAAGGCTAACCCCATGAAGATGATGCGCAACATGCGTCGTCGTTAATTAGTTTAAGATGGACAAGACCATAACAGTCAATGGAGCCACGGTGCATTATACCGATAACGGGTCAGGCAATCCCATCGTGCTCATGCACGGCTGGGGATGCAATACTACCACGTTGGCGAGCATTGAAAAAGTGGCTCTTGAAACCAATAGGGTTATAAATATTGATTTTCCCGGGCATGGGAAATCTCCTGAGCCCCCTGCCGTGTGGGGAGTGGAGGAATACACCCAGGTCCTTGAAGCGATAGTTAAAGCTGAAAATCTGGTTAACCCATCTTTGCTTGGTCACTCTTTTGGCGGGCGCGTAGGAATTCTCTATGCTTCACGCCATGACGACGTTGACAAGCTCATTTTGGTCGATGCTGCCGGAATCAAGCCCAAACGTCCCATTAAATATTACTTTAAGGTATATTCATTTAAGTTGATGAAGCGTTGGCTTTATCTTACGCTTGGACGTAACGAGGCTGAAAAGCGGCTTAATGTGATGCGCGGTAAAACCGGTTCAAGTGACTATGCTAATGCCACGCCTAAGATGCGCGCTATATTGAGCAAGGTTGTTAACGAAGACTTGAAATCGTGTATGCCTCATATCAAAGCGTCGACGTTGCTGATATGGGGCGAGAACGATACAGCGACACCGATAGCCGATGCCCGATACATGGAATCCCACATTCCCGGCGCCGGACTGGTTTCCTTCCCCGGGTGCGGTCATTACAGTTTCCTTGACAATCCAGCTCAATTTTCCGCTGTGCTCAGAAGTTTTCTTAAATCATAATTCCAACTAATGGCTGTTCTATTTCTATTCATAGCATTATCGGCGCTTTTCAATATGCTGCTTGAATATAAGCGCGACTTAATGATGATGCAGCAGAACTCCTACCGATGTGAGCGTTACATGAAGTGGTTGTCAACGAGTGGCGATACCACTTCTATCATAAGGCTGTGCGGAATGGGAGCCTTTCTTTTTGCTTTTGTCGCATTTGCTTCCCATCTCATGGGAATGGTGGTGATAATGGCATTTGACTGCTGTTGCGGCACCCGGCTGTTGAGTGCAAGTTATAAAAAGCCGTTGGTGTGGACTGCGAGAGCCAAGCGTATATACTCTGTTATGTGCTTGTTGTCGGCTATCGTGATAGCTCTTGTCGCCATTTTTTATGGCGAGGGTTCGTTGACCGACATCGCTTTCTTGATTGCAGTGTCGGCTACAGGTCTCTATGCTGCGTCCCACGTGGTTATAATGGCTGCGGTAAAGTTGCTGCAACCGGTTGAGAATCATATCAACAAGGGGTATTACAACGATGCCGCAAGGATTTTGAAAGGTGTTTCCGGATTGAAAGTCATAGGAATTACCGGAAGTTACGGAAAGACAAGCACGAAACACTATTTGAATCGCATACTTTGCGAGCAGTTCAATGTGTTGATGACTCCGGGGAGCTATAACACTACCATGGGAGTTATCCGCACGGTGAGAGAAATGATGGAACCCTATACCGAAATTTTCATTTGCGAGATGGGTGCCAAAAATATCGGTGATATAAAAGAAATTTGCGATCTCGTCCATCCTCAGGTCGGAATTGTTACCGCAGTAGGGGAACAGCACCTTGAATCATTTAAAACCATTGAGAATGTGCAGCGCGCCAAGTTCGAGCTTGTTGATTCGCTGCCGGCTGATGGCGTTGCGTTCATCAACAATGATTTCCCCTTCGTCGCCAATCGCCCCGTTGAGAATGTGGCATGCCATCGCTACTCCATCTCCGGCGAAAACGGCGGCGAGTACTATGTGAAATCGATGGTGTTCTCGCCCGAAGGGACCGATTTCGTGCTTTGTGCTCCATCGGGAGAATATGATTTCCACACCCGTCTCATCGGCGAGTTCAACATCTCAAACCTCATTCCTGCGATAGCCGTGGCGCTTTATTTAGGCATGAGCATGGACAAAATCAAGTATGCCGTGAGCCGCATCGAGCAGGTTGAGCATCGGTTGAGCCTTAAACGCATTCCCGGCTCATATACCATAATCGACGATGCTTTCAATTCCAATCCCGACGGATCGAGAATGGCGCTCGACGTGCTTGCGTCTATGACCGGCGGCAAGCGTTTTGTGATAACCCCAGGAATGATAGAGCTTGGCGAAAAGCAATATGAATACAATAAGCGTCTTGGCGAAAAAATAGCGTCGTCGGTCGATGTGGCGATTATCGTAGGTCAATATAACCACGATGCGATAATGGATGGACTGAAGGCTGCCGACATGCCCGACGACCGCATTCATTCAGTAGCTTCTTTTAACGATGCCTATGCATTGCTCACCAAGATGGCAGGAGCCGGCGACACTGTGTTGCTTGAAAATGACCTGCCCGACACATTCAAATGATAACATAACACATTACAGTATAAGATGAAAACTAACATAGGAGTATTTTTTGGCGGGCGAAGCACCGAGCATGAAATTTCAGTGATATCTGCGTCTCAGGCGATGCACGCCATCGATCGCGAGAAATATGATGTGACACCCATTTACATCACGAAGCAGGGTAAATGGTACACTGGCGAGGCTTTGTTTGACGTGGCTAATTACCGCAATATTCCTGAATTGCTCAAAAAGTGTGAGGAAGTTTACATGGAGCCCTCTTATGGCGACTATAATCTCTATCGCAAACAGCGTAAGATGTTCGGCTCTCCCGTCGTTACAAAACTTGATGTCGTTATCCCCGTGCTCCACGGCAGCAATGGCGAAGATGGCATTTTCGAAGGTGTGATGGAGACGATAGGCATTCCGTTTGCCGGATGCAATACTCTTGCAAGCGCCAACGGAATGGATAAAATCACGATGAAGATGATTCTTCAGGCATGTGACATCCCCGTGGTGGAATACGTGTGGTTCACTGACAAGGAGTGGTTTGCGAAGCGCGATGAAATCATAAAGCGCATTGAAGATAAACTCGGTTATCCCGTCATTGTGAAGCCTGCAAATCTCGGGTCAAGTGTAGGCATCAGCCGTGTGGCAAATCGTGAGGAGTTGATTGAAAAGGTGGAAATTGCCGAGAAATATTCAACTCGCCTCATTGTGGAGCACATGGTCGACAACCTGAAAGAGATTAACTGCTCTGTCCTCGGTGACTGTGACGACTACCGGACCTCAGTATGTGAGGAGCCGATTAAGAGCGGTGAGATTCTCTCCTATGAGGATAAGTATATGGGCGGCACTAAAAGCGCCAAGGGAATGCAGGCGTCACAGAAACGCATACCTGCCGACCTTCCTGTGGAAATGAGCGATCGCATCCGTTTCCTTGCCGGCGAAACTTTCCGCGTGCTGTCATGCCATGGTGTGAGCCGTGTCGACGTGATTGTCGATGCCGACACCAATGAGATTTATGTCAATGAAATCAACACTATCCCCGGTTCGCTGTCATTCTATCTGTGGGAAGCTACCGGAATACCATTCGACAAACTGATGGACAAACTCGTTTCTCTCGCTCTTAAGCGTAAGCGTGAACAAGGATTGAAGACGGTAAGCTACGATCAGAACATCTTTAGCCTCGGTGGGGGAGTGAAAGGCTCTAAAGGAGCTAAATCCGCTCATTGACAGTCGCTTTAGTTAGGTACAGTAAGTCCGATAAGTCTCTTTTAGGCTTGTCGGACTTATTTTATGCCAAACTATCAACTATTAACAATAGTTAAATAACTATGAATTGTAGTTTAAACTATAAAATATAGTTATATTTGTCATGTGATAAAATTTGAGTGAAATTTCAAGCGAACGAAAATGAAAGAATTGACAGCGAAAGAAGAAGAGATAATGAATTATTTTTGGCAGCACGGAAAACTGTTTGTTAAAGATATTCTTGAGTTTT
>WFLX010220534.1_pt1 | contig 15171 bp, 15 predicted proteins | sample 4967041 | NCBI WGS metagenome assembly WFLX01 (sample SAMN12857096, study PRJNA449069) | gut metagenome | isolation source: stool from male and female vole | host: Microtus ochrogaster | place: USA:Florida | collected 2017
CCGTAGAGAAAAAGCCCTCGTCCAATTCTATACAGCCTTTCAGTGTGTACTTGTCATCACGCTTACCCATTACGGAGCGTAATTTGTGCATCAGTTCCCAGATGGGTTGATAGCGCTTGTGGCCTATCTGGCGCTGCAGCTCAGCCGCTGAGATGCTTTTCTTAGTGGCTGTCAGCAGATGAATGGCGATGAACCAATATATGAACGGTAACTTCGAGCCGTGCATCACCGTGCCGCTTCTAAGCGTAGTTCTGTGACGGCAATGCTTGCACTGGTATTGTTGCTTGCTCTCTAACCAAACCACATCGTGACAGCCGCAATGTTGACACGTCACACCCTGTTTGTCTCTCATCTCCTTGAACCGCCTGCGACAAGTTGTCTCATCCGGGAAATACTTGCTAAATTCAAAGACTTTCATACTACCACTATTTTTATAAATGCGTCACAAACGTAGTCATTTTGATTATAAGCACCAAATGTTTTCCCGATTATTTTCAGTTGATGGCAAAAAATCGGATAGAACCCGTCAGGCTACCCGAAAATTTTGGTGGTATGATTGCGGATAATCATATTTTTTTATACCATGGTCATTGCGATAATCAATCTTTTTAGCCGAATTTGGAGACTTATAGGCTTGCTGTTTAAATTCTCAATTACTTATGTTATGGAGGAAAAGATGAACAACGAAGAACTCCAAAATCGTCGTGAGTTTTTCAAGAAAGCAGCTAAAGGGGTTCTGCCTATTTTAGGTCTCTTGTTTATGCCTCAAACAATTAGTTCTGTTCAGGCATATACAAAAACTCCAGGCAATTGTTATTATGGATGTGCTACTTCATGTTTCGCATTTTGTATAACAGCGTGTAGCATGTCTTGTTCCCTGTCTTGTGAATACTCGTGTACAGAAACATGTAAGCTTACTTGTCAAGGATCTTGCCAAAATGGATGTCAAGGAAATTGTCTATATGGATGTAAAAACACTTGCAAAACAACATGCAAAGGTACTGTAAAAAGAGGAACATCTTCTAATAATAACGGAATTTACTATAACCGCAGTAATGGAAGCTCATATTCTGGATGTACTGGATGTTCTGCTGCATGTGCCCAAACTTGTAGTAGCACTTGCACGGGACATTGTTATGGGCAATGTGGTTCTGCATGTAGTAATTCGTGTAGTGGAAGTTGCAAAGGTGGCTGTACAGGTTATTCAGGAGGATAAACATGAAAGAAAAAAATACAAAAATATGGCGAGATGGAATAGCCAAAAACATAACATTCATTGTTACAAAAGACTGCCAATTAGCTTGCAAATACTGTTATTTAGTTGGGAAAAACACAAATGAAAGAATGTCATTGGAAATAGGTAAACGGGCTGTTGATTACATTCTTACTAATAGTACTCTTTTCACAGAAGATTCTGTTGTGTGGGATTTCATAGGGGGCGAACCTTTTGTGGAAATTGAGTTAATAGATAAACTATGTGATTATATAAAAAGTGAAATGTATAGGTTGAATCATCCATGGTTTAATTCTTTCCGATTTAATTTTTCCACGAATGGCATAAATTATGACACAGGACGAGTACAAGAATACATAAAGAAGAATCACAGTCATTTAAGCATAGGAATTACCATTGATGGTACTCGACAGAAGCATGATTTAAATAGAATTTACAAGAATCCAGGGAAAGGTAGTTACGACGATGTTGTTAAGAATATTCCTTTATGGCTAAAGCAGTTTCCACATGGCAGTACAAAAGTAACTATAAGCAGTGCTGATATACCATATATTAAAGAGAGCGTGCTACATCTTTATTCTCTTGGCATACATGAAGTAAACATCAATGTTGTATTCGAGGATGTATGGAAAGAGGACGATGATTACTTGTTTGAAGAACAACTTTTTCATCTTGCTGATGCTATTATCGACAATGATTTCTACAAAGACTGCGCTTGTTCTTTTTTTTAGAACACATTGGCAAACCGCTTGATGCAATTGGGGACAATATGAACTGGTGTGGTGCTGGGCGAATGCTTGCCGTCGATGCCGCTGGTAACTTTTATCCCTGTACACGTTTCGCCGCCTATTCTTTGCGTTCCAAGAAGCCTATCATCATTGGCAATGTGCGTGACGGCATCGACACGAACAAGTTGCGCCCGTTCTTGATGCTTGACCGCACTACGCAGTCGCGGCAGGAGTGTCTTGATTGTGAGGTGGCAAGCGGTTGCGCGTGGTGCCAAGGTGAGAATTACGATGCAGCCGATACGAGCACCATCTATCAGAGGGCAACAGCTATCTGCAAGATGCACAAGGCTCGTGTACGTGCCAACAACTACTATTGGAACAAGCTGTACAGAAAGTTGGAACTGGAGGGTATGCGTGAGGAGTTTGAGAAAAGTAAAACGAAGTCAAACGATATAATCTGCTGAGAGTCATGTTGCAATACCTTATTATATTGTTGGACGAGACGAGTACGTCGTTTTGTCATCATGAGAATGTGAATAGGGAGCGCAGGCTGATGCCTCTTGAAGTCTTGAAGAAAGGCATCCGTTTCGGCATGATGGAGAACCTGATGATTCAGTTTGTCTATCCCGACTATGAACTGCCGCATGAGTACCAAGTGGTGGAGAGCATTGACCACTTGAAGATAAAGCCCTGTGGACAGGAGGGTGCGGACGTGCTGATTGTGAATGGTTTTCAGAAGGTGAAGGCGGATGTGCCTGTCGTGCTACGCATCACAAAACGGGAGTTCTTTGCCCACCAAGAGGAGATTGTCGCGATGCTGGGCGATGTGCCGAGGCTGAATGTCGTCTTGGCCGATGTGGAAACCTTTACGGAAGCGGACTTTGAGGCATACAATAAGGTGCTTTCCGTGCTTTCATCGGAGGTGGAAANGCTCTATGTGGATGACAAATCGCCACAGCTGAANCTCTTGACCGACCGCATGATGCTCTCNCAGATGANCAACTGCGGTGCTGNCGACACCAACATCACGTTTGCCCCTAACGGAAAGTTCTATATATGCCCTGCTTTCTACCATGAGAACGAGGCAGACAGCATCGGTGACTTGGAGCATGGGCTTGACATCAGGAACAGGCAGCTGTACAAGTTGGGGTATGCGCCAGTCTGTCGCCATTGTGATGCTTGGCAGTGCAAGCGTTGCGTGTGGCTGAATCGCAAGACCACGCTGGAGGTGAACACGCCAAGCCATGAGCAGTGCGTGGTGGCACATTTGGAACGGAACGCCTCGCGCGGACTCTTGCAGCGCATCCGCCAGCATGGCGTGTTCCTCCCCGAACAGGAAGAGATAAAAGAAATAGATTATTTAGACCCTTTTGACAAAAGAGACACATGGCAGTGAAGAAACTGGTGGGGCAAGTGACCCCCGGGGAGCGTGCTGAGATTCAGGCGCTCTTTGAACGTCGCAACGGATTGAACGAGTTGGCAAAGATTCTTACGGCTGACAATGCCGAATTGTATGAGAAGCTGGTGAGGGACATGGGCGAGACAGGCTCGAAGTTCCAAGGCTGGTGGGACAGGATGGCGGAGAAGTACCTGTGGGAATCAGTTGAGAACGGAAACTGGGGGATTAACTTCGACACGTGTGAAATCTATCTGGTAACGGCATGATGCAACCATTATTCATAGGCACGACGGAGCTGCTGCTGATTGGCGGCATCGCCCTGTTGCTGTTCGGCGGAAAGAAACTGCCTGAAATGATGAAGGGCTTGGGGCAGGGAGTGCAGAGCTTCAAGAAGGGCATGAGCGAACCCATGTTGGACGAGGACGCAGAGGCTTCGGCTGACGAAGGCGAGAAAGCCCCGTCGAACGCAGAGGTGGATTCAGAATGAGCCAACCGAATGACTTGCTGACATTTGGCGGACACCTTGAGGTGCTCCGCCGAATGTTGTTCCGCATTATAGCGGTGGTCGGAGGCATTGCCGTGGTGGTGTTTTGCCTGAAAAACGAAACTTTTGAGCTGCTGCTGGCTCCCAGTGAATGGGACTTTGTGACATATAGGTGGATAGAGCGTGTGGTGCAGGCGATGGGCTTAGAGTTCCGCTTTGAGGAGTACCACATAGACTTGATTGCCACGGACTTGTCAAGCCAATTCTTGACGCATCTGACCACGGCGGTGTATCTCGGCTTGTTGGGGGCGTCGCCCTATATCCTGTACGAGCTGTTTCGTTTCATCTCTCCTGCCTTGTATGAACGCGAACGGAGGTATTCGGTGCAGGTGGTGCTGACCGTCTATCTGCTATTCATTGTGGGCGTGCTGATGAGCTATTTTGTGCTGTTTTCCATCTCATTCCGTTTCCTAGGGACATATAGCGTGGCGGACAAGGTACATAGCACCATCACGCTTGATTCATACATCGGCACTTTCACTTCGCTCACCCTCATGATGGGTGTGGTGTTCCAGTTACCCGTCGTCGCCTTCTTCTTGGGAAAGATGGGTGTTGTAACCTCGGAGTTGCTTGCCACCTATCGCAAACATGCCTTCATCGTCATCATGTTGGTGGCGGCCATCATTACACCACCAGACCTGATGNCCNTAGTGCTGGTCGCCATTCCACTGTNTCTATTATATGAAGTGAGTGTCNGGGTGGTGCGGTGGACGGAATGAGGGAACNCGNGGNGCAAAAGCATCTCATAAAGTGCTAAAGAACAAAAGAGAATGAAGATTTTCGGGCAAAGATGGTTCTTATGTGGGGGAAAAGAACTACCTTTGTCCGATTTTTGGCGGTTGCGCTAAAAGATGCGTGCCCAAGTGGGGGCACGATACAGATGTTTTTTTATATTTCAACAAACAAAGATGAACGTAATTACAAAGAAGGTTTCGTTGCCTGATGGAAGAGAAATCAGCATCGAAACAGGAAAGCTGGCAAAACAAGCCGATGGTTCCGTGATGCTTCGTATGAACGACACGATGCTCCTGGCCACTGTTTGTGCAGCGAAAGATGCAGTACCAGGAACAGATTTTATGCCACTCCAGGTAGAGTATCGTGAGAAGTATGCGGCTAACGGCCGTTTCCCTGGAGGTTTCACCAAGCGCGAAGGCAAGGCAAGCGATGAGGAAATCCTCACTTGCCGTCTTGTTGACCGTGCACTCCGTCCGCTGTTCCCATCGAACTATCACGCAGAGGTTTATGTGAATGTCATCGTCTTCTCGGCTGATGGCAAAGATATGCCAGACGCATTGGCTGGTTTTGCTGCTTCGGCAGCTCTGGCTGTGTCTGATATTCCTTTCGATGGTCNTATCNCTGAGGTGCGCNTGGCTCGTATCAATGGTGAGTTTGTGATTAACCCANCGTTCGNGCAGCTGAAGGGGGCTGACATGGATTTGATGGTGGGTGCTACCGAGGAGAACATCATGATGGTGGAAGGCGAGANGAAGGAGGTGCAGGAGACGGATTTGCTCGAGGCTCTGAAGGTTGCGCACGAGGCTATCAAGCCGCAGTGCCGCTTGCAGAAGGAGCTGATGAAGGAGCTGGGCAAGGATGTGAAGCGTGAGTACTGCCATGAGGTGAACGACGACGAGTTGAAGGCTGACCTTCAGGCAAAGTGCTATCATCCTGCATACGACGTGACCAAGCAGGCTTTGGAGAAGCATGCTCGTGCTGAGGCATTTGAGAAGATNCGTGAGGACTATAAGGAGGCATACGCTGCCGCTCNTACAGAGCTGAGNGAAGAGNAACTGCAAGAGAAGTATGCGCTGGTGGANCGTTACTATCACGATGTGGAGCGCGATGCCATGCGTCGTTGTATCCTCGATGAAGGTATCCGTCTGGATGGTCGTAAGACTACTGACATCCGCCCTATTTGGTGTGAGGTTTCACCATTGCCTGGTCCTCATGGCAGTGCCATCTTCACACGTGGTGAAACACAGGCACTTACTTCATGCACACTCGGCACCAAGCTTGACGAGAAGCTCGTTGACGGTGCGATGGAACGCTACTACATGAAGTTCTTGCTGCACTATAACTTCCCTCCATTCTCTACGGGTGAGGCAAGACCTCAGCGTGGTGTGGGTCGCCGTGAGATTGGTCACGGTCATCTTGCATGGCGCGGTATCAAGGGACAGCTGCCTGACAACTATCCTTACACGATTCGTGTGGTTTCTGATGTGTTGGAGTCGAACGGCTCTTCATCTATGGCCACCACTTGCGCTGGTACACTCGCTCTGATGGACGCTGGTGTGCCCATCAAGAACCCCGTGGCTGGTATCGCCATGGGTCTCATCAAGAACCCTGGTGAGGACAAGTACGCTGTCCTTTCCGACATCCTCGGCGATGAGGACCACTTGGGCGATATGGACTTCAAGACTACGGGCACGAAGAATGGTTTGACTGCTACGCAGATGGACATCAAGTGCGACGGTCTCTCATACGAGATCTTGGAAAAGGCACTCATGCAGGCCAAGGCTGGTCGTGAGCACATCATGGGCGAGATGATGAAGACCATCTCTGAGCCACGTGCTGAATTGAAGCCACATGTACCACGCATTGAGCAGATTATCATTCCGAAGGAGTTCATCGGTGCTGTCATCGGTCCTGGTGGTAAGGTGATTCAGCAGATGCAGGAAGACACACAGACGGTCATCACCATTGACGAAGAGGATGGTGTGGGCAAGGTGCAGATTTCTGCTCCTGGTCGCGATGCCATCGAGGCTGCTGTAGCTAAGATTAAGGCTATCGTTGCCATTCCGGAGGTGGGTGAGGTTTATCACGGCACGGTTCGTTCTGTGATGCCTTATGGCTGCTTCGTTGAGTTCTTGCCCAGCAAGGATGGTCTGCTCCACATCTCCGAGATTGACTGGAAGCGTCTCAACACAGTGGAAGAGGCTGGTATCAAGGAAGGTGACGAGATTGACGTGAAGCTCATTGACATTGACCAGAAGACTGGCAAGTTCAAGCTCTCTCGTCGTGTGCTTATCGAGAAGCCTGCTGACTACGTAGAGCGTCCACCGCGTGAGCGTCGTCCTCGCCCCGAACGTGGCGAACGCCGTCCTCGTCCCGAACGTGCTCCTCGTGAGAATAACGAGTCCCACAACGAGGCTCCTGCACAGGAGGGTGGCGACTTCAAGTCTGCTCTCGACGACCTGTTGAAGTAATTCTTCCTGTTGGAAGACATCAATATGAAAAGGAGACCATATCCCCATGAAGGATACGGTCTCCTTTGTTTTGTGGTGTCACTTCGTGCGATACGTGACATGGCATTATTGCGAGGTGTCGAGACTGGGCTTGTTTCACAGCCTCAAAATCGGAGTCCCCGACATCGGCTGACCGATGTCGGGGACTCCGATTGGCCGATGTCGGGGACATCGATTTAGAGGGTATTATTGGTTGATGCCACTGATGATGCGTCTGATGCCTTCCTCCACCAGTTTGCGTTGGGTGGCGAGATTGATGCGGATGTAGCCTTCGCCAGCCGTGTCGCCATACATGGTGCCTGGGTTGACATAGACCTTGGCTTGCTGCAACAGATGGTCGGTCAGCTGCTGGGAGGTGAACCCAGTCTGACGGATGTCCACCCACAGGAGGTAGGTGCCCTCCAGTGTGGTGACAGGGCAGTGGGGGAGTCCTTTTTCCAGCATGGACTTTGCCAACTGGTAGTTGCCATGAATGTAGCTGTTCAGGGCGTTGAGCCACGCTTCGCCTTCGGCTGAATAGGCTGCTTGCAGGGCGATGACACCAAAGGGATTCACGTCGCACACTTCGTTGATGTTGATGGCTTGATCCACTTTCAGACGGGTGTCTGCATCTTTCACGATGATGTTGGCTATCTGCAATCCTGCTATGTTGAAGGCCTTGGATGGCGATACGCACACGGCACTGTTCGTGGCAAACGCCTCGGAGAGGGAGGCGAAAGGTGTGTAGGTGTGTCCGGGCATTGTGAACTCGCAGTGGATTTCATCGCTGATGACGAATACTCCATGCTGAAGGCAAATCTCGCCCATGCGTGTGAGTTCTTCTCGTGTCCACACACGCCCAGCGGGGTTGTGTGGGTTGCACAGCAGGAACACCTTCACGGCTGGGTCGGCGCATTTCTGCTCGAAATCCTCCCAGTCCACTTCATAGCGGTTGTTGACCATCTTCAGCGGGTTTTCCACCAGCGTACATCCGTTGTTGCGGATGCTGGAGAAGAAGCAGTTATACACGGGGGGCTGAATCAGCACCTTGTCGCCTGGCTGAGCCATTGCCTTGATGATGGCGGAGAGGGCTGGAACAACGCCGCTGGTGTAGATGAACGATGCTCTGTCAATCGTCCATCCGTGCCGACGCTGGAACCACTGGATGGCGGTCTCGTAGTAGCTTTCTGGCACGAGGGTGTAGCCGAAGCATCCGTGTTCCATGCGTGCTTTCAGTGCCTGTATGATACAGGGTGCTGTCTCGAAGTCCATGTCTGCCACCCACAGGGGGATGACGTTGGGGTCGGTGAACTTATCCCATTTCACGCAGTTTGTGTTTCTTCTGTCAATGGGCTTGTCAAAGTCGTAGTCGTAAGTCATGAGTCTGTCTGATGGTTTTTGTTGGGACTTATAGGTTTTTCACAATGACCTTTGCGTCGGCAGGTGCTTTTTGGTTCTTGTCCCAAATGAGTTCGCCCACCTTGCCTTCCACCACGACTGTGCCGCTTGTCGGGTTCTTGATGCTGTGCACGTTGCCCTTGATGTTGCCGTTCACGGTGGAATACTCAAAGAGGAGATTGGCGTCTTCACCGAAAGTGCAGTCTTCTATCGTCAGCCCATCTACATAGCAGAGCAGTTGCTCGCCCGTGAGGTGGCAGCGCACAAGACGGATGTTCTTGCCGTACCATGCCAAATACTCGCCGTTGATTTCAGAGTCGTAAATGGTCACGTTCTCTGCCTCCCAAAAGGAGTCTTTGGAGTTGATGACAGCATGGTGTATCTCCACATTTTTTGCATACTGGAAGGCGTAGTTGCCTTCTTGGTGGTAATTCTCAATGCGGATGTTCTCTGAGTGCATGAAGGCGTAGTCGCATTGGTCGATGCGCACGTTCTTCAGCTCAATGTTCTTGCAATCCCAAAGGTATTGCTCGCCGTTGGGGAAGTTGGTGTTTTCCACATAAATGCCGTCCATACGACGGAAGAGTTTGGGTGCATCCACCTTGCAGTTGGTCATGCGGCAATTCTTAGAATACCACAGGCTGCTGCGTGCGCTCTCAGCAAAGTAGCAATTGTTCACACGGAAACCATCGGNTTCCCAAAAGACGTATTTCCCCTCGAAACGGCAGTCTTCTGCCTCGATGTTGCTGCACTCTTTGATGGAGGACTCACCTACATGGATGGTGACGTTTTCCAAGCGCAAGTCGTGGGAGGCGTAAAGGGGGCGCTCGCCTCCGTATTCTTGGTCTTTAATGATTGTCATAGATGGTGTCGGTTTTTATGAATTTGTCTTATTCTTCACTGGTTGCAGAGAGGGATGAGAGACCTTTGATATTGCTCCATCCTCGTCCTTTCAAGCGGATGAGGAAAGCGGCACCGCGCCAGCACAGCTCNNTGCACATGGCAATCCATNCGCCNCGCAGCCCCANCGTGGGGGCGAGCANCAGGGNGAGGGAGAGGCGTACAATCCAGATGCTGCCGAGGTTCATGATGCTGGGCACAAGGGTCTTGCCCGAACCGACGAACACGCCGTAAGCCACGATGCTNGCAGNGAACATGGGTTCTGCCNAGGCTTCGATGNNNAGCACCTCGGCANCGAGATTGATGACGGCGGTGTCGTTNGAGATAAGCTNCATCATTTCTGTGGCAAACNCTNCCATGAGTACACCCANCAGTGCCATGATGCCCATGCCCAGCCCTACTGATATCCAAGCGAAACTGCGCATGAGGTCTTTGCGTCGTGCGCCGAGNCTTTGTNCAACAAGGGTGGTGGCAGCTTCGGAAATGCCGTAGCCGGGCATGTAGCAGAGGCTCTCGATGTTGATGCCGANGGTGTTGGCGGCAATAGCAATGGGACCCAATGGGGCGATGATGGCTGTGATGGCAATCTGCGCACCACACATCACACCACGTTCGAGACTGATGGGGAAGCCTATGGTGAAGGCTTTCTTGAGGGTCTGGCGGCTGGGGACGTAACGTGAGAGTTCCCAGCGTCCTGCCAACTCTGTGTCGAGCGCGAAGCGCAGTTGGTGGTCGCGTGAGACCATGAAGTAGAGCATCAGCCCCATTGTGATGAGGTAAGCCACGAAAGTGCCATAGGCCGCACCTGCCGTTCCCATGTGGAACACAAAGATGAAGAGGTAGTTGAACAGCACGTCGAGCACGCACATTAGGGCATTGAGAAAACTGGGCACCTTGATGCTGCCGCTACAGCGAAGGCTTCCTGCTGCCAGCAGGTTGATTTCCAGCACGGGCAAAGCGAAGGCCACGATGCTAAAGTATTCGGAGGCTTCTGCGCAAATCTCGGCATCTGCTCCCAACCAGATGGGCAGATAGGGGGCGATGGCAAGACCGATGAGGGTGAGCAGAAGACTGAATGCCAATCCAGAGAGGATGCCTTGGCGAATGATGTTGCGTGCTCCCCGCAGGTTTTCTGCTCCCACACAATGAGCTACCTGAACGGAAAATCCTGCAGCAAAGGCTGAACAAAGACCACCAAAGAGCCAGATGGTGGTGGATACGAGTCCCACCGTTGCCGACTCTTTGGTGCCGAGATGCCCAAGCATCGCTGCGTCGATAATCTGCATCGCCACGGACGATATTTGTGCCACCATGGCTGGAAGGCTCAACAACACGGTAAGTCGCAGTTTTTCTTGCCATGACATGTTCCGCGCGCCTTTCCTGACCAAGGTCAGCAATTCGTCTTTGGACAGATTCATCTGTTTGGGCTTGTGTGGAAAGTGGTATGGGGTTACTTCAGTGCCTCAGCCACGGCTTTCTCCAGTGCTTCGCCACGCAGGTTGCGCTTCAGAATCTTGCCGTCGGGACCAAAGAGGATAATCTGCGGAATGCCGTTGATTCCGTAGGCATCGCTACCAGCTTTCTGCGCATTCAGCATCTGTGGGTAGGGAATGTTCATTTTCTCAATGGCACTCTTGGTGTCTTCTGGCTTATCCCATGTTGCTACACCCAGCACTTCAAACTTGTCGCCTTTGTACGTGTTGTACACCTTGATGAGGTTGGGAATCTCAGCTTTGCAAGGACCGCACCAGCTTGCCCAGAAATCGACGAGCACGTATTTGCCTTTGCCTACATAGTCGGAGAGTTTGGTCACCTTGCCTTCATACTCGGCTGCAAAGTCTTTGAACATCTTGCCTTCGCTGGTTTCCAACTGCGTCTGCCAACTTTGCTTGGCATCGGGCAAAATGGTGTCTTGCTTGAGGAAATCATCGTTATTAACATAGGCGAGGAGTTCCTCGGGCGACATGATGGCTGCCAACACGTTTCTGACAACGTAGATACCAGCCTCATTGGGGTTCTCTTTCACAAAGTCTTTAGCCATCTGAGCGATTACCTGCATTTGATTGTCACTTTCGGGCACAGTGTTAATCTTCTCGAAGAATGGAGAAAGTGTGGCATTTAATTCCTCCTTAGTCATCGTTTGGGTTGCTGGTTTTGAGTCTTGTGCGCAGCCTGTGGCTGTCATCATGACCAATACGGTCATTAGAGCGAAAATCTTTTTCATTGTAGTTGTTGTTTGAGGTAAATATAATTTGTTTCTTGTTTGCTGTTGAGAGTCATTGGTTATCGTCCGCCAGCGGGAAGATGCTTGAGCCAAAAATCTTCCATAGTCTTCCGCAGGTGCCATGTTGTTCCTTCTCCTTCGTTGATGCTGTGGGAACGCATGGGGTAGGAGACTTGGTAGAAGATTTTCCCTTTTTCTATCAGTTTGTTGACCAGCATTTCACAGTTCTGGTAGTGTACGTTATCGTCGCCTGTGCCGTGAATCAGAAGCAGATGACCTTCCAATCCGTCTGCATAGCTGATGGGAGAGCCTTTCTCATAGCCTTCTGGGTTGTTCTGTGGCGTGTTCATGTAGCGTTCTTGATAGATGGTGTCGTAGAGACGTTGGTCGGCCACAAAAGCAACGGCAATGCCCGTCTTGAACACTTCGGGGTAGCGGAACATGCAGTTGAGTGTCTGGCTGCCACCACCGCTCCAGCCCGTAATTCCGATGCGCTCGGCATCAATGAATGGGTATTGGTGAGCCAAATCAAGAATGCCTTGGGCTTGGTCTTGGCTGGCGAAAGTGCCGACCTCGCCATAGATGCACTTGCGCCATTTGCGTCCGCGTGGAGCAGCTGCACCACGGTTCTCGATGCTCACAACGATGTAACCGAGGCTGGCGAGATACTGGTGCCATGTGCTGCTTGACCACACATCTTGCACGGTGGCGCTGGCAGGCTCTCCATACACGTCGATGATAACAGGATATTTTTTGCTGGCATCGAAATTGTAAGGCTTAATCATCCATGCATCAAGCATCCATTCACCCGATTTCACCTTCACAAACTCTTTGGCGTTTATGCCGAGTCCGTCAAACTCCTGTTGTGCCTTGCTGTTATCCACCATTACCCTTACCGATTTGCCCGAAGGGAAGAACTGCATGTCTATCTGCGGCACTGTGTAGGCATTGCTGAACGTGTGTACAGCCCATGTGCAGGTCGGCGACATATTGTAGCTGTGCTGTCCTTTCAGAGAGGCATCGCTCACCAACTCACATTGTCCGTTTCCGAACAGTTTGGCACGATACAGATAGCGTTGTGTCGCATTGTCGGGCGAGGCGATGAAATATATATAGCCGTTCTTTTCGTCCAAACCCACTTGCTGAATCACATCGAAATCACCTTTCGTGATGAGGCTCATCAGCTTACCATCAGCACTCACCCGATAGATGTGCCTCCATCCGTCTCGCTCGCTCGTCCATGTGAAGAATTTGTTGCCTTTCAGCCACTTCACATTGTCATTCGTCTCCACCCAAGCCTTGTCGCTGTCCCTAAAGAGGAGTTTCAAGTCGTTCTGCCCAATCGTCGCTGTCCACACCTTGTTGGTATGTTGTGGACGGTCCATCTGTTGGATGAACAGGCGGTTTGTGCCAGGCACAAACTCCATCCTNGGCAGNTAGTTGTTACGTTCGTCTCCAGGAATAGGCAGCCATATCGTCATGCCGCCATCGGCACTCACATAGCCAATCTTCACAGCGCTGTTCGTTGTGCCAGCCTTGGGATAGGGGAAATGCTGGAGGGTAGGGTAGATGCTNTCCACGTTATTGATGATGTCAAACCATCCTGTGCCACTTGTGTTGCTTTGCCAATAGGCGATATACTTTCCGTCGCCACTCCATCGGAAGCCGTCGCGGCAGTCGAACTCTTCCTCATACACCCAGTCGAATGTGCCATTCACGATTGTGTCATTGCCGTCTGTCGTAATAGCAGTGTAAGTCTTGGTATTCAAATCCTCCACATAGATGTTATTCTTGCTCACATATGCCACCTTGTTGGCATCAGGAGAGAACTTCGCAAACATCAAACTGCTTTCGGGCAGACCCTTGCCCAACTGGTGTAACGCTCCGCTCTTACGGTCAAGCACCCAGTAGTCGCCACGAGTGTGGTAACGCCATACCTTCTTCGTGTTCGTAAACAGCAGCACTTTCTTTTGGTCATCGCTGAAAGAAAAGTCCCACAAANCAAGCTGTTCTCCACTTGCTTTGTCAATCATAAGCTGCTCAGCAGGAATCAGCACCGTTCTACGTTCATCCTTGGCTGAATAGGTTACAATTTCCTCTTTGGCATTGCCATTCTGCTCCACTTGTACATAGTGTTCGCCATCAGGCATCCACTCTATATGTCTGCCGTGTGAAAGGTGAACGATAGACCCATAAGCTCTCAACTGCAGCGTTTTCGCAGTGTCAGTCTTCTTTTGGGCAAAGGTTGCCCCACTACACATTATTAATATATATAGGAAAAGTGTGGCTCGTTGGAATGTTGTCATAACTTTTGTATTCAGTTTTTATCAGAATTGGATATTACTGTTGTTCGTGATATGATAGAATGAAAAATAACGTCTAACAAATCGATTGCAAAGATATGCCTTTTCTTCCGAATGAATGCGTAAATCAGTGTTTATAATTCTTAAAAACACCCTGAAAACCAACTTTTGTCCCTCTCCTAAATAAGAACTTCCCGATTCATTTGGTCATTATCCGACTCTGTTTCTCACCTTGCTTCAGCGTAACACCTCTTTTTCTATCCTCATGCATAACGGTCCGCCATGCCTTCCCTGTCAGCTCCCTTCTCGTATCCTCTTCTCCTCCCCCAATCGGAGTCCCCGACTCCGCCCGGCCGATGTCGGGGACACCGTTTTTCTCGGTCATTCATCAGGCGGGAGGGGAGTGGCTGCTGCCCCGTCTTTCCCTCCTTTCAGCGGGGGCTCCTCGCCCCGTGCCTCCACCCCCTGCGCATTTACGTGGTTGCTAATCATGTTTTTCAACTTTTCCATATTATTATGATATATATCCCTCCTTCCTCCTCCTTCCCTCAATCCGTTCTCTTTTCCCCTCTTCCCCCTCCATTTCGCCCCGTTTTCACCCGTTTCCTCCTCTTTTCTGTCCGTTTTCCTTCCTTTTTTATATTTTTCCGAAAAAAGTTCCCGTTTTCTTTGGTGGTGAATCATGTAGTTCGTACCTTTGCACTCGCTTTCCGAGAGGGGGGCGTTTATGAAGTTGTTCTTTGACAGACTGCGAACACAAGAAGAGACAGCAGCGCGCTTTCCGCGGGGTCCTGTGGCACGTTCGTTGCCGCGTTTCCTCGTGGATGCGCCTAGCCAAGTCATTCCTAGATACATGATTGAGAAACAGACGAACAATGGAGCAGGAAGCCTGCCGGGAGATTCGGAACTGAAGAATAATGATTAATTACAGTGAAGAGTTTGATCCTGGCTCAGGATGAACGCTGGCTACAGGCCTAACACATGCAAGTCGAGGGGCATCATGGCGGCAGCTTGCTGCCGCTGATGGCGACCGGCGAATGGGTGAGTCACGCGTGTCCAACCTGCCCCCCGCCCGGGGACAGCCCTTGGAAATGAGGATTAAGCCCCGATAAGTGGTGGCGCCGCATGGCGCGGTCATGAAACAGGCAGGGGATGGGGACGCGTCGGATTAGCTTGACGGCGGGGCGACGGCCCACCGTGGCGACGATCCGCAGGGG
>WFLX010279469.1_pt1 | contig 15170 bp, 8 predicted proteins | sample 4967041 | NCBI WGS metagenome assembly WFLX01 (sample SAMN12857096, study PRJNA449069) | gut metagenome | isolation source: stool from male and female vole | host: Microtus ochrogaster | place: USA:Florida | collected 2017
GAAAATCTGGAGGTCCTCCATGTGCTCGCCTATTCCGATATATTTGACGGGGATGTTAAACTGGTCGCTGATGCCGATTACCACCCCTCCCTTGGCAGTGCCGTCAAGTTTGGTGATGGCAAGCCGGTTGACTTCTGTAGCGGCTACGAACTGCTTGGCCTGCTCGAAAGCGTTCTGACCTGTGGAGCCGTCGAGCACGAGAAGCACCTCCTGGGGAGCGTCGGGCACAACGCGCTGCATGACCTTCCGGATTTTGGTCAGCTCATTCATCAGCCCTACCTTGTTATGCAGGCGTCCGGCCGTATCGATGATCACCACATCGGCGTTTACCTCCTTGGCATGGCGAAGGGTATCATAGGCCACGGCAGCGGGGTCGGACCCCATCTGCNGCTTGACGACCTCCNCGCCGGCGCNCTNGCNCCATNTCNCNANNTGCTCGATNGCNGCAGNNCGGNNCGTGTCNGCNGCNCCGAGCACNACCTTGNTGCCTNCCTGCGCATACTGGTNCGCGNNCTTGCCGATGGTNGTNNTCTTGCCCACGCCGTTTACGCCGACCACCATGATCACATAGGGCTCACCGGTGTGCGGGACAGTGAAATCATCTATCCCGGGCTCATCGGGATTGTCTGATTTCGCCAGCAGGTCAGACACCTCCTGGCAAAGCAGGTTGGTAAGCTCGGAAGTGTTGACATACTTATCTTTGGCCACGCGCTCTTCGAGGCGCTTGATGATTTTCAGGGTGGTGTCAACGCCCACATCGCTCAGGACGAAGGCCTCCTCGAGATTGTCGAGCACGTCATCGTCGACGGTGCTTTTGCCGGCGACGGCGCGTGCTATCTTGCCGAGGAAACTCTCCTTGGTTTTTTCCAGCCCTGAGTCAAGGCGCTCCTTTTTCTCCTCGCGGGAGAAGAGTTTTTTGAAGAATCCCATATTTGTTTGCTTTTATGACGCGAAGTTAATAAAAAAGTGTGAGAGCCGCAAATATGCGGCTCTCAGAGTGATTGGAGTGATTGGAGTAATTGGAATAATCGGAGGAATTGGAATAATTGGAGCTATCAGAGGAATCAGAGTCATCAGAGGAATCAGAGTCATCAGAGCTATCAGAATCATCAGAGCTATCAGAGGAATCTGTGGGCTCTTGGGCTTTGGGGGTCATGCTCCCGCTCTTGATGCTATTGAGTCGGCCATCTCCTGCAGCTTCTCTGCTTGCTGCTGTGCCTGTTCTGCTTGCTGCTGTATCTGCTCTATGGCGTCAAGCGAGTCCTCGGCTGCGTCTGCGGTTTCGTCAATGACTACCACCGTGTTGTTCTTCTCCGTTATGCGCTCGAACATGTCGGTCCAGTCGCTGCGCATATAGAAGCCTGTGATGAGCCCTGCTGCTATCGCGGCAATCCAGACTGCGGCCAGGGTAATGCCTGCGCTGCGTGAGAGGGACTGGCGCTTGTGATAGTTGTTCCATATCATGGCCACCATTGTGAAAATAGGTATGCCGATGACAAGGATAAGAGCTATCGAGAAGATGAGCATGCTGTTGATCTCGCCGGGCATAAGTCCGCTTGTCACAAAATCGAGCGGCGCTATGCCGATGCCTACCAGGGCGACGATGCAGGCGAAGAAGGCGATGATGAGCGCGAAGAGCACCGGGGTGAAGACGATGCAGAGGATGACAAGAAACACCTTGGCAAGCACGGCGCAGACACGCATGAGGGAGCTTATGAAGCCATGCACTCCCTGCCGGTCATTCTCGGGGCGGGGACTGAACTCGGAGGTAACTGCCTCCCCGATATTCTCCACAGTTGGAGCCTCCCCCCTCATGCTGAGTCGCTCGAGGGGTGTCTTTGCCTCGGGGACCACTATCCATAGAATGAAATAGACTATTGCCACGGTGCTGAAGGAGAGGAAGCAGAGCACCACAACGGCCAGGCGCACCCAAGTTGGGTCGATGTTGAGATAGGCCGCGATGCCGGAGCATACGCCTCCGAGGAGCTTGTCAGAGGGGTCGCGGTAGAGGCGTTTGTTGACACGTCCCGGAGGCACGGGCGGAGGAGNGGGCCNTGCGGTGACATCCACCTCCACTTTTTCCCCTTGGGGAGTGTCAGTGAGTGTCTCCTCTATTTCAATCATCTCCTCGGGGCGCCNGATGCGCGCGATGATATTGCGGATTTCGCGTATGGTGACTATAGAGGANCCTNACCGCTNGANGTCCTCGGTCAGTATTTCGGATATGCGCCCTTCNATGTCATCAAGGAGCTCAGTGCTGTCGTCCTCCTTAGAGAAGGCGTGCCGGAGAGTCTCGAGATAGTCGTGTAGCATCTCGTATGCATCGGCATCTATGATGTAGGGACGCCCTGCGATGTTTATATTATATGTCTGTTTCATCTTGATGGGAATTGTGTGATTGGGATTGACGGTGTGAATATCTGCCCGGGAGGGGAATTATGGCTCGGGGATGGCCGGAGGCTCTGGGGAAGTATCGCGGAAGTGGCTGACCGCCCCCGCAATCTGGTCCCATACCTCTGACATAGCCGCCAGTGCGGCGGTGCCTGCCGGAGTCAGCCGGTAGTACTTCCTCGGGGGGCCTTTGGGTGACTCCTGCCATTCGTATGTGAGCTTGTCTTCGCGGCGCAGGCGGTTGAGCAGAGTGTAGAGCGTGCCCTCCACGACAATCATGTCGGCACCGGACAGGGCTGTAATGATTTCTGAGGGATATTTTGGTCCCCGGGCAAGGATCAGGAGCACGCAGTACTCCAGCATCCCCTTGCGCATCTGTGAGGATATGTTATCTGTTTCTTTTATCATAAGCGGTATATTAGATTAGACCTACGTAGACTTGAGACTTTCAAGAGAGGGGGATTCAACGTTTAGGGCCGAGACCGGTCGTTGTGCTCCCAGAGGCCTGTTCGATATCGAGGTCGGCGCCCGTGGTGCGCACATGGGCCTGCAAAGAGCCGAGTCGGTAGGATATGCCCAGTCCGACGGTCCATGTGGAGTAGCGGGTGGAGGAGGATATGCGCAGGTCGTCATTGACAACGACAGACTGGTATGTGCGAGAGGAGGGGAGGAATGACCCTGCGTAAAGCTGCACTCCGAGACGGTTGTCCTTGAGGAACTCCCTGCTGAGGCCAATGCCGTAATAATACCATGAGCTTCCGCCGTCGGATTGGAGGCCGACTGAGGGAGAGCCGTAGCCGCCGTTCACGCTCAGGCGCATCTTGAAGGGGAATGTGTAGTTCACATCGCCTCCTGCATAGGTCTCCCAGCCATGGTTGGAGGTGGTCAGGCGCGGAGAGCGGGCGTAGTAGTGATTGTAGTTCGTACCGCCGTATACGCTCACAGAGAGGGAGGCAGAAGGGTTCCACTGCGCATTGGCATTGAGGCCGAATGACTGGTTATGGCCTATATTGGCGTAGGTAGTGGTGATCAGATTGTCCGCGCTTGCGAACTGGTAGCTGTAGACAGCGTTGTCAGTGCGCGAATAGCTCGCCTGCACGGAGCCTCCTATCACGCCTCCGTAATTGCTGTAGGAGATTGACAGGGAGTTGGATCGGTTGCTCTTCAGGTCAGGATTTCCGTAGCTCACCTGGCCCGGCGTCACGGTGTTGCGGTATGGGTTCAGCTCCTCGAGCGAAGGACGGTTGATACGCATCTGGTAGGCGAGCCGGATATTGGAGGCCGGGGTGAACTTGAAGGTCACGGCGCCGTTGGGGACGATGTCGCCAAAATTGGATGTGAAATCCTCATATCCACCGAGCCGGTAGCGTATGCCGGTGTGGGTGTGCTCGTATCGGAGGCCTGCGTTGACGTACCATTTTCCGTAGTTGCCGGTATAGGCCAGATATGCCGCCATAATATCCTGGAATTGCTTCATGCGGAGGCTCTGCGACTCATCCGTTGCAATGGCATCGTTCTCCGGGCCGAACCCCGCGAGAGATGCCCCGTCCTCGGGGCGCCATGTCCCCTTGAAGCCGGCTTCTATGAGGTGATGCTCATTCAGAGGATTGGCGTAGTCTATCTGAAGCGTGTGCTTGTTGGAATTGTAATTATTGTTGTTCGAGCGCCAAGGGGCCGGAATCTCGACGCCATCGACATCGAAGGTATGGGTGACTGATTCGTTTTCACGTTTGCCGTGGTCGAAAATGTAGGAGAGGATGAGGTGGTGTCCCTGCCGACCGAATGTATGCTGGTATGAGGCGGTCGCGCTGAGTGTGCGGCTCAGAATGTCGTGTACGAAATTGCGGTCGTAGCTCCATGTCTTGTTCATCCGGTCATCATACGTCACCACCGACTCCTCAGAGTAGGGCGATGAAGAGAAATTGCTCAAGTTGATTCCGGCATTGAAGAGGTTGAGAGTATCCGGCTCCCAGGAGAGGTTGAGACTGCCGTTGGCGAATTCGTAAGGGTTCTGCTTCTGGCGTACATTCGACACCTGCAGTCGCTCGGATTGGGAGGATAAAATTTCCTGGCGCACCTCTGAATCGCTATAGAGGTTCAGTGCAGAATGGAAATATGTGCCCTGCAGGCTGGCTGTCACCTTATTGACCTTGGTGGTGGCATACAGGCCACCCCCCAGTCCTTGATTGGAGAAGGCTCCGTGAATGTTGGCCATATACCCCTCCACGGAGGTCTTCGTATTAGTGATGATGTTGATGATGCCTCCCGTACCCTCCGCGTCATACTTGGCACCGGGCTCCGTGATTACCTCTATTTTCTTGATAGTGGCAGCAGGCATCGACTTGAGCACGGACTTGATGTCACCGCTGAGCATAGGGTCTTCCTTGCCGTTAATGTAGATTTTGAAATTGGTTTTGCCATTGACCTTGATATTGTCTTGAGAATCTACAGTGATCATGGGGACATGCCGGAGCATCTCGATCATGGTGCTCGAGCCGGAAGCCGGGTCATCCTGAACATTATAAGTAAGTGTGGCTCCGTCAGAGGATATGAGCTTTCTGCGGGAGAAGACCACAACCTCGTCAAGGGTCTTGTCATCGCGCATCATGTCCACCTNTCCGAGCGCAGCTTCGGGATTGTCTGCCGTGACAGCGAAGGCCATCCGGGAATCGACACATCCCAGGTATGAGGCTTCGAGGGCATATTCTCCCGGCAGCGGCAGATTTTCATTGAAATTGCCCTCCACATCCGTGACATCGAAGCGGACGGTGCCGATTGAGTCGGCCACTTGATAGATCTTGACGGTGGCTCCTATGCAAGCCTCGCCCGAGGGCTGTTCAACCAGGGTCCCGCTCACCGAATAACTCTGCGCAGCGGCCGAAGCCGGAAGCATTGCGAGCGCGGTGGCTGTCAAAGCCGGAAGTGCTGCCAAAGCCGGGACTGCGAAAGCCGGAAGCATTGTCCGCGCATGGGCTGCGAAAGCTGGAAGCACTGCCCGTGCATGGGCTGCGAAAATGGATATTGACGATTTCTTTTTCATAACTGTTTCTCTTTTGTCGCTGCAAAGTTAAGGATANTTTTAATACTATGCAATNCATAGTACCTAATTTTTTCATAGTACTAACAAAAAAATACCTTGCCGTGTTGGGGCAAGGTGGTTTTTTGGGGGAGGCGAGGTGCTATTTGGATTGGGGATTCGGGGGGAGGTGGGATCACTAGAAATCTTGAGTTGTCATGAGATATCTTGAGTAATCATGAGATATCTTGAGTAATCATGAGATATCATGAGAAATCTTGAGATATCATGAGAAATCTTGAGAAATCATGAGATATCATGAGTAATCATGAGATATCATGAGTAATCATGAGAAATCTTGAGTTGTCATGATTGAGCTTGAGTTGTCATGATTTTTTTGGGGGGATGGTTTCAGATGGATGATGCGCTGGTTGGATGAGCCCCGGAAGAGGAGGTCGGGATCGCGGCGGGCTTCGACGAAGGGGCCGTCGACAATCGTGTCGATATAGGGGAGGGGCAGCGAGAGGCGGGGCGATGCTATTATATCCTCATAAAGGAAGCCGGTATACAGCCATACCGTGTGTCCCGCCTCTGTCACGGCTTTTGCCAGCATGGCCGTCTCCTCGGGATGATAGAGGGGATCGCCTCCGGTCAGAGTGACATCGAAATCCTCCTCGCGCACGGTCTGCATTATCTCCTCGATGCTCATTTCGGTGCCGACGTTGAAGTCCCAGGACTGCGGATTGTGGCAGCCCGGGCAAGCGTGCCTGCAGCCGGCTATATATATAGAGGTGCGGAATCCGGGGCCGTCGACTGTCGTGCCCCTTACGATGTCAAGTATCCTCATTCATGCTCTCGCCTCCAGGGGATTCTTGCGCCCCCCGGGACTCTTATTATATTATTATATTTTTTGTGCTGCGATTATTTATGCACTACGCGGTCCCTGAGCTCTGCGAGCTTGCCGGAGTTCCATCGGTCGGTGGTGCCTACCAGGTAGCCGGTGATGCGTTGTATGGTCTCGAAAGGGGTGTGGCACTTCGGGCATTCATGCTGGGCGGTGTCGGCATTCTCATATCCGCACTTCGGGCAGTGGTTGCGGTTATGGTTAACCGAGCCGTAGCCCATGTCATATTTGTCGAGCATGTCGACAATCTGCATGATGGCCTCCTCATTGTGGGTAGCGTCGCCGTCTATCTCCACATAAAATATGTGTCCGCCTCGGGTGAGGTCGTGATACGGAGCCTCGATCTGTGCCTTGTGGCGCGGGGAGCAGTGGTAGTAGACCGGCACATGGTTGGAGTTGGTGTAATAATCCTTGTCGGTGATCCCTTCGATGACGCCAAACGTGACGCGGTCGCGTTTGGTGAAACGGCCCGAGAGGCCTTCAGCCGGAGTGGCCAGGATGGAGAAGTTGTGCTTGTAGCGCTCGCTGAACTCATTGGCGCGGTCGCGCATGTGTGTCACAATCCTGAGGCCGAGCTGCTGCGATTCCTCGCTTTCGGCGTGATGCTTGCCGGTAAGGGCTATCAGACATTCTGCCAGGCCGATGAAGCCTATGCCAAGCGTGCCTTGGTTTATGACGCTCTCGATTGTGTCGTTCGGACCGAGATGCGAGGCTCCGTTCCATAGATTTCCCATGACCATGGGGAACTGCTTAGCCAGAGCTGTCTTTTGGAAATCATAGCGGTCGCAGAGTTGCCGCGCGGTGAGCTCAAGAGTGGCATCGAGCTTTTTGAAGAAAGCCGCCAATCTCTCTTCACGGTCCTCAATGTCGCGTACCTCCAGGGCCATGCGCACAATATTGAGCGTGGTGAACGACAAGTTGCCGCGTCCTACGGAGGTCTTGTCGCCGAAACGGTTCTCGAACACGCGGGTGCGGCATCCCATGGTAGCCACTTCATGGAGGTAGCGTTTGGGATCATCAGCGCGCCACAGGTCATGACGGTTGTATGAGGCGTCGAGATTCAGGAAATTCGGGAAGAAGCGGCGGGCGGTCACCTTGCATGCCAGCCGGTAGAGGTCATAGTTGGGATCTTCGGGAAGATATGACACGCCGCGTTTCTTCTTCCATATCTGGATAGGGAAAATAGCTGTTGCCCCGTTGCCGACACCTTCGTAGGTGGACTTGAGGAGCTCGCGCATCACGCAGCGGCCCTCGGCCGAAGTGTCGGTGCCGTAGTTGATTGATGAGAAGACCACCTGATTGCCTCCGCGCGAATGGATGGTGTTCATATTATGGATGAAGGCCTCCATAGCCTGGTGCACGCGCCCAACAGTCTTGTTGACCGCATGCTGGAGCCAGCGTTTCTCGCCGGTGAGGCCGTCGAGGGGGGCCTGCTCGTAATCCTTCAGCTCGATGTCATACAGATGGGAGAGGTCTTCGCCGGTGAGTTCCTCCACCTTTTTGACCTCCTCCTTGAAAGAGGCTCTCACGAAAGGCGCGAGATAGAAATCGAAGGCGGGAATGGCCTGACCGCCGTGCATCTCGTTTTGCGCAGTCTCCAGTGAGATGCAAGCCATGACGGCCGCAGTCTCTATTCGTTTGGGGGCGCGGCTTTCGGCATGTCCGGCCACGAATCCGTTGGAGAATATGCCGTCAAGGGGATGCTGGACGCAAGTGAGCGACTTGGTGGGGTAGTAGTCCTTGTCGTGGATGTGGATGAGGTTGTTGCGCACGGCGTTCTTCACATCGGCGCTAAGGAGGTAGTCATCTACGAAGGGCTTGGTGGTCTCGGAGGCGAACTTCATCATCATGCCGGCGGGGGAATCCGCGTTCATGTTCGCATTCTCGCGGGTGATGTCATTGTTTTTTGCCTCCATGATTTCGAGAAACATGTCGCGGGTCTTCGCCCTGCGCGCTATGGAGCGCTGGTCGCGGTANGCNATNTAGCGTTTNGCCACNTCCTTGCGNGNGNNTTTCATCAGCTCNANNTCCACGCGGTCCTGGATTTCCTCCACGGTCATGCGGGCTTTTCCGGCGTTGCCGATGCGCGCCGTGATGCGGTGGATGAGCTCCTCATCCTCCCCGACTACTGTCTGGAGCATGGCCTTGCGGATGGCTGATTTGATCTTGTCCTCGTTGTAGTCAACGACTCTGCCGTCACGTTTCTCTACTGTCTGTATCATCTTTTAGGGATAATATTTTTCGCAATTTTGCGCAAAGGTAAATCAAAAATTCCGAACCTGCAAGAATCCCGCTGATATTTTATGAAAAAAATAAATTGGTCAACTTTTTCGGATGATGAAAAAGTTAACCAATTGATTATCAATTATTAAAAAATTTTTTCTGAAAACTTTGGAAAATTCAAAATTTTAAAACTTGCTCAAAATCAAAGTGATGGAGGCTTACTTCCCGGCCTCTCTGGAGAGTATCGAGGCCTCGAGGGCGGCGATGGTTGCCACGTCGACTATGTCGCGCACATCTGCATTGATTCCGGTGAAATACACGGGCTTGCGCAGTCCGATCTGGATAGGGCCTGTGATATGTCCGACGCCCATGCCGAGGAGCATCTTGTAGGTGATATTGGCAGAGGCGAGGTTAGGGAAGATCAGCGTATTCACATCGCGCCCCTTGAGGGTGTTGAAGGGGAAAATCTCATCGCGCAGCTGAGTGTTGAGGGCGTAGTCGGCCTGCATCTCGCCGTCGACGGTGATATCGGGATACTGCTCGTGAAGAGTTTTGACAGCGTCTGCCACGCGCTTGGGACCCTCCTCGTTGCCGTTTGAGCCGAAATTGCTGTAGCTGAGCATAGCCATCACCGGCTCATGGGCGAAGAAGCGCACGGCATCGTTGGTGAGGCGGGCGATCTGCACCAGGGTGTCAGCGTCAGCCACGGGGTTAATGGCCGTGTCAGCAAGGAAGAAGGAGCCCTTGCGGGTGTTGAGGATATGCATGGTGGCGAACCGGGNGAAACCATCCTTAAGTCCGACNATCTGCGCGGCGNGCGNAGCCATCTTGTTTGCCGGGGAGTAGGAGCCTGCGATAAAGGCANCGGCATCTCCGGTCTCCACCATCATCATGNCGAAATTGGAACGGGAGTANATCTTCTCGAGGGCCTCGTTGTAAGTGACACCCTCGCGCTGCTTCTTGGCCGAAAGAATGCGGGCGTAACGCTCGCGGCGCTCCTCCTCGCGGTCGTGGCGCGGATTGACAATCTCGATATTGCTTATGTCGAGTCCGAGGCGTTCGGCGCGGCGGTTGATCATCTCGGCGTTGCCCAGTAGGACGGGTATGCAGGTGCCGTCGTGATACATCCGGGCAGCAGCCTGGAGCATATTGTCTGTATTTCCTTCGCCGAAGACTACGCGGCGCTTATCCTTGCTTGCAAGCTCCGTGATATGGCGCATCATGCTGCCGTCGTCGCCCATGAGCGCGTGGAGCTTGGCCTGATAGGCCTCCCAGTCCTTGATGGGACGTTTTGCCACACCGCTCTTCTCGGCCCCTTTGGCAACGGCGGGGGCAACGCGGAAGAGCAGGCGGGGGTCGATGGCCTTGGGGAGAATATACTCGCGGCCGAAATGGATATCGCTCAATCCGTAAGCCTCATCCACCACCGAGGGCACAGGCTCTTTGGCGAGGTCGGCTATGGCGTAGACCGCAGCCACCTTCATTTCCTCATTGATTTCAGTGGCCCCGCTGTCAAGCGCCCCGCGGAAGATGTAGGGGAAGCCTATTACGTTGTTAATCTGGTTGGGATAGTCGCTGCGCCCTGTGGCCACAATGATGTCGGGCACAGCGTTGATAGCCTTCTCGTATGAGATCTCGGGATTCGGGTTGGCCAAGGCGAAGACGATGGGCTTGGGGGCCATAGACTTCACCATATCCTCTGTCACGACATCGGCCACGCTGAGGCCCAGGAACACGTCTGCACCGACCATGGCCTCAGCCAAGGTGTGCAGGTCGCGGTCAGTGGCGAAACGACGCTTTGACTCGCTGAGATTCTCGCGGTCCTTGCGGATGACGCCCTTGGAATCGCACATCACAGTGTTCTCGGGGCGCACGCCCAGACGCTGGTACAGTGACGTGCAGCTGATTGCAGCAGCTCCGGCACCATTGACCACAAGTTTTATGTCTTCTATTTTCTTGCCCTGAATCTCCAGGGCGTTGAGAAGGCCGGCAGAAGATATGATAGCCGTGCCGTGCTGGTCATCGTGCATCACGGGGATTTCGCACTCGGCCTTCAGCCGCTGCTCGATCTTGAAGCACTCAGGAGCCTTTATATCTTCGAGGTTGATACCTCCGAAAGTGGGCGTAAGGGCTTTGACTATCTCTATGAACTTGTCAGGGTCTTTCTCGTTGATTTCGATATCATAAGCGTCCAGGCCGGCGAAAATCTTAAAGAGCAGGGCCTTGCCCTCCATCACCGGTTTGCCGGCGAGCGCTCCAATATCGCCAAGTCCCAGCACCGCCGTGCCATTGGAGATTACAGCAACGAGGTTGCCCTTGTTTGTGTATTTATAGACATCAGCAGGGTCTTTCTCTATCTCCTCGCAGGGGTATGCCACGCCCGGGGAATAAGCCAGGGAGAGGTCAAGCTGCGAAGCGTAAGGTTTAGTGGGGGTTATCTCGATTTTGCCGGGGCGCCCGTCCTCGTGGTATGCGAGCGCCATCTCTTTTGTTACTTTGGAAGCCATATATTTGGTTATAGAATTATTCTGTTTTAATAACAAACAAGATGGCGAAAGTATTTAGACCCCGTCTCATTAATTTTATGAGAAAGGGTCAGAACACTATAGTATCGTGATAGCAGAGAACTATTTGCGCCAGAAGGAGGGTNTGNAGAGGAGCATCACCGNGNACNGNTCCAGACGGCCAACGAGCANCACGAAAGTTAGNAGCCATTTGCCNAGTNTNGGNAGAGCGGAGAACTGCCATGTGATTCCATTTATTTCCGTCCCGATTCCGGCGTTGGAGATAGCGGAAAGGCCGTAGAAAAAGGCCGTTTTAAGCGGCAGTCCCATTATCACGAGCAGAATGCCGCATCCCAGGATGACGAAAATGTAGACAAAGAGGAAAGCCAGCACCTTCTGTACAATCAGATAGGAGGTGCCCTTGCCGTTGATGCAGACCGTTGTCACTGCCGAGGGGTGCATTATCTCGTAAAACTGGTTTTTCAGAAACTTGAAGAGCACGATAAACCGGTCTATTTTCGCACCTCCCGAAGTGCTTCCGGCGCATGCTCCGGTGAGCATCATCAGTATGAGCACCATCTCTGACAGGGAGCCCCAGTTATGGAAATCTGGCTCTGTGATTCCTGTTGAGGATATGACGGAAACAGCCTGGAAGAGAGGGTCGATAGTATAATCGCCGACATTTGACCCGGCCCGGTTAAGCAGCACGTTCAGGCAGAAGAGGGCATACCCGATGATAATCCAGTAGACATACCAGCGGAGGGGCTCATTGCTGAGCGCCTTGCGCGGATGACCCGTGGCCCCCATGTATATAAGCGAGAAATTCACACCGCCGAGAAACATGAATATGATAACCACGATTTTGATATATGTACTACCTAAGTCAAGGACCGACTGGTCAGCGACGGCGAAGCCTCCGGTCGACATGATTGAGAGTCCGTAGCATATGCAGTTGAAGAGATCCATGCCCGAAAAGAGGAGCATGGCCGTGAGACAGGCGGTAAGGATGATGTATATCAGCCACAGGCTCTTGGCGGTGTTGCTGACGCGGGGACGCAGCTTGTCGTGGGTTATTCCGGTGACCTCGGCGTTAAACATCTGCATGCCCCCCTGGTAGTTGAGCATAGGGAGCACGGCGAGTGTGAAGAGTATGATACCCATGCCCCCTATCCACTGTGTGACGCATCTCCAGATAATGATAGAGGGGGGCACACCGCAAAGCGAGTCGAGAGCGGACATGCCGGTGGTCGTGAAACCGCTCATTGTCTCGAAAAAGGCATCCGTGACATTTGTATGGGTGCCCGTGAAGAGAAAAGGGAGCATGCCGAAAAGGGCCAGAATCTCCCATGTGAGCGACACCAGTAGAATCGCTTCCCGCTTGCCCATCTCGCGGCTTTTAGGCTTGACGCGCATCATGCCGAAGCCGGCGCCCAACGTGATGAGCAGCGACCATACGAACCCCATCACTCGTCCGTCGTGCATCAGCAGACCCGTGACAACGGGAATGAGCATGAAAGCGGCAAGTATCATGAGCAGCCAACCGACCACCCGGAGGAGCATCGGAACATTTATATAAAATTTCGGGCGGTAAGCCGAAGTCACGAAAACCATTTCTCAATCTTTTGAATNGTACCGGACAGGCAGAACACCACCACATAATCTCCCGGCTCGATTTTAGACATACCGGAGATAAGTTCGCAGTGATCGCCTCTGACGAGGGCGGCCAGGGTCATGCCGTAGGGCAGGTGGAGGTCTTTTACAGGGGCTTTGGTAATTTTGGCGCCGGGTTTGACAGCAATCTCCGCTACCTCGGCATCAGCCAGGGCCAGGAACTTGGAATTATGCTCATCGGCATCGAGCAATATCTTGAATATGCGGCTCGAGGCGAGGAGCTTCTTATTGATAGTGGTGCCAATATTTAGGCTCTCGGCGCTGGAGAGGAACTGAAGGTTCTCCACATCGGCAATTGTCTTTGGCACGTCAAACTCCTTTGCCGTGAGGCAGGAGAGAATGTTGGTCTCCGAAGAATCGGTCAGGGCCATGAAGGCGTCATACTGGTAGATATTGTTTTCGCGGAGCACCTCGATGTCGCGGCCGTCGCCGCAGACAATCTCGCAGTTAGGAAAGTTTTCGGCGAGTTCCTCGCAGCGGGCGCGGCTGATGTCGATGACCTTGACATGGTATTTGTCATCATACTGCCTCATGAAGCGCGCCGCTATCCGGCTTCCCCCCATGATCAGCACCTTCTTGATGGAGCGCTTCTTCTTGCAGCAGAGGTCTCTGACCTCGCTGACGAAGGGCGGGGTGGTGATGAAATACACGATGTCGTTCTGGCGGATCTCGTCATTGCCGTTAGGAATGATGGTCTCGGTCTTGCGCTTTATGGCGGCGATATGGAAATCATGGTTCTTAATAGGGAGGTCCTTGATTTTCACATCAAAGAGGGGGAAGTTGGGGGAGGGCTTCACGCCCATGAGCAGCAGCTCGCCGTTGTGAAGCTCGCCCCAGTATCGGGCCCAGTTATGGGCCAGCGCCGTATTTATTTCCTGCGCTGCGAGATTCTCGGGATAGATGAGGAAATCCACGCCTAACTCTTTCAGGATAAGACCGTTTTCCTTGCGTAGAAACTCCGAGTTGTCAATGCGGGCCACAGTCTTGCGCGAGCCCAGTTTCTTGGCTATCGCGCATGATGTGATGTTGCGTGTCTCGTAGGGAGTGACAGCGATGTATAGGTCTGCCGAGCCGACCCCGATGCTCCTGAGCGTCTCAAACGACGATGTGGAGCCGTTGACAGTCATCAGGTTGTAGTTTGCATCAATGATGTCAAGGCGTTCCTGATTGCTGTCGAGAAGTATGATGTCCTGATCCTCGTTGCTGAGCATCTTGGCGAGGTGGGTGCCCACCTCTCCCGCTCCTGCGATAATTATTTTCATTTCAAAATCTCCTTGAGAATGCCCTCGCGGTCATAGCCGCAGAGAGCTTTGAGTTCTCCGACCTTGCCGTGCGAGACCCATTGGTCAGGCACGCCGAGATGCCGGACTGCCCCCTTGTAGTCGAGCGATGCGAGCGCGTCAGCCACTGCTGACCCGAATCCTCCGGCCACAGTGCCGTCTTCTACGGTGATGACCCTGTCATAGCGCGAGGCGACATCGTGGATTATGTCCATATCAAGCGGCTTGAGCCATATCATGTCGTAGTGGTCCACTGACACCCCTTTTCCTTCCGCCTCTGCCGCAGCCTCGGCGGCATCTTGCGAAGGGCCGATGGTCAGGAGGGCTGTCTTGGCGCCGTCGCGCGCGGTGAGAAGCCTTCCCTTGCCGGGGGTAACTGCCTTCATGGGGGTCTGCCAGTCAGCATTTACAGCCTTGCCGCGCGGATAGCGCACGGCCAGGGGACCATCGAGATTCAGCGAAGTGAACATGATGTCGCGCAGTGTCTCCTCATCGGCCGGGGAGGCTATTGTCAGGCCCGGAATCGGACGCAGGTAAGCCAAGTCAAGAAGTCCGTGATGTGTCACGCCATCCTCGCCTACTATGCCGGCGCGGTCGATGCAGAAGGTTACGGGTAGCCCCTGTATCGAAACGTCATTTATGATATTGTCGTATGCGCGCTGCAGGAAGGAGGAATAGATGGCCACGAAGGGGCGTTTGCCTCCGGCAGCCAGGCCTCCTGCGAAAGTGACCGCATGGCCCTCGGAGATGCCGACATCGAAAGTGCGCGCCGGGAACTCCCGGAGCATGTGCACCATCGAGGTTCCGGTGGGCATCGCTGCTGTGATGCCCATGACACGCTCATCTTTGCGTGCCAGTTCGACAAGCGTGCGTCCGAACACCTCCTGCCAGTTCAGGGGCTCGCCCGGAGCGCTCTTTTTCTTCCGCTCGCCGGTATCGGGATCGAAGAGTCCGGGAGCGTGCCAGGTCGTCGGGTCCTGCTCCGCCTTCTCATACCCCTTGCCCTTGGTGGTGCGCAGGTGGAGGATGCGGGGGCCCTCCATATCCTTGATATCATTGCGCACACCTACTCTCTTCTGCAACTCATGACCAACGAAACGCCCGACATACCGGATATTGAGCCCCTCGAATATATTTTGGTCGCCGGAAATAAAAGATTTGACTGAATTATTGAGTCTCAG
>WFLX010039405.1_pt1 | contig 15169 bp, 10 predicted proteins | sample 4967041 | NCBI WGS metagenome assembly WFLX01 (sample SAMN12857096, study PRJNA449069) | gut metagenome | isolation source: stool from male and female vole | host: Microtus ochrogaster | place: USA:Florida | collected 2017
TTCTTCATACATGGCTTTGTCGTCGATGACAGTCGGGGCGGGATTCCATTGTACCATGTAATCGTTGGCAGGTTTTTCGACAGAGAGATCCAATACGTAGGTATTTATTTTCTCGAAGTTGGCGGTAAGTACGGCATCGGATTTAGCCGTCCAGACGAATTTGGCCTCCGTAGAGACTTCATTGCCTTCCGCGTCGGTCCAGTTGATAAATTTATAGCCGAAGTTCTTGACGGCGGTCAGTGTGACCTCTGTGCCGTCCTCGAAGGTGTCGCCGGCAGGATATATGTTGATAGTAGCTGCCTCTTCGGGATTTACGGCCGTCACGAGGCTGTAGGATGCGGTTTCTTCTGTGGTTCCGTCAATAGTTCCTTCGATGTGTACATCGCTGAATCCGATGGTCTTTCCGGTGCCCAGGCCATTTATCTGGCAGACAAGGGTAAAGCCTGTGGTGGAAGCAAGGGTTGCAGGAACATCGATTTCAAAACTCTGTTGGTAGTTAGCGTCGTTGCCGAATTTGTCGTCGGCCTGCTCCTTGTTGTTACGGGCCGGGATGAGTCCGGTAGCCAGAGTTTCCTCTTTGCCGTCGCCGGTGCGTCCGATGACGTTGATCGTACCGCCGTCTGTACCGAATCGGGCGACATAGGCGCTGACTTTGGTGGGAGTAAAGGTAAGTCCTTTGGCGGGTTTCGCGGTCCACTCTACGGCATTATTGTTGCCTCCGTTGGGGTCGAATGTCACGAAGCTGATTCCTTTGGCACTGCCGGTGCCTTCCTTCAGTGTGCCGGTGCTGACGGTAGTAAGTGAGAATGCACCGTCGGGCGTTGTGATGGCCGGGACGGTTGAGCTGCTGGTGAAGTCCCAGATAGCGCTGGCATCGACATGGTCGAAGGTAATGCCGCCGGAAGATTTGTCCTGAACCGGATATACGATTCTGATATATTTATAATATGAGCCGTCGCCGATAACGATATCGACGGTCTCTTTTTTACCGGCCACGGTGATACTGTAGACCGAGCCGGCTACGGTATAGTCGCTCTGTCCGTCGACTGTGGTGGTCGACATGGAGAAAGAGGGATGGGTTTCGAGAGAAACGACGCAGTTGTTGCAAGACGGAACGGTAAAGATGGTTCCGCTGTTGATCTGTGCGCAATCGGTATTGTTGGCGTTATTGATTTTACCGTTGGTGGCATCGAAATCCAGTTTGAGGTCGATGGTCTGTCCGTTGACAACGGCCTGTGCCACATAAATGCCGGTGGCACCATCACCTTGGTAGGCCAGAATCGGTGCGCCGTTGTTACGCTGGAAATCCCAGGTAACGGTTGCGGCTTCTGTGCGGTCGTCGAAGCGGACCGTATTGTCGGCAAAAACCGGGATCAAAGTCATGTCGTTGAGAACGGTCACCTCATCTCCGATGGCGTAAGTTGCAGAACCGTCGGTCCATCCGGTCAGCGTTTTGCCTTCTGCATAAAGTGTGAAGTTGGCAGGTATCTGAACGGTGGCTCCGGCATCGACTTTCGTCGGGGCGGGCACTACGCCTTCTGCGGTAACGTCTCCCAGGGAATAGGTTACCGTAGCTTCAGACGGGGTTTCTTCGACCGCTTCGACCGAAAGGTAGGGGGTGTAGCTGGAGGCCGATACGGTAAGCGTCGTAGCCCCTCCTCGATAGTAGCCGAAGGTTACGCACTCGTCTGTCTTGTTGTTTTTCCAGCAGTTTTTTTCGGTTTCGAAAGAGGCGACCTCATTCCCGTCGGCGTCGGTTACTTTGATGGTATGGCCGGCGTATGTACAATTGCCCACACCGATTTTTACCATGCCCTGAACGGGAACGACCAGAGATACTCCGGTCCATCCGTGGTCATTGTGATACTTGCCGCTGATGACGGCGTTGGCTGTGGCGTCGGAGGCTTCACAGCGTGACAGCGAACCGTCTTCGCCTACGATAATGCCGAACGAAACGTTGGTCTTTTCGGCAAATTCTTCGTCGGTGAGAAGACCCTGTTCAGTCAGATCGATTCTGATGTCTTTAAACGATGTCTGAGCCCACAGCGGAAAGGCTCCGATCAGGCAGGTCAGCATCAAAAAAAACGAAAAAGTTTTTCTCATGTTTGATTAGATTGAATTGTGATTGAAATGATTGGTTATAAATGGTTTCTTTTATGGAAGTTTGCGTCTGTGAATTGCAATATTAGGTATTTTTTATCGTTTCTTGATAAAAAAGGCCGGAAACTTGTTTCTTAGACCTTTTTGTATATATAATTTGCACAAATTTTACTCAAAGCTGTAGCCGATTCCGCGCTTGTGCAGCGGGCTTTCTTTGCGCAGGCGGAGGAAATTTATTTTGGGCAATGAACCGTCAGCCTGGCGCGGGGCCATCAGTTCTTCGGGGTCGACGGAGAGGAAGTCGTCGGCAGAGATTGCAGCGTCTGTCGGAGCGAAACTGTTGTTGGCGATGACGCAGCGGGTTGTGTCGATATCGATAAGATGTTTGTCGGTACGGAGGGGGTCGAACGACAGATTGTCGACAAGGATGTGATCGTATCCGGTAGTGTCGCGTATGACGTCGGCCGACTGGCGGTTGAGCATGCAGAAATTGGAGGGATTCTTGTATCCGGTGTTGTTGATCCAGGTGATGCCGCCCAGGTGGTGGTTGGCATAGAATCCTTTGTTTTTATTCATGTAGGCGAGGCAGTTGCGTATGATGTGACGGGGAACGACGTTGAGTTGCGGTACGTCGGCTTTCATGCCGAACCCTCCGGCTTTGAATCCGGTGCCGTCGCCGGCCCGTTCCATCGTTCCCGGCTGGTAGCCGTTGAGGAACGACCAGCAGTTTTCGATTGTGAACGATGCGTGGGCGCGGATGAGATCGTAGCCGTCGTCGCTGTTATACCAGGCGCGACAGCCGCGGAATACGTTGCCGGTCCAGCCGGTGTCGAGCACATGGCCGCCGAATCCGTCGACATTTCCGCCNTAGGGGCCTTCGGAATAGGGGTCGTAGTTGTTATAGGCGTCGCAATTGAGCACGAGGTTGTTGGAGCCTGCGGTCTGATAATAACCGATGGCCATACCGTCATGCATGGCCAGGTTTTCAAAAATGCAATTGGAACCGCCGCGTGCGCTGACGCATTCCGATTGCGTGTGGCCTTTGACGGTGACCTGCACTCCNATGATGTCGAAATTGCGGAGGTGAAGCCAGGAGCCNGTGANATAGAAAGCGCTGACCCGTTTNCCTTCNGGNCGGACAGCCGAGAAATCGAAAACCGGTCGNTCGCCGGGGTATCCGAAGTAACAGATGGGCCGGTCGCGTTCGCCGCTTTTGTCCAAATCGAAGACAGCAGCATATTGGCGTTTGAAGGACATGATTTGCTGTCGGTCGATGTGGTAAGTGCCGCCGCGNATCCAGACGGTATCNCCGGCNGAAAGGAGTGATTGCGCGCGGTTGAGGGTGGCAANGGGGGCGTCGATGGTTCCGGCTGCCGAATCATGGCCGTCGGGAGAGATGTAATAGGTGCGTCCGGCNACGGAAAGGGTTGTCAGTANAAACAGGGTCGTCAATAAAAGATTTTTCATGATGTAGCGGTTGTATGGATGTNTGCATTTGCCGACAAAGATAGTGTTTTTTGTGATTTTTATGCCGCATTTGCCGGCGCGATCGTCTTTTTTATGGTAAATACGGCTTCCTGTTTTGCGGAAAGAGGGATATACGGCGTTTATAGCGGTTCCGGCGATGACGCAGGCAGCGACCGNAATGAGGNCGATGCCTGCGTNAGGTATTTTTCNGTTTTTGTCATNATATGTAGCGTTACGTTCGGCGCAGCGGGAACAAACATTTCGGAGGGAGGTTGTTGCCGCTCTGTGGGAACGGAGAGATAGNCTATAGGAGAGGGTTCCATAAGAATTTTGACGGGCATGTATGCTCTTCGGGGACTATGCGGTTGTCAGTATTCGGGTCAGTTCCTGCATTCCGGCGCTTGCNCCCTGGCGGATGTGGATGATATGTTGCTGATAGGGGTTNTTTANCTCTTGCGGGTCGATGAGATAGATCGGGATNCCTTTCGGTGCATAGGCGACCAGACCGGCCGCAGGATAGACGTTCAGCGAGGTGCCGACGATGACAAAGATATCGGCCGTGACGGCGATTTTTGTGGCGGCGTCATAGTTGGGAACGCTTTCGCCGAAGAAAACGATATGGGGGCGGAGCTGATCGCCGTATGGATCGAGGTCGCCGAGGTGCAGGTCGGGGTGCTCAGGATCGAGGTCGTAGATCCTGCTTTCATGGCGGTCGGAACGGGCCTTCATCAGTTCCCCATGCAGGTGGAGAACCCTGCTCGAACCGGCTTGTTCATGCAGATTGTCTACATTTTGCGTGATGATCTCTACATCGAAGCGATTCTCTAATTCGGCGATCAGCCGGTGCCCTTCGTTGGGGCGACAGGCTGCAAATTCGCGCCGGCGGTCATTGTAGAATTGCAGTAGCAGTGCCGGATTGCGCAGCCATGCTTCATGGGTGCATACCTCTTCTACACGATATTTCGCCCAAAGTCCATCGCTGTCGCGGAATGTCGAGATTCCGCTTTCGGCACTCATGCCGGCACCGGTCAGGAATACGATTTTTTTCTTCATGTTCTTATGTTTGTAAATTGAATAAAAGATAACGATTATATCGAATATTTGCTCATTTTAGGGGCAAATGATAAAAACTTGTGCCAAATTTATTAAAATAATGTATAAAATGAACCAATAGTCTTTGAAATCTGTTAGCTTTGCGTCCGCAAACGGTTTTGAGAGACCGATTACAGTCTTTTGAATGACAAACTAATTCAATTTAATATTATTTTCAAGTTTATTATGAAGAAAAATTTCGTTTTGAGTATGGTGGCCGCTGCTGGTCTTACCGTAGGGCTTGCATCTTGCAATTGCGGTGCACCGAAAGCCCATTTGTCTAATGATTTGGACAGNGTTGCTTATGCCTTTGGTGTAATGCAGGGTGCGCAATTCGCCGCAGTTGCCGATGAAGGCANGTTGATTCCCGAGAAACAGATTGATTTGGACGAATTTCTCGCCGGCTTCCTCACGGCAGTAAAACGTGANTCGTCTGCGCTGAAAATGTCACCCGAGGAAGCAGATACCTATTTGAGAGGGTATTTCGAAACGGTCCGTCAGGAACAGATGGCTAAAATGAGGGCTCAGGTGGAGACGAATAAGGCCGAAGGAAAGACCTTTATGGANTCTAATGCTTCCAATGACGGTGTGGTTACTACGGCTTCCGGTCTGCAGTATAAAGTGGTTACCAAAGGCACCGGTGCCACTCCGAAAGAAACCGATCAGGTGAAGGTCAACTACAAGGGTACTCTTCTCGACGGCACGGTTTTTGATTCCAANGAGGGTCGTGATGCCGTTTCTTTCCCTGTAAATGGCGTTGTCCCCGGTTTCAAAGAGGGTCTGATGTTGATGCCTGCCGGTTCCAAGTATATTCTTTGGATGCCTTCGGATTTGGCTTACGGCGATCGTGGCAATGCCGGTATTCCCGGCGGTTCGACACTTTGCTTCGAGGTCGAGGTTGTCGAGGTCATTCCTGCCAAGAAGTAATTTCTGATAAAAGGAGATATGCAAAAATACGCGCAATCGGATACAATTGCGCGTATTTTTTGTGTTTTTCATCTGTTTTGTAGACAAAATGATATTTTTTATCCCTATAAGGATGGAATTTGTCAAAAAAGAGTTACATTTGCCGTAAAATTACGAAACAGAAAGACAGTTATGGATAAAATAGATGCTCTCGACAAAAGGATTCTCGATATTGTGACGCGTAATGCCCGTATCCCCTCCAAGAATGTGGCCATAGAGTGTGGCGTATCCCGTGCGGCAATCCACCAGCGCATTCAACGGCTGATTGATATGAAAGTCATTGTGGGCTCGGGCTATAATGTGGATCCTAAGATGCTTGGCTTTCAGACTTGCACTTATATCGGTGTTCGGTTGGAGCGTGGAAGCATGTATCGGGGGGTCGTAAAGTGTCTGGAAGCTATTCCCGAAGTTGTGGAATGCCATTTTACTACCGGTCCTTATACTATGCTTTGTAAATTATACGCTCGTGATAATGAGCATCTGATGGAATTGCTGAACCATCGCATTCAGGGCATTGAAGGTGTCGTTTCCACCGAAACGCTTATCTCTCTCGAAAAAAGTATTCAGCGGGAAATTTCCATCTGCGGGGGGACTCCGCCGAATGTGGTGTCGTTTGCGACAGATGATGACGATCTGGATTGATCTGTTTCAGCCCAGCGCCTTGAGGGCGGCTTCCCGATCACGTATCAGTTGTGCTTGAAGCGCTTCGATAGACGGTTGTTTGATTTCATTTCGCAGTCGGCTGACAAAAGATAGCGTCAGCGATTGACCGTATAGGTTACCCTCGAACCCGAACAGATGGGTTTCGAGGGTAATTTTTGGGTCATTTTCCGAAAGGGTCGGACGTGTGCCTATNTTCAGCATTCCCGGGAACATGGCGCCATCCTGAAGGNTGGCACGGACGGCATAAACACCGCAGGCGGGAATNAGTTTGTCCCGGTGATTGACTGCCAGGTTGGCAGTGGGGAATCCTAAGGTGCGTCCCAGATGATGCCCGTTGACGACGATNCCTTTTACCTGATAGGGTTGGCCGAGCAGCGTGGCAGCTTCGGCCACATCGCCNGAAAGTAAGGTCCGGCGGATCTCAGATGAGGAGTAATGCCGGTTTTGGCCGTCTTCAAAAGGTGGGGTTGCGAGCACCTGCATGCCGCATGCCGCTCCGTGTCGTACATAGTCGTGGAAATTTTCAGATCGGTTGTGNCCGAATTTGTGATCGTAGCCGATCAACAATGTCTTTACGTGCAGACGCCGGGCCAGAACATCCTGAATGAATTCACATGCCGAAAGATTCCGCAGCGCAGGCGTAAAAGAGAGGGCAAAGCATGCGTCTACGCCGGTGGAAGCGAGATTCTGCATCTTTTCTTCCAGTGTATTGAGAAGCTGGAGAGGCTCCTCAGGATGTAATAAGGTTTTGGGATGATTGGTGAAAGTTATGACCGCAGAATGGGTGCGGGTTTCGGCCGCTTTTTCCCGGATGCAGTCGATCAGAAAGCGGTGTCCTTTGTGCACGCCGTCGAAAAAACCGATGCTTGCCGTGTAATTGTGAAGCGGTATATCGTATAAATCTTTATAAATTGTCATTTTTGCATTAAAATATTTGTTTTTTATTGCAACAAATGTTATTTTTGCATCGCGAAAAGGGATAAATCCTCTATGAGAACCCCTTCCCGGTCCTATAGCTCAGTTGGTTAGAGCACCTGACTCATAATCAGGGAGTCCTTGGTTCAAGCCCAAGTGGGACCACGATACTGGTTTGAAAATTTTCCGTTTAAAAAGGCAAGGCGAAGTGATTCGGTTTGCCTTTGCTTTATTTCCTTGTTTAGTGGCGCGAAGATAGCGCAAAATGATAAAAGTACAAAATATATCATGAAAATGTCCCGGATTCATAGTNCTATCTTGATCTTTCTTTGTACTTTTGCCCTTGGATTTTTTAATGGCGGATTTTGTATCCTGAAAAGATAAATATAACATGATAGAAGCACATGGTGTCATCAAGAGTTTCGGCAATTTGCAGGTACTGAAAGGGGTGGATCTCGAGGTCTCCCGCGGGGAAATTGTAAGTATTGTCGGACCCAGTGGGGCGGGAAAAACAACGCTNCTGCAGATTTTAGGGACGTTGGACCGNCCGGATGGCGGGTCGATCCGTATTAACGGTAAGGATATTCTGTCCTTGCGTGACCGGGAATTATCCGCATTCCGCAATTTGCACATCGGCTTTGTATTTCAGTTCCATCAATTATTGCCGGAGTTCTCCGCGATTGAAAATGTAATGATTCCGGCGTTGATTGCAGGAACCTCTTCCCGTACTGCCCGGGCACGTGCGGAATCGTTATTGGATGATCTGAATCTGTCGGAGCGTATGAACCACAAGCCGGCGGAAATGTCGGGCGGGGAAAAGCAACGTGTGGCCGTGGCGAGGGCTCTGGTCAACAATCCGGATGTTATTTTTGCCGACGAGCCGTCCGGCAGTCTTGATACACAACATAAACAGGAGCTTCACCGTCTGTTTTTCGATTTGCGGGACCGCATGCAGCAGACGTTTGTTATCGTAACGCACGACGAAAGCCTCGCGGCCATGAGCGACAGGATTATCCGTATCGAAGACGGATGTATTGTTCCTACAATAAAGGGCCGATGAAGTCCGGGAGGAACTTCTCCNTTGGTTTTATTCCGAGCATTTGATACGGATCTTACCTCCTCCGGGCTGGAAGTCGAATATCAATTTATTGTTTTTGACGGTTACAGGCAATNTCCGTTTCCCTTGGATTACGGAGATCTCTTTTTTCGTCATGAAATCTCCCTGGAGCACCAAAGTAAGCGGTTCGCAGAAGAGTTTTTTATCCAATGAAAGTTCCGGAGTGATGATACAACGGTTTTTGCGGCGCCGGATATGGAGTTTCAGATTATCTCTTTCTGTCTGATAGGCGGCTATTTCCCGGAATGTGCCGGTCCAGACTTCATGATCATGGCTTTTCACTTCATCGAAGAAGTTCCAGAGAACTTCCGGATGATACCATTTGTCATATCCGACATTGATACCGTGTGTCATGGTGATTCCCCAGTCTCCGGATTCGATGATGTTGTGAAGCCAGGCGGTAAGTTTTTCGGCTGTGGTTTTATTGTTCTGCTGTCCGACTCCAGTTTGTTTCAGACGGGTGCCGACACGCCCTTCGGAGGCTAAACGGAGGAGAAGCGGATTTGTAGCATTGTAGGGATAGCAGAATGTCGTCGGCCGGATGCCGGTATTCACTTCGATGGCACTGTCGTTTTTATGAATTTCAGCAGCGATCTCTTCTTCTGACATCTGTACTAACTTGGGGTGGGACCAACTATGATTGGATATTTCGTGTCCGGCATCGGCCATGGCCTTGAGTTGTTGCCAGGTGACACGCGGGCGTTTCAGATCTTTGGTACCGACATTGTTTCCGATAATCCAGAAAGTGCCGCGCATGCCTCTTTTTTCCAATTCTGGGGCGACCAGCGTTGCGTGTTCCTCATCTCCATCGTCGAACGTGAAGCTGATGGCTGCCGGGCGATCTCCCCGGAATTTTGAGACATAGATGTCTTCAGTTTGCGACAGCATAGCATCCGCATAGCGGCGCCCCAGTTCCAGCTGGGCCTCACGACTGAAGTGCGGGTCCCGCTCTTTTTCTTTATAACGTCGTTTCAGGTCGTCGCTATGTATTTTTGTGCATAGAGGCACTTCCCGGCAGATCGACGGCAGAATCGTATCATTGAAGCGGGTTATCTTCTCCGTTTTTTCCCAATTCCATTGCCCGACTTCCCCTACCAGAACCGGAAGATCCGGATTGTTGAACGTTTGCCGCAGGTGCGAAGCTATATCTGCAAACCGGCCTGCATAGTTCGGGGTTCCTTTCTGAATATCGGTCTCTCCCTGATGCCACAGAACACCTTTTAACCGGCCATATCGCAGCGCTTGTTTTGTGCGGATGATGGCCTCTTCCAAATAATGATGTTCCGTTTCTCCGGGAGCCCATGCCTTGATGGAACTTCCCCCTCTCGCATTGACGACAAGCAATATCTTTCGACCGCTCCACCGGTGCATCATGTCACCGAAACCTACGCCGATGCCTATCTGTTGCAGCTGTATTTCTTTGCGGATTGTAGAATAACGGTTCAGCGGGGCCCTGGCCGGCTCCGGTTCCCCTTGGGCATTCAGCAGCCATACCCCGTCGATGATTTGTGTCGTGTCGCTTCCTGTCATCGGTCCGCGGCCCGCCATATTGGACTGTCCGATGAGAAGATAAATGTCGAATTGGTCGGCAGAGCGCTGTCCTGCCTCTATGGGAGCGGAAAAAAGTATAAGAAGCAACGACAGAAAATGTACTTTTAAATTCATGGTTCTATAATTGGATAAAGANATATATGATANGCNGAAAATATTTTTCTGGCACGTTTTCCCGGATGCTTTATGCAAATTCCAGCCCGAAAGTATCGACGAACTGTTGAAGTAATGGAGTATCCTCCCTCATTTCGTTAAACTTTTCTCTTGGCGTAAATGCTTTATATTGTGTGTCGGGAGCAGATTGCGTAATTATGAATTCTATATGAGAATTGCGAAGCTGGTTCCGCAGGAAACGGGTGATTTCCTCCCGGCGGGCTTCGAGTCTTTCTTTTTGTTCCTGATTCATCACGGCCACCTCGTAATGGTTATCGTCCGTTTGTTTTGGAAGACATCCGAGCATGGTGTTCACCAGGAAATGTTCTGTGGGTATCGTACTGACAAAATTTTTCCATGTGCGCCGGAGCGCCTCTTCCGTGACCAGTTCGTTCATCTCCTGCTGTTGAGGCTGTGCCTGCGGTGTCGCGGTTTGCTGTGCCTGCGGAGTATGTATCGAGGTCGTCCGTGAGCCCATGATTCTTCCGGTGCTCGACATCGGCGCAAATCTTGACGGGGGCGCCGTCTGCTGTGTTTGGACTGCGGGCTGCGTTGCCGTCGGCGGTGTTGAGGGTGTGGCCGGTCGTATCGGCGCTGCGGGTGGTGCTGTTGCCGGCGCCGGTTGTCCCTGCGGACGAACCGTTTGCTGATAAGAGGCTGTAGGAGCTGCCTGCGGTGTTGCCGGAGGTGTTACATTGCTATTGGANGCGGCTTGCNGNGGTTGGCGGACGACCTGGGACTGTGTCGGNGCCTGTTNCGGCGAANCCGGNCGCATCGGTTGCTGTTCAGGACGTGCCGGCGTGGGCGCCGGTTGCGTCAACTGGCAGATTTTGATGATCGCGATTTCAACGGAAAGCCTTTTGTTCCTGCTGTTGCGGTATTGGAAATCGCAGTCGTTGGCAATTTGCAATGCATTATATAAAAAGGGAAGGTCGCATTGGGCAGCCTGTTGCTGATAGCGCATGGCGGTTTCCTGACCGGCTTCGATGAGGGCCACGGTAGCGGCATCTTTGCTGACCATCAGGTCGCGCAGATGTGAGGCCCAGCCTCCGATGAAATGTTGGGGATCAAAACCCCGTTTGATGACTGTATCCAGCATCAGCAGTGAGGCGGGGACATTGCCGGAGAGGGCGGCATCTGTAAGGCGGAAGAATAATTCATAGTCCAAAATACCCAGATTTTCGATCGTGGCCTGATAAGTGATGTGGCCGTTGGTGAAACTGGCGATCTGGTCGAATACCGACAACGCATCACGCATTCCACCGTCGGCCTTGCNGGCGATGACCTGCAGGGCCNGAGGTTCTGCCTGGATGTNTTCCTGAGCNGCGACNNATGNAAGGTGTTCNGCAATATCCTGAATGGAAATGCGTTGGAAGTCGTAGGTCTGGCAGCGGCTGAGAATGGTGGGCAGGATCTTTTGTTTCTCTGTCGTGGCAAGAATGAAGATAGCATGGGCCGGTGGCTCTTCCAAAGTTTTGAGGAAAGCATTGAATGCTGCCTGGGTGAGCATGTGTACCTCGTCGATGATGAACACTTTATACTTGCCTACCTGTGGCGGAACGTGCACTTGCTCGATCAGTTCGCGGATATTGTCTACGCTGTTGTTGGAGGCGGCNTNCNGTTCATGAATATTGAGAGACNGNTGTTCGTTGAAGGCTGCGCATGATTCGCACTCGTTGCATGCATCGCCGGTTGCGGTGAGATGCTGGCAGTTGATGGTTTTTGCAAAAATTCGGGCGCAAGAGGTTTTGCCCACCCCGCGCGGGCCGCAGAATAAATAGGCGTGAGCCAACTTGCCGGTCATGATGGCATTTTTAAGGGTCTGTATCAACGCCTTTTGTCCTACCACGCTTTGAAACGTTGCGGGGCGGTATTTTCTTGCAGAAACAATATAGTCGGGCACGGTGGGTAAAATCTGATTAATCGGTTAAAAATGAACGGAGGCAACCCCTTCTTCGTCTCTTGTTGAATGCGGGTGTCACTGATCCGGCAGTAATCACTGGATTGTGGACTACAAAGATAGTTCTTTTTGAAGACATCTCTAAGAAAAAGGGCTATTAATTTCCGGATTGTTCGCTACTTTCTTTCTTGTCATGGGAAAATGCCGTGCCTCTTTCCGTTAAAACACGGATAAAGGCTGCACGGCATTTTTCTGAAAGTCATTTTATGTAAATTTTCTTCCCTCCGACAATATAGAGACCCCGGGTCGGATGGTCGACACTCCTTCCTTGCAGGTCGTAAATTTCCGGGATGCCCTGTCGGGCGGAAGATTCGCTGTCGATACGTTCTATCGTGGTCAGGTCGGTGAATGTCCCGTTTTTCTGATTGACATAGAGCGTCATTATATCGTCATCCGTAAGGGCGCGGCTATAAATGGTGAGGTCGTCGAGCAGCAACGGGGCGCTGCCCCACCATGAGCCATAGCCGAAGTAGAAATGGGCTGCGGAAGAAAGTAGCCGCAGGACGGAGGCATAGCCGGAGAAGTCGTTGCTGCAACTGAAGGAAACGTTGTGTGTCCGGTCGTATTTCTTTTTACCGTCTATATAGATGTTCCATCCTGTCGCGCTGAACGTGGCGGCCAGATGATGCCATTCGGATGTTCCGAGGTCGCTGAGGGTAGTTGTCGGATAGTTGGCGTCGAACCATCCGCCCGTTCCGTTGAAACCGAGATAGGTGTTGGCCGTCATGTAGAGGCGCCCGCTGACACCGTCTGTATTGTCTTCGTCAAGGAAAGACCAGATGGCGTCCCAACTATTGTCCGCGGTGCGGAGAACAAGCAGGGAGACGGTGGCGCCTTCCGTGAGAGAAGCGCTTGCCAGCGGATTGGGGAAACGTACATAGCTGCTGCTTTGGGCAGACGGATAGCCGAAGTGCTGGCGTAGCACCGTATTTCCGNGTGCGGCATTGTGTTCGAAAGCGGGCCTGGTGCCNTTGGTCTCGGCCATCGGAATTCCGATCTGTTTATTGTTGATGTTGTTCTTCCATGTATTTTCAAAATTGTAATAAGCCTTCAGTCCGCTGGTACAGTCTCCGGAGAGAGGGGCCACCGTCAGATGAAAATCGCGTTGGTAGATATATTCGTCTTTGCCGATGGTCATTGTGAGGGTAACGGGTGACGGGTCAGTCGCTTGAGCGATCTTGCCTTCGGAAGAAAGGATGGTTTCGTCGCTCGATTCCCATGNGACGGCGCATCCCAGCAATCCTTTGGTGGGCAGGACGAGGTCGGAGTAGATCTTTTCACCGTCGGTCACGGGCGATTGCAGATGATCGGCGGTATAGGCGATGGCGGCTTTGGCATCGCACTTGGCGCCCCAGANGGAAACTGCGCGGGTGTTGCCTGCCNTTCCGGAACTGCTGCTCACGGCAGTGAAGCATACGGCCGGAATGTCGGTGTAGTCTACTGTCTGACGGCATAAGACTCCTTTNTGGTCGACATTGTTGAGCCGGAGGGTGATGTANGAGGTTCCCGGTGTGGTGGTCCAGNTTCCGGCATAGGCTCCGGAGATNCTACCGTCGTTGTGAAGGNTGATTTCGACAGGGGTGTTGTAGGCATAGTTCTCGTAGTCCATCCGGTAGTTGTGGCGCAGGAGCTGATAGGTGCCGGCGATCTCTTCCGGACTGAATATTTCGGTGTCGGCGATGTCTGCCTGGGTTGCCGTTTCGCCTGAGAATTCAAATGGAGCGGCGCAGATCCATCCGTCTTGGTTGACGAAGAGCTGATGCACGCGTACCTGGTGTCCGGCGGTGCCGTCGTTGAATTTCGTATGATAGACGACGAACGAGCGGCCTTCGCGGTCGGTCATGGCTGAATTGTGACCTTGTGCCAATTCGGCCACGGGGGTGACATCCCACTGGTAGCTGCCCATCAGCTTCATGCCGCGGCTGGTAGCTGCCTTGGGGCCGTAGTTCATCTGGTAGGAGGTATAGATGGCCGAAACTCCGGCGTCTGTAGAACAGTCTTTATAGGGGCCGTCAGGGTTTTCGGAACGGAAAATTCTCATTTCATACCCGCCATCAGGACTATAGAAGCCGTAAGACATGAATAGATAGTACCAATCGCCGATATGTTCGATATATGGACCTTCGCCGGAGACATAATATCCACCGGCGATTTTCCGGCCGAAATAAGGATCGCTGGTCACACTGGCGGAGGTATTGTTTTCGGCCGGGTAGGAGACTGTATAGTCCCTCAGTCCGGTATTTTCGTCCAGTTCGAGGACATAGATGCCTCCGGACCACGAACCGTAGGCCACCCAGAGCTTACCGTCTTTATCATAGAAGACACAGGGATCGATGGCATGAGGCCAGTAGGTCCCCCACTGCCCTCCGCGCGCATAGCGGGCAGGTAGAGCGTTCTGTGCGCCCAGAACGACGGAGAGATCGGAATCTTCATAGCTCACGCTAGAGCTTCCAACGTTGAATCCGCTGAAAACCACGGATCCCTGGTAGACATACGGCCCTTCGCTACGATCGGCGGCCATACAGACGATGACCGAGTTCCACCGGGAACCGTTGAGGCTTATATAATACAGCCATTTCTTCATCGTGGGGTTATAGATCACGTCGGCGGCCCATTGATTGCCTTGGACGGTGAAGTTTGCCAGGGCGGTGTTCCATGCCGCGGCGTTGAAATTGCCGAAGGAAACTGTTGTCGGGATCCCGTCGCGGATTACGATGACGCTCGTGATTTCGTGTGTCTTGAAAGCCTCGTTGTAAGAGCAGGCCGTGATGGTTCCGTTGTCGTTTCGCCGGCCGTAGAGGGTAGCATTTTCACGCTCTCCTCCGCCGACATTGCTTGTCCATTGGATGAGGTCTTTCGTTTTGGAGACTCCCATGTGCGAGCCGAAGACGTAAAAGGTCTCTTGCGTGGGGGCGGTCAGCGTGTCGACAACAATCGAGGGGTCATGGACCGATGTGCGCCGGCTGTAAACGACGTTGTGGTAAGTGTTTGCCAGATCGTTTTCCGACAGTCGGATTTCAGCCTGTGTGTCTGTCGGCTGAAAAGCGAGGGTAACGGCTGCCATGCAAGGCAGAAATAATGTCGAAATGTGCTTCATGATTCAGGATGTGGATATTTGTGCCCGAAGGTAAGAAGTTTTGTGCAGACCTGCAAATTTTAGACCTAAAAGAAAGAATTTTCGATGT
>WFLX010172633.1_pt1 | contig 15168 bp, 14 predicted proteins | sample 4967041 | NCBI WGS metagenome assembly WFLX01 (sample SAMN12857096, study PRJNA449069) | gut metagenome | isolation source: stool from male and female vole | host: Microtus ochrogaster | place: USA:Florida | collected 2017
GCCATGCGGGAGTCGCCGGTACCCCAGCGTATGCCTCCGTAAGCCGAAGTCATGTTGGCGACCGGAGCGCCGGAGCCGGCGCAGGCGAACATGTTGGTGCGCGTGATCAGATATGCAGTCTGGTATCCTCCCCAGCTTTGGCCGTCGATGCCGATGCGCTCCTTGTCAATCCAGGGGTAGCGTCGGCACATCTCCTCGGCGCCGGAGCATACGAAATTGTAGGCGCACTCACCCGGTATGCCGGAGGTGTAGTGAATATCGGGGACAAACACCACATATCCTCTGCTCACGTAGAAGGGATAGTTGACCCAGCTCCAGGAGGGCTCCATGGTGTAATGAGTGTAAAGTTCCTCGCTGCCCGTCTCATAGAAGACGCAGAGCATAGGATACTTTCGCGACGGGTCAAAATCCTCAGGCACATACAGCACACCCTCCGAGGGGGTGCCGTCGTATGCATACCATTTCTCAAGCTGAGCCGTGCCCCACCAGTAGTCCTTCTGCTGCGGGTTGGCGTCGCTGACCTGCTTTGCCTTGGCGAAATCTCCCTTTGTGGCTACGAACACGTTAGGAATCACCGAGAAATTTGATTTGACAAAACTGTAGGTCGGGACATCCTTGGCCTTGCGTATCTGCGTGAAGGAATATCCCTCCAGGACCTTGAGCGTGGGCACAGCCGGGGCGCCAAGGCGCAGGAATGCGAGGCCCTTGCGCTTGTCGGAATAGTCGAAGACGCTGAGCAGCATCTCCTCCCCCGGCTTGACGGCGCGGCTGTCGGGGTCAGTCTTGATGTAGCGGTAGCAGCGGTCAGTGCGACGTCCCTCACCCTTGGTGAGGTTGACGGGCGCTGTCCTGCCTGTCGGGTCCAGGCTCCAGATGTCATATCGGTCATAGACCAGNATGGCCTTGTCTCCCNCGCTCCAGCATNCCATGCCGTAAGGCTGCGGCACCATGGGGTGGTCATCCTTCTCATCCCAGANGNTCACGTCCGTGCCACGGGTGAGATTATGCGTCTCNCCTGTGGCGATGTCATAGGAGAAATAGTCTTTCTCGTCCCACCACACTACAAACTTGCCTTCGGGCGAGAGCTCTGCTGTCTCTTTGTAGACTGTGCCGATAGCGCGGCGCGCCCCGTTGTTGACATTTATGATGGATACGTCTTCCGGAGCGTAGTAATCCCATTGGTGTGACACCACATTTTCCGTCGGGTCATGGAGCAGAGCCCAGTCGGCATCCCAGCGGTCGGGAGCGTCTACTATCACCAGGGGATTGGTGGTCAGCAGCTGCTGGCCTCCGGTGCTCAGGTCGATTACCACGGGGAAGGTGTGCTTGCGTAGATTCTCGACCTCATGGTTTTCCTGCGGAGGAGTCATCGGAGCGTCCCAGCGCCAGATGTCCAAAGTGGGGTTCTCAAACTCCACGATGGTGGTATCATCCGGGGCCACCGGGGGAGCGATTCCGGCTATGAGGCGCTTGCCATCGTGCGAGAATACGGGGACAGAATACTGGTTGAGGGCCAGCCTCTCGCCCTGCATCTTGCGTTTGGTCTCGGCATACTCCTTTTCAAGCTGCGCCTGGAGCTCCGGGTCTTCAGCATGGGGAAGAGCGAGATTGGGAGCCGAGCCGGTGGTGAAGCTCACCGGAATCTCGCGGGGTTCCGGAAGGATGGTGTTGAGGTCGGCCATGAAAAGCAGGGTCTCACGTGTGCCGCTTTCGGTGGAGTCATTAGAGAGAGTATAGGCCAGTTGGTTGCCTGCGTAGTCAAACACCGGCGTGCCGTAATGGCGCGCCTCGCGGTCTATGAGAAGGAAAGTGGTATCAGGGAAATTGACCAGGCCTATGCCGTCGGTAGCCGTAGAATCATTCTTGTTGCTGGAGAGGGTCACGGCCATCCGGCGCCCGTCTCTTGACATCACGTAGTCTTTTGACCAGCGTATGGTCTTTGTCAGGCCGGTCGGAAGATGGCGGATCACAAGAGGGCGTCCCGCCTTTTTGTCCTTGAGGGCCTTGGGCGCGATATATGCTGTGTCGCAACTCTGATAGGCCAGCCAGTCGCCCCCCTCCTTGCCAATGGTGTATCCGATGACCCGGGGAATGCGGCTCACCGTGCNCTTCTTNAGGTNGNTTATNNCCAGGGNATCCTGGGGCGNGTCAAAATCTTTTTTGTTGTCTATCTTAGCCTGGCGCGAATCCTTGAAGAGGGGCTTCACGAGGGCCACGGCCCAGCGTGAATCGTAGGTGAATCCGGGCTGGTATCCGCGCGGTATGTCTATGCGGCGTCCCGTGCGCGAATTATAGAAGGTCAGCGTGCCGTCACCCTCCTGGGGATTGACAGCGAAAGAGACCCATTCCCCGGAATTGGACACCGGGAAATTGCGGACAGTGTTCCACGAATCGAAAGCGTCGTGGTCCAGGGCCTTCTTGGCGGTCGCCGCTCCCGAAGCGAGCATCAGGAGGGCGAGAGCAGGTATTAACGGTTTTTTCATGATATCGGGTTCATCGTTTTAGTCCACCTTGTGGAGTTCGTGGCCCATGCGGGTCTTTTTGGTGTGCATATAGAAGCGGTTGTATTCGTTGGGCTCAACCTCGATAGGCACATTCTCCACTATCTCCAGGCCGTACCCCTGCAGGCCAATGCGCTTGGTGGGATTATTGGTAAGCAGGCGCATCTTGGATATGCCGAGCGAGTGGAGGATGCTTGCCCCGACTCCGTAGTCGCGCTCATCGGCGCGGTGGCCGAGGTGGAGGTTGGCATCTACGGTATCCATCCCCTCCTCCTGGAGCTTATAGGCCTTGATCTTGTCCATCAGTCCGATGCCGCGTCCCTCCTGGTTAAGATATATGATTGCACCGCGCCCCTCCTTTTCTATGAGCTGCATGGCCTTGTGGAGCTGTTCGCCGCACTCGCAGCGCATCGATCCGAAGATGTCACCGGTCATGCACGAGGAATGTACTCTCACCAGCAGCGGCTCGGCAGTGTGGATGTCACCCTTGAGGAGGGCGATGTGCTCGAGACCGTTGTCCTTCTGTCGGAAAGGCACCAGGCGGAAATCGCCGTACTGCGTGGGGAGGTGCACCTCCTCGCCGCGCTCGACGATTGAATCGTTGCGCAGGCGGTAAGCGATCAGGTCGCGGATGCTGATGAGCTTGAGGCCCCACTCGTCTGCGCGGCGGCGCAGCTCGGGGAGGCGCGCCATAGAGCCGTCATCGCTCATTATTTCCATCAGCGTGGCCACGGGCTGGAGGCCGGCGAGGCGTGCGAGGTCAACGCCTGCCTCGGTATGGCCTGAGCGCTGCAGCACGCCGCGGTCCTGGGCGTAAAGAGGGTTGATGTGTCCGGGGCGTCCGAAAGTCTCAGGAGTGGAGGCCGGGTCAGCCAAGGCGCGGATAGTTGCAGCGCGGTCCTGAATGGAGACACCCGTGGAACACCCTTCGAGCTTATCTACGGTGACCGTGAAGGGGGTGCCGAGCACAGAAGNATTTGTCCTCCACCTTNCCGGTNGAGGCNGAGNCGGCGNCACAGGGAGATNGGCATGGGCACGCAGAGCACCCCGCGGGCATTCTTGAGCATGAAGTTGACATCCTCAGGCGTCACTTTCTCAGCGGCCATGATGAGGTCGCCCTCATTTTCGCGGTCCTCGTCATCGACCACGATGACGAATTTGCCGTTTCGGAAGTCCTCAAGGGCCTCCTCTATGGAGTCAAGTTTTATATTTTCTGACATGTGTATATTAGCAATATATTTATTATCAATGGTTAATTGTCAGGGCCATGGAGGGTTTCGGCATCACTCGGTTTCCTGTGCCGAGGGAGCCTCCGCGGCACTCTCAATCTCGATAATTGAGAAATTCACGCTGCCATAAACGCGCTGTTCGCGGAAACCGGGGAGCATGGAGAAATCATGTTTTTTAGAGTGCTCTATTATCATGAGCGACCCGGGAGCGACCGCTCCCGAAGCGAGGATCAGCTCCGGTATCTCCCCGAACCGGCTGTGGTCGTACGGAGGGTCGGCGAACACGATGTCATACGCGCGTCCCGAAAACGAGGAGAGGAAGCGGAACACATCGCCGCGCACCACCTNCAGGGCCGGGTCGCCGAGAGTGTCGCGCACCGAGGTGATGAAGCGCGCCTGCACGGGNGCCATTTNCACGGCGGTGANTTCNGAAGNGCNACNNGAGAGAAATTCNAGTGAANNCGCNNCTGTGCCTGCAAAGAGGTCCAGCACGCGGCTCCCCTCAATATCTACAATGTTCTCCAGGACGTTAAACAGGTTTTCACGGGCGAAGTCCGTAGTGGGCCTTGCCGTGATATTTTTTGGCACGTCAAAACGGCGTTTGCCATATTTACCTCTAATTATTCTCATAGTAAACCGGTGTTGTCAAAATCGGGCAGAAGGATTGTGTTGCTCACAAAGGGGGCGATCTGTGCCTTGGCCTCGACTACGGCGGCCTCATCCGGTCCCGTTACGGCCACTTTAGTCGAAGCGGGGTCGAACCCGAGATTGTTCAGTGTGTTGAGAGTGTGATATGTCACATCTGGAGCACACATTGCCGGACGCGTTGCGATGGCAGCGAGCTTTCCACCGCTCACGGCTGCTATGTCGGTCGCCTCGGGTCGTATCACAGTCAGTATCCCCTCCCCGTCTGGAAAAAGGCGGAGCGCCTGCTCAAGGACCACTGACTGCCCGGATAAAATCCGCGCTCCGGGAAATGTGCGGTTAAGGAAAGCCTTCAGGCCCGGGGTGAGGTAATATAGCGCCACGGGGGCCGTCCCGGTTGGCTCATCGCAAAGGATATCCTCCGCGCTGCCGCCGTATACGGAAGTGAAGATGCGCTCGCGCTCCTCCTCATGTTGAGCCCGGTCGGCGGGGACCCAGAGAGTGAGGGGCGTGTCGATAATGATTCGTGCCGAGTAGTCTTCGAGCACCTGCGGGTGGTCGTAGACGGCGTTCTCGATTCGCTGCAGCAGCCCCTCCTCATCCTCCTTCCATGAAGCGTCGATGATGGTGCGCTCTGTCACGCCGGGGCGTCCGATGGCGTGCAGCCGGGCGCGCAGCCCGTAGCGTGAGATTACCGCCTCGAGCCTCCATTGCCCTGTGTCGGCCATATCGGCGGCCGCCCCCGGAGATAGTTTGTCTGCCATATTGCCTTGATGGTTTATGAGATGGGGCATAAGGCCGCCAAACTCTCTGCAAAAGTAAGCAAAATTATTGAATTTTCCGGCTGCATAAGGCAATTCCCGGGATTTTTTGTCTATATTTGCGGAAAATTAATTAACTTGTCAATCATGAAAAGAATCAAATTCCCGATGATGGGGGCAGTAATCGCACTGCTCGCCATGTTATGTCCCGCGCTGAACGCCGGCGCCGAGGTGCACAAGGATGTCGAAGCTGTATGCGTAATACTTGACACCGTGTCAGAGCAGCTGGATGGAATCGGCCGTGGCAAGATGTCTGATATCAATGCCACCCTGATGCAGCTTCTTCCCTACACAGCCTCCACCGTCACCCTTGATGCCGAGGCGAAGGAGAGAATCGGCCAGAGCGCGCTGAAAATGGTTGAGGCTTCAATGGCGCTGTCCGGCCAGAAACTGAATGATGAGCAGCGCGCAGCAATGAAAGCCGAGATTACAAAGGATATGGAGGATGAAAATGTCCTTGGCCCCTTTGTGACAGACACCCTCGCTGACTTGATGGGAGGACAGTGACCCCGGGAACAGCGCAATTCAAAGGCAAGGAAATTGACAGGGCCATACTTAGGCTCGCCCTGCCGGCCATTGTCAGCAATATCACAGTCCCTCTGCTGGGTCTATGCGACACCGCCGTGTCCGGCCATCTGGGAGGGAGCGCCCCCTTGGGGGCGATAGCTGTAGGGACGATGATGCTCAACGTGGCCTACTGGTTGTTCGGTTTCCTGCGCATGGGCACCACGGGGCTTGCTGCCGAAGCCTTCGGAGGCTCCGACAGCAAGGCCCTGCAGCTCATATTGCTGCGCGGCCTCACATTAGGCCTCCTCATAGGCCTGGCCCTGATATGCGTCAGGGGCCCCTTAGGGGGAGTGCTGCTCCGAGTGGCCGGAGCCGAGCCGGAAGTATCGGGACTGGCGCGTGAATACTATAATGTATGCGTCTGCGGCGCCCCGGCCCTTTTAGGCACCATGGCCCTCACCGGCTGGATGATTGGAAACCAGTCGACCGGCTACCCTATGACCGTGGCCATAATCACTAACATAATCAACATAGCCGGGAGCCTGACCTTCGTATTCGGCCTCGGAATGGGTTTCGTGGGAGTAGCCTACGGCACCCTGGTGGCCCAATGGTGCGGACTCGTTCTCTCGATACTTTTCTCCTGCCGGCTTGGCGGCCGATATGCCCCCCTGTTCCGGCGCGGCGCGGGCGCAGTGTGGCGGTCGCTGGTCAGCGGTGGGGGCCTCGGACGCTATTTCAAAGTCAACACCAACCTCTTCTTCCGGTCAGTGTGCATAATGTCGGTCTCGATGACCGTCACAGCGGCAGGCGCCCGCATGGGAGATGTGACCCTTGCCGCCAACGCCGTTGTGATGCAGTTTTTCATATTTTTCTCCTATTTCATGGATGGCTTCGCATTCGCCGGAGAGGCTCTCTGCGGACGATTCAAAGGCGCAGGCGAAAGGGGGAAGATGCAGCGGAGCATACGGCGGCTGCTCGGCTGGGCGGCTGCGATGGCGGCCCTGTTTTTTATCGTCTATCTCTCGGCGGGCCTGCCTATTGCGGACCTCCTGACAGACGATGAAGCCGTCAGGAGGGAGATAGCGCGTTACGCATGGGCTTTTGTGCTGATACCTCCTCTGTCAGTAGGGGCCTTCATATTCGACGGCATATACATCGGACTTACAGACACCGGGCGCCTGCTCATCGCCACCCTGGCGGCCGCTGTGATATTCTTCGTCATCGCTTTCATCCCGCGCGGAACCGGGGTCGGCCTGAACACGCTGCTGTGGAGCGCCTTCCTCTCATATCTGCTCACCCGCGCCGCAGTGCTGGGGGCCATGCTCCCGGGAGTGGTGCGAAGGAGCTGAGACGGGGTCAAAAAAACTTGTAATTGATGATTAAATTTATAAACGCGAAAATCAACATAGGGCTCAATGTGGTCGCGCGCCGCCCGGACGGCTATCATGACCTGGAGACAGTCTTTTATCCTGTGGGAGTCATGAACGGCACTCCGCAGAATCCCGAACCCTTCTGCGATATCCTTGAAGTCACCTGGGGCGATGACGGGCGCGATAATGAGCCGGACTATGTAGCAGCGGGCATTGAGTATGCTTTCAGGGGGCGCCGTATAGAGTGTGAACCCGGGAAGAATCTGGTAGTAAGAGCCGGAGAACTGTTTGTAAAGTCAATGCACGACAGGGGGGCGCGCCAGCTTCCTTACATTTCCGTGACGCTTGACAAGCATCTCCCCGATGGAGCGGGCCTCGGAGGCGGAAGCGCCGATGCATCGGGAGTACTGACCGCGCTGAACGAGCTTCATGACAGTCCCTTCAGCATTGCAGAGCTGGAGGCGATGGCTCTCCGGCTCGGCGCTGACTGCCCGGTGTTTGTGGCCGGCAGACCTGCGTATGCAGAGGGGGTAGGTGAGAGGCTGGAGCCTGTCAGCCTGGACTTGAGCGGATGGTGGTGCGTGATTGCCAAGCCGGATATTTATGTATCTACCAAAGAGGCTTTCGCGGGCATTGTGCCGGCCCGCAAGGAGGAGCCTCTCAAAGAGCTGATACATCTTCCGGTCGAAGAGTGGCGCGGCAGGATTGTCAACGATTTCGAGGCCTCCCTTTTCCCGGCCCATCCGATTCTTCCCCGGCTTAAGGAGATTCTGTATGCCGGCGGAGCTGCGTATGCCTCAATGTCAGGGAGCGGCTCAGCCATGTATGGACTTTTCCGCACCCGCAAGGAGGCCATGAGGACAGTGTCAGCCTTGCGCGCCGAGGAGGGGCAAACCGTATGCACACCTTGTTTGTTGACTAAATAGATAAGACCGACATGACGGCAGCTCCTCTTGACAAGACATTTGCCCGAGCGGGAGGAAAAGTTGTGAATTTGGCCCGAAATTTGCTGAATAAATTAAAAAATATTATAAAAATGGCACAAGACAAGAAGGATAAATATAATGACTCCGAGGAGCCCCGCTTCGGGGAATCTGAGGGCCAGGCCGTAGACGAGGCTGTGATCGCCGATCCCGTGGAGGAGGCAGAGGACACCCAGGCCGAAGAGGAGGTGAACACGCTTGAGAATCAGCTCGCCAGCGCTCAGGAAGCTCTGGAGAAAGAGAAAAAGGAATACATGTTTCTCATGGCTGAGTTTGACAACTTNCGCAAGCGCACCATCCGTGAGAAATCNGAAATCATCAAGAATGCAGGCGAGAACGNGTTCAAGGGCCTTCTGCCGGTGATGGATGACTTCGNGCGCGGCCNGAAGGCAGCNGAGACGGCTACTGACGTTGCATCCGTGCGCGAAGGCATGGAGCTGATTTATCAGAAGCTGAAGAAATATATGGAGCAGAATGGTGTGAAGGAGATGGACACCAACGGGCAGCCCTTCGATGCTGAAAGCCATGAGGCCATTGCCTCTATTCCGGCACCCTCCGAGGATGTCAAAGGGAAGGTGATGGATACCGTAGAAAAGGGCTATACCATCAACGACAAGGTGCTCCGTCATGCCAAAGTGGTGGTCGGACAGTGACCCGCGATTCAATCCATCCACTTAAAGACTTATCACTATGGCAGAAAAGAGAGATTACTACGAGGTCCTGGGCGTGAGCAAGAACGCCTCGGCCGATGAGATAAAGAAGGCCTACCGCAAGAAGGCCATACAATATCACCCGGACAAGAATCCCGGTGACAAGGAGGCGGAAGAGAAATTCAAGGAGGCTGCCGAGGCCTATGATGTGCTGAGCGATGCCGAGAAGCGCCAGAAATATGACCAGTTCGGCCATGCTATGGGCCCGCAGGGCTTCGGGGGCGGCGGAGGCAGCTACGGCGGCTTCAGCGGCTTCGGAGGAGGCGGCATGAGCATGGAGGACATCTTCGCTCATTTCGGAGACATCTTCGGCGACATGGGTGGCGGCTTCAGCAGCGGCGGAGGCCGTGCGCGTCAGCCGCGCCAGCACGTCAACAAGGGCACCGACCTGCGAATCACCGTCAAGGTGTCGCTCAAGGATGTGATGAACGGCGTTGACAAGAAGCTCAAAATACCCCGCTGGGTGGCTTGCGAGCACTGCAATGGCACCGGCGCGAAGGATGGCACAGCCTTCCATACCTGCGAGCGCTGCCACGGCACAGGCTATATCAACACCGTGCAGCAGACCTTCATGGGCCCGATGCAGAGCCAGGCCGTTTGTCCGGAGTGCAACGGCGAGGGCAAGGTAATTAGCGAGGAGTGCACCTACTGCCACGGCACGGGCATAAACAAGAAGGACGAGATAGTCAGTTTCCACATCCCCGCAGGTGTGGAGGATGGCACGGTGCTCACCCTTCGCGGCCAGGGTAACGCCCCGCGCCACGGCGGCATCAACGGCGACCTTCTGATTGTCATCCAGGAGGAAAAGAATTCAGAGCTTATCCGCGACGGACTCGACCTGATCTACAACCTCATGCTTGACTTCCCGACCGCCGCTCTCGGAGGATCGGCGGAGATACCTATGGTCGACGGTCGCGCCAAAGTGAAGATTACCCCGGGCACGCAGCCGGGCAAGGTGCTCAGACTGCGCGGCAAGGGACTCCCTCAGCTCAACAATCCCTCGGTGAAGGGCGACATACTGGTCAATGTGATGGTGTACGTGCCTGAGAATCTGACTGAAGCCGAGAAGGCAGCTGTGGAGAGCCTCAAAGACCAGCCGAACATTGTGCCGACTGAATCGACCTCCAAGCGTATCTTCTCGCGCCTGCGCCACATCTTCAATAAGGAAAACCGGGGCGAGTAAGACCGGGCAACCCCGCGGCAGCCGCAGGAGCGGCCACGATATACACCAAGTTGGGGAGCGAAAAAAATCGCTCCCCAACTTGGTGTATATCGTGGAGTAATAATCGATTTAACCTAAAAAAATGGTTTATTTTGTTGAAAACGATGGCAGATAAATAAAAAATGCTTAACTTTGCATAAAATCCGTGCTACGACCTTTTGAACCCGGGCGAGAACCGCGCTCAGGAGCATGGCGGAAAACGGAAAAAGATAAAACAAGGAATCTTAAGCGTAAATGGCATATACTCCTCCCATAGATGAGAAAGAGCTTGTCCGGCAGCTGCAGGACGAGAAGACCTCCGCGCAGGCCTTCGACACGCTCATGCGCACCTACGGGGAGCAGATGTACTGGCAGATACGCCGGATGGTGGTCAGTCATGATGATGCCAATGACCTGTTGCAGAACTCGTTCATCAAAGTCTGGCAGAACCTCCCCAACTTCCGCGGTGATGCCAAGCTGTCGACTTGGCTCTTCAAAATCGCTGTCAACGAATCCATTAATTTTCTTAACCGGGAAAAGCAGCGCAGCCAGATGACAGCCACGCCGGAAGAGGGGGATGAAAACCTGCTGAACAATATCGAGGCAGACCCATATTTTGACGGCGACCATCTGAAGGCAGAGCTGCAGAGAGCCATAGGCTCGCTGCCGGAAAAGCAGCGCATGGTCTTCAATATGCGATATTTTGACGAGATGAAATATGAAGACATCTCGGAAATACTCGGCACGTCCGTAGGGGCCTTGAAAGCCTCATATCATCATGCCGTGAAGAAAATCACCGAATATATCTCAGCCCTGCAGGACTGAGCCCATATCCCATAAAAAACGAATTATTATGAAAAACATGATGCTCGCGGCCCTGTTTGCCGGCGCCGCTATCCTGCCGGCCTCAGCCCAATATTACGACCTGGCCAACCAGGTGGTCAATGCCATACAGCCCGCCCTGTCGGGCTCCACGCGCTACAAGGGATTCGTCGAGGCCTCATACGCCAAAGGTCTCGGGTCGCTTGACGCCGACCTGGCGGGCATATCGACAACGCAAGGCTTCACCTACTCCTCATGGTTCTTCATGGGCGCCGGACTGGGCGTGGACCTCCTCTTCTCCCACACAGCGGACAATTGGGGCAACGGCTGGACTGAGGCGGATTATCATAAGAGCACCACCACAGGAGTCATGATTCCGCTTTATTCCGACTTCAGATTCAACATAGGCAATCCCTCGACTGCAGCCTTCTTTATCGATCTGCGCCTGGGATGCTCATTTCTTGTCAACACCAACTATCTGAAGATTTCAGACGGCTACCTGACAAATCAGGAATACTTCTACTTGCGTCCCACGCTCGGAGTGCGCGNGCCCGTAAATCCTCAGAAGCCCAAGCAGGCNATCAATATCGGCGTGAGCTATCNGCTCCNCGCCTCGCAGTACTGGTATGGCTACACCTCCAACAAGGNCCNGAACATGATCGGCGTCAACATGTCGTATGAATGGTGACCCCCGGAGAGCCACTTCGATGCTCNCTAATNTAATTTAATGACTGATGTGACNTTATATACTTAGCTTGCCATTATTACAGGCAGGCTGCATCCAAATGACACATCATGAAAAAAATACNACTNAGCATAGCGGCCGTCGGAGCCGCATTGACGACCTGGGCGGCACCTGCGCGCCCGGGCCTTTTCCCGTATACGCAGCCGGACGGCGAGCGCATCATGATCTCCATGACCGGCGATGAATATGGCCACCGGACCTTTGCAGCAGACGGCACTGAGCTTGTCGACGACGGCACAGGGCGGCTCGTGCCCGCCTCCGGCGCGCCCGTGCAGCGCGAGGGGTCGCCGCGCCTCAAGCGCAAGATAGCCAACATGCCCATGCGCGTGGCCGCAGGCGACAACAGCTTCAACCCCGGCATATGCCCCTCATCATTCCCCGCCACCGGCGAGGGGAGGGCACTGGTGGTGCTTGTGGAATACAAGGATGTCAAATTCGATTGCGAAGACCCCTACGACTATTTCTCCCGCATGCTCAACGAGGAGGGATTCTCCACCTACGGAGCCACCGGATCGGCTCGTGATTTCTTCATAGAGAACTCCATGGGGCAGTTCCGCCCGCAGTTTGATGTCTACGGGCCCATAGAGCTGCAGTACAACCGCGTGCATTACGGCAAGAACAATTCCTGGGGTGATGACGCCGCNCCGGAGGAGATGGNAATTGNGGCGTGCAGCTACCTGGATGCCACAGTCNATTTCAACGATTATGACCTCGATGGCGACGGGTNCATTGACAACGTATTCGTGTTTTACGCCGGCAAGGGGGAGAACAGCGGAGGCACCGCTGGTACGGTATGGCCACATTCGGCCGACATCTCCGACCTGCGCGACGGCATTTACGAATATGACGGAGTGCGCCTCAATCATTACGCCTGCAGCAACGAGACCATGGAGGTCTACGGAGGGGAACGGCCTGATGGCATAGGCACCTTCGTGCATGAGTTCAGCCACGTAATCGGGCTGCCCGATCTCTATACCACAGTCTATAACGGAGCTTTCACCCCCGGAGAGTGGAGCACTCTCGACATGGGCCCATATAACAATGAAGGTCGCACCCCTCCATATTACTCAGCCTACGAGCGTTTCGCCCTCGGCTGGCTGCAGCCGGAGCATCTGACCGCAGGCAGCAGAACGCTTGAGCCGATAAATGTCAGCAACAAGGCATATTTCATTCCCACTGATTCACCTGATGAGTACTATCTCCTGGAGTGCAGAGCCCGCCAGGGGAGCGACCGTTACATACCTGGCGAGGGGCTGCTGGTGTGGCATGTGGACTATGATGAAAAGGCATGGTATGAGAACACGGTCAATAATGTGCGCACACACCAGAGGGTAGACCTCGTGGAGGCAGACAACCGTCAGACCGGGGCCACGCGCAACGGCGACTCCTTCCCCGGAGCCTCGGGCATATCGGCTTTCGGCAAATCCACGCTTCCGGCCTTTGAATCCTGGCAGGGCACATGGGTGGGCTTCGAACTGTCAAACATCGCCTTTGACGGCAACACTGTCACCTTCACCGCCGCAGGCGAGGCGAGCGGTATTGAATCCGCAGAAGCGGTCGGCGACTGGACGCTCTCAGGGGGTNTGCTCACAGCGGCTGCNCGGGTGCNGGTCTACAGTGTTGACGGCATGCCTGCGGCAAGCNTGCAGCCGGGNGACACATTCGACCTCAGAGGGAGGGGCACACNCATTGTGGTCGGTCCTTCGGGNGCCCGCAAATATGCTGTCATGTGACGGCGGGGGCTTGTGATTAAACCTTTTAGAATCACGCGTGTCAAAAGTGTGAATAAATGAGTATAAGCAGCTGAGGTGGTAATACTGAAAGCTGCTTTTACCTCAGTATCCTGATCCTGAAAAATTATTTAGTATAGACACACTTTTACGACAGATATGCGCGAAGAAGATAAGATATTAGCCAGATATGGCAGAGAGACGGGCTATAAGGTCCCCGAAGGGTATTTCGATGCCTTTCGCGAGGAGGTGATGGCCCGGCTGCCGGAGCGACCGGCCCGACCGGCTGCGCCGAAGCTGACTGTCTGGCAGAAAATCCGCCCCTACGTCTACATGGCTGCCATGTTCGCAGGCATCTGGTGCATGATGAAGATGTTTCACACCATGAGCCAGTCTGCAGAGATCAGCCTTGACAATATGCCGCAGTCCATCTCAATGGCCGTGGCTGAGACCCGCGGAGATGACTACATCATCGAGGGCGACGGCATGGAGGAGCACGAGCTGATTTACTCGCTGAGCGACTCATACTCCTCTATTGATGAATTTGAAGAGGATTTCGGCGTGANNNTTGATCCCAAGNATGCCGGNATAGCCGCCAATTGANGCCCGGCGGCTGCCAAAGAAGGGTTAAACAATANTTCTNACACCACAAAACAAAATATGAAAAGACTCTACCTGCTGCTAATAGTGCTCACCGCAGGTCTCAACATCATGATGGCCGGCCCTAAGACCGAAAAAGAACGGGCTGAGATGCGTAAGGAAATACGGGACTTCAAGATGAAGTTCGTAGCTCAGGAGATTGAGCTCCGTGATGACCAGCGCGCAAAGTTCACCGAGGTCTACGGCTCCATGATGACTGAGGAGGAGGCGATATGGGATGAGATTTTCGCAGCTCAGCGCCGACTCAAAAATGAAAAGAACCTCACCGATGCCGAATATGAGCAGGTCAACGCAGCCATCATAGAGGGCAAGGCTAAAGGTGTGGCCCTTGAAAAGAAATATGATGCTCTTTTTGCCAAATTCCTGACCCCCAAGCAGCGCTACAAGATGAAGGATGCTGAATCCAAATTCCGGCGCAAGATGGAGGAGATGTGTTCAGAGAAGAAGGGGAAGAAGCATAAGAAAAAGTGACGAATACCAATGAAACGTTATCCTTTCCTGAAGACGGTGGCCGGAATTCTGGTCGCCGTTGTCTTTTTTGCAGGGGCAGGGGTCCGGCGTGCCGCCGCCGCATCTTTTGACAACCCTGATTTCGCCTATCCCTCGGAAGNGTNNGCCACAGCCTCCTCAGNGCTCGGCANGGCCCTCGGGAGCGCNAAATANGNCCGCGCACTGGCAGCCCTGCTGGAGTGCGCGGTGGCCGATGCGCGGAGATACTCGGACAGCGCTGACCGCAGCGCTGCCCTCATTGACTCCGCCGCCCGGCTCATGCCCCAGCCTTACCGCGGGGTAGCGCAGCTCCTGGAGGCCTCTGTCTATGCCTCGCAGTATAATTCCGACAGGCGCGTTTACTCGGGGCGCGCATTGCCGCTGACCGACATTCCCGCAAGCTGCCTGGAATGGAGCCGCGAAATCTATCTGATGCGCATCACTGCCTTGTGCGACTCTGCCTGGGACGGCATCACCGGAGCGGGCAGTACCCCGCTTTCAGCTTTAGGAGATGCCGTGACTTTCAGTGATGTCCCATCCTCGGCCAAGAGGAAACAAACGCCCGTGCCGGGAAGCAAGGAATTCACAGTGGAAGATTTCGCCGCCCTCCGTATTCTTGACCTGCTGGAAGATTTCGACTGCCGTCCCGGCCGTGAGGAGGCAGCGTATGATATACCCTTTTTCGGCAACTCGGGATATGATACTTCAAGCCCCGAAGCAAATGGCCGCAAACTGGCTTCAGACGTACTGGAGGC
>WFLX010376007.1_pt1 | contig 15165 bp, 11 predicted proteins | sample 4967041 | NCBI WGS metagenome assembly WFLX01 (sample SAMN12857096, study PRJNA449069) | gut metagenome | isolation source: stool from male and female vole | host: Microtus ochrogaster | place: USA:Florida | collected 2017
CATATGCAAAACAAAATTAGTTAATCTCAGGGAGACTTCAGTCTCCTTTTTTTGTTTTGCCAGTTGAAAAGTTATTTTTTGCGAGACTTAACATCGGATTGGGGAGGGGCTGTGGGCTCATGAAGCCCCATCCCCAATCCGCCATTAAGTCTCGAGCCTCAAAAATATGGGGCTAGTCAGTGCGAAGATTTTGCACTTCGATTTGGATTCTACAAAAAATAGGTGAGAAAGTCGCGGGTAGTAGAGCCTGTCCCATAAAATATGTTAAGGCTGAGGTCGCATATCTTGGAGTGATTTTGGAGGCGACGGGAGGGAGCAATGCCGTCGCATTGTGACCGAGCGACGGCTTCAAAAGCGCCTGAGAGATGCGAAACAGAGGTGATTTCCCGCGCAGCGGCACGTCAGTGGTATGGGAATCATTATTCTTTCCTTAACCCCAAACAATAGCGCTGGCTCTCCTCGTTAAGCGCTCGAATGAACATCAAGCTGAATATAAGACANTTNGAAGGTATANTATATGTCTTGAAGACNNGCTNCCNATGGCAATNGCNGNCCNNGGNCTTCTGAANAAGGANGAGCGTCTANNATTGATNNAGGAGAATCAGTGAATCCGCATGATTCGAGTTATTGCTGAAGAAGCTGCTCCCTTAAAGACGCGAACGAGCGCGCGGGCGCTGAGACCGAAATCCTACAATGGCGATTTTGGACAGCCAGATCGTCAGGAGCGGGCTAACCCAATCGATGAAAGGCATTGAGGGAAACAAACGCATTAAAGGGATTAAGCGATATATCGCCGTGGATAGCGACGGCTTTCCCCTCGGTGTCATCGTCACTACGGTCAACATCCACGACTCAAAAGCGGCATGGCGAAGCTGGCCTTCATGATGATTCTGCCAAAGCATATTTGGCTTCGCCAGAGCTCCACGTTTCAACATGTCATCGTTAGACAGAGGGAGGTGGTAATTACCATCGCCCCGGCCATCCATTGGCATATTCGTCCGTGNTCTTNAGTNNTGTATGTNGAGTACNCTCCNTCATCACANGAACNACTNTGCNNAATGGCNNACCGCNTCAGCTTTAACAGATTTTATGGGACAGGCTCTTGGGCCACTATCGCATAGAGACGGGAATTTTGGGGCGATATGGCGGCGGGGGCGCAATATCGGGGCGTTTTTCACGTTATCATATAGGCGGCAAAAGGTTTGGCCGCCAATTATTCAATGAAAATGAAGCACACTATATATTTTTCTCTCCTTATGATGGTGATTACCGCTCTCCTCCCTGCCTGCATCGAGGACAGCTTCTCCACGTCGCCATCCGATCAGCCCGTATTCTCCACCGATACGCTCAAGCTCGGGGAGGTGTTTACGGCCCAGGGCACTCCGACCCATCGCTTCGTGGTGCACAATCGCCACGATAAGATGATGAGCATCAGTTCTATAGGATTTCGCGACGACTCCGAAGGGTATTTTCGCCTCAATGTCGACGGAATCTCGGGGCGCGAGTTTACTAACGTTGAAATCCGCGCCAACGACTCTATCTTCGTGTTTGTCGAGACGACACTTCCGGAGAACGGCAGCGACGATCTTATCGACGTGAAGCGGCATATAGATTTCGTGACCAACGGCGTAACCTCTACCGTGGTTGTCACCGCCCAGGGGCAGGACGCCATACGCTACACCGACCTCACTCTGACCGAAAACACTACGCTGACCGGCGGCAAGCCCTATCTCATCAAGGGCCGGCTCACGGTGCCCGAAGGGATTACGCTCACACTCGCCGAAGGGGCGCGACTGCGTATGCACGACAAGGCCGAGATAGTAGTCGACGGCACTCTCCGCGCCGAGGGCACGGCTGACAAGCCGGTGCAGATCACCGGCGACCGCGACGGATTCGTGGCCGCGCAGATCCCCTACGAGCTGATGTCGGGCCAGTGGGGGGGCATATACTTCGCCCCTACCTCGCGCGACAACGTCATTAACTTCGCTTCGATCCGCAACNNCTCCTACGGCCTCTATCTCGACNCGATCGCGTCGGGCNCATCGCCGGNGTTGACGATGGTCAACTCGCAGGTGCGAAACACCACCTCGCGCGTCGTCACCGCATATCATTCCGATGTTAAACTCCTCGGCTGCGAGCTGACCGAGGCTTCCGACGGCATATTGCTGCTCATCGGCGGCAAGCATATCATAAACCATTGCACCATAGCCAACTACTATCTCTTTACCGCTCTCGGCGCACCCTCAATCGAGTTCTCGCATATCGACGCCGAGACCGACGACAATTCAGGCTTGCCCTACTGCTCGGCCGATTTCACCAACTCGATCATATACGGCAACGGCACTCTCCTGAGCCATGGCGACCTGACGGGGATGAATGTGTACTTCCGCCGCTGTCTCATAGGAGTCCATGGCACCGACGACGATAACTTTATCGACGTGATATGGGATGAGGACCCGCTCTTCTACACCGCTCGCCTCGAATATATCTTCGACTACAGGCTGAAGCCTGAGTCGCCTGCTATCGGCGCCGCCTTTGACGCCTACGACGTCTACGGCCTCGCGACCGACCGCTACGGCATGGCGTTGGCTTCGCCTTCCGACCTCGGCGCGCTCAGGTTTGTGGCTCCGACCGAATAATCATCTACCGGAATGAAACGATTAGTATATATAATAATGTGTTGCCTGGCGGCTGTCACAGCCGCCAGCGCCCAGCGCTTCAACGATAAGGTNCNCAACCGCCCCTACGCCGATATNCGCCCCTGNCATCTCGGNTTCNCGATCGGATTCCACACCCAGGACCTCAACTTCACCCACAACGGATTCGTCACCGAGCAGGGTGAGCAATGGTTTATGGAGCAGCCCTCGTTTCAGCCCGGCTTCTCGGTCAACGGTCTCGTCGACTTCAGGCTCAGCACATATTTCAACGTGCGCTTCTCGCCCGGCCTTTACTACGGCAGCCGCGACCTGCAGTTTCGCGAGCAAAATTCCGAGACCATATTAAAGCAAAGCCTGAAGTCGACCTATCTGGTGTTTCCGGTCGACCTTAAATACTCGGCTATGCGCCTCCACAATGCCCGTCCATATCTTACCGTCGGCGTGATGCCGACGGTCAACCTTACCCGCAAAGCCAATGAGTATCTGAGGCTTAAGGGGGGCGACGTGTATCTTACCGCCGGATTTGGCTGCGACTTTTATCTCCCGTTCTTCAAATTCATTCCCGAAGTGAAATTCTGCTTCGGCCTGAGCGACGTCATCGACCATAAGCGCCCTGACCTTGTCGACGACCCCGACGGCCAGAAATTCACCCATTCGATTAAGAAGGCGACATCGCAGATGGTAGTGTTCACGTTCTATTTTGAGTGATGTAGCGGCGCGGGCGCAATAATAGCGGCCCGACTTCGTTATATATTAAGGATTATACCTTAGAATATATAAATGAAACGTCTGCTCTCAATATTTATCGCGCTCATCGCCGTGGCGACGGCTTCGGCCCAAAGCGACGCGATGTTCTCGCAGTATTTCCAGGTGCGCAACTACTACAACCCCGCCGCCATAGGCACATCAGACCTGCTCAACATACGCTTGGGCGGCCGCCTGCAGTGGGTAGGTGTCGACAACGCCCCTCAGACCTTTGTCGCCGCCGCCGAGATGCCGTTTAAATTCATCGGTAAGCGTTTTGGGGCGGGCCTGTTGATGCAGCAGGAGAGCCTTGGCCTCTACAAAAACCTTACCATCGGCGCTCAGATAGGCTACAAGCTCAAACTCCTCAAGGGGGAGCTGACGATCGGTCTGCAGCCCGGATTCATCAACCAGACGTTCAAGGGGAGCGACGTGTTTATCCCCGATGAAGACGACTACCACAACTCGTCGGACAACGCTATACCGCAGCGCGACCTCCAGGGCAACGCCTTCGACATAGGCGCCGGAGTGTTCTTCACCCGCGCCAACTGGTGGGTAGGCCTGTCGGGAACTCACCTGACCAAGCCCACAATCTCACTGAAATCGGACACGGGCGACACCTCGGAAGTGGCCGACAGCTACGAATTCAACGTTGGGCGGGCCGCATATTTTATGGCCGGATGCAATATTCCGATAAAAAATACGTTATTTGAAGTGATGCCGTCGCTGATGGTGATGAGCGATTTCACTTTCTATACCGGAGAAGTCACGGCGCGGTTGCGCTACAACAAGTTTCTGACAGCCGGTTTGGGCTATCGCTACCAAGACGCCGTCACGTTTGTGCTCGGCGCCGAAATCAAAGGTTTCACAATAGGTTACTCTTACGATTACCCGATTTCGGCCATAGCAAAGGCGAGCTCCGGAAGCCACGAGATATTTTTGGGATATTCCCTGAAGCTCGACTTCTCGGAGAAAAACAAAAACCGCCACCGCAGCATCCGNNTCATNTNNTTACTTNCTNCTCCAGTTACAACTTATCATCAAGCTAAAAGCTCCAAGCACCAAATATGAAAAAAACAACCCTTTATCTCCTCTCTCTTGCAGTCGCCGCTACCATCGTGACTGCTTGCGCTTCAGGTTCATCCAGCTCAATGGGCGGTGAAGTTACCGGCGTCGGCGGTTCGTCATGGACCGAGCCTACACCTTACGGTATGGTGCTCGTCAGCCGCGGCTCAATGGAAGTGGGCCTTCAGGAGCCCGACTCCACCTGGAATCTCCCCGCCTCGGCCCGCGGCATCTCAGTCGACGGCTTCTGGATGGACGAGACCGAAATCACCAACTCCAAATATAAGCAATTCGTCTTCTGGGTACGCGACTCTATCATCCGCGAGCGTCTTGCCGATCCTGCCTACGGCGGTAACGAGGCTTACAAAATCGAGGAAGACAAAGACGGCAACCCCGTGACCCCGCATCTCGACTGGAGCAAACCTATACCATGGCGCAACCCCAACGAGGATGAGCAGCGAGCTATCGAGAGCGTCTACCGCACCAACCCCATCACCGGCAAGCGCGAGCTCGACCCCGACCAGCTCAACTATCGCTACGAGATCTACAATCATACCGAGGCCGCAAAGCGTAAGAATCGCCTCGATCCCCGCAAGCGAGTGTATAACACCGATATGCCTACTCCTACCGATGTTCCCGTAATATCGAAGGACACCGCATATATCGACGACGAGGGGCAGATACGCCGCCAGACCATCACCCGCGGCCTGACAGGCGAATACGACTTCCTCAACACTTATATAATCACCGTCTACCCCGACACCACGGCCTGGATCAACGACTTCGACAACGCCTACAATGAGCCTTACGTGAGACTCTACTTCTCTCACGGCGGCTACAACGACTACCCGGTAGTAGGAGTAAGCTGGGAGCAGGCCAANGCCTNCTGCAACTGGCGCACCGACTTCCTCCGCCNCTCGCTCGGGCGCGAAGGGGTCTACGTGGAGCCTTACCGCCTCCCGACCGAGGCCGAATGGGAATACGCTGCCCGCGCCGGTGTCAACACTAATAAATACCCCTGGNAGGGCNNCCTGCCNCTCAGCGAGGATCAAGGATGCTTCTACGCCAACTTCAAGCCGGCCGAGGGCAACTACGTGCGCGACGGCCAGCTGATCACTTCGAGGGTAGGCACATATTCGCCCAACGATTTCGGCCTCTATGACATGGCGGGCAACGTCAGCGAATGGACCTCCACAGCCTATACCGAGAGCGTAAGCAATCTTACGAACGACCTCAACCCCGAGTATCGCTACGACGCGGCTCTTGAGGACCCCTACAAGATGAAGCGCAAGATAGTGCGCGGCGGTTCGTGGAAAGACATCGCCCACAATATCCGCTCCGACATACGCATGTGGGAGTATCAGAACGAGCAGCGCTCGTATATCGGATTCCGCTGCGTGCGCTCGCAGATCGGCTTCGCCAAAGGCAATAAGCTGAAAAACAAGTAGTGTTCACACCAATCACGTCAATATAAAGGCTTAACTCTAACATAACCCCCTCCGCAATGGGAAAAGTAAAAAGATATAAAAACCGCATCACGCGATTCCTGACCAGCGACTCCGGCCAGCGTTTCTTCAATTTCGCGTACTCAATCGGCGCTGCGATCGTTATCTGGGGCGCATTGTTCAAAATTCTGCACCTCCCCGGCGGCAACTTCCTCCTTTCGCTCGGTATGGGCACCGAGGTGCTGATGTTTATCCTGTCGGCCTTCGACCGTCCGCCCCGCGAATACCATTGGGAGGACGTCTACCCGCAGTTTGATCCCGATTACCACAAGCACAATGAGGAGCACGAGGGCGAAGAGGCCGAGACTCCCGATAACGCCGACGATGCCGCCGACGCCACTGCCGACAATAAAGGCGCGGCCGCGGGAGGCACCATAATAATCGGCGGGGGCGCCCCCGGAGCAGTTGTAGCCGGAGCCCCGGTTGCGGCAGGCGCGGTGCCCGCGGCCCAAGGANCCGGAGCCACCGCGGNNGTAGGGGAGATGGCCAGCGCCTCAGGCCAGTATCTGGNGCAGATCTCGGGCCTGACNTCGGAAATCGAGCGACTGCGCGACGTCACCGCCTCGCTCAACCAGGTTTCGCAGATACTTCTCGAATCATACAAGGCCATAACCGAGAACTCGGAGAATATCACCCGCAGCTCTACGGGCTACGTGGAGCAGATGCAGGATCTCAACCATAATATCCATGGCCTGAACACTATCTATGAGATACAGCTCAAGAGCGTGTCGAGCCAGCTCGACTCGATCGACCGAGTGAACCGCGGCATCAAGGATATACGCGACATGTATGAGAAGAGCGCGCAGCAGAGCCAGCGCTATGTAGAGGAGACCGAGAAGATGGCCCGCTACATGAAGCAGCTCAACTCTGTCTACGAGAAGATGATCACGGCGATGACCGTCAACATGTATCGCCCCGGCATGCCGATGCCCGGCACCCCCGACGACTTAAATTCGTAATTAAGAAACAACTTCAATAAATGGGAACCTCCAACACTCGACTTTCGCCCCGCCAGAAGATGATAAACCTCATGTATATCGTCCTCATGGCCATGCTCGCGCTGAATGTCTCAAGCGATGTTCTCGACGGCTTCACTCAGGTAAAGGACGGACTCTCTAACACCAACGAGGATATCGAGCAGCGAAATGCCTCAATCATGAGGGCTTTGGAGGCGTTCAGTATTCAAAACCCCGAGAAAGGCACCCCCTGGTTTCAGAAAGCACTCGAAGTAAGGAAGCAGACCGGCGACCTCTACGCGATGATCGACTCGCTCAAGTCGCTGATCGTCATCGAGGCTGACGGCTACGGAGCCAACCCCGACAGCATGGTCAACCGCGAGAATCTCGAAGCTGCCTCGGCCATCATGCTCGACCCGGTGACTCTCCGCGGCGGCAACCTGCGCCAGAGCATCGACACCTACCGCGACTACGTCACCTCGCTTATCGGCGACTCGCTTAAGCGACAGAGTATCGCCCGCTCGCTCGCCACCGACCCGGTGCAACGCCCCGGTCAGCTCGGCAAGCAGCTTTGGGAAGAATATAAATTCGACAATCAGCCCGCCATCGCGGCCGTCACATTGCTCACCAAGCTGCAAAATGACATTAAGTTTGCCGAAGGCGAGGCTCTTCAGAATCTCTTCGCGAGCGTCGATGCCGGCGATGTCAGGGTCAACGAGCTCAACGCCTTCGTAATTCCCGACTCGCGCTACGTAATGCGCGGCGGCAAATACCGCGCGCAGATCGTGCTCGCGGCGATCGACACCACTCAGCGACCGACCGTGTTTATCAACGGCAACCGCCTCGCCAACGACCGCGGCCTCTATGAGGTTGGCACCGGCTCTACCGGCGACTTCACCTATAAGGGTTATCTCCAGGTGCCTCACGGCGACGGCACTTTCTCGGAATACAACTTCTCGTCGTCGTACACCGTCATGGAGCCTTCGGCCACGGTGTCGGCCACGATGATGAATGTGCTATACGCCGGCATCGACAACCCGATCGCCATCTCAGTGCCCGGCGTCGACAATTCGGGCGTCAGCGCATCTATGTCAAACGGCACACTTACCCGCTCGGGATCGGGCTGGGTGGCCCGCCCCGCCAAAATCGGCGAGGAAGCCACTATCACGGTCACGGCTACTGTCGACGGCCAGTCGCTCAACGTAGGGTCAACGACTTTCCGCGTGCGTAAGCTGCCCGATCCTACCCCCTTCATACGCTACACCGACTCGCAGGGCGCGTCGGCCAGCTACATGGGCGGAGGCCGCGGCCTGCCTAAGGGCGCGATAGTGCAGTCATCGGGCCTCGGAGCCGCGATCGACGACGGTATTCTCAACATTCCCTTCAAGGTGATAGGGTTTGAGACGATATTCTTCGACTCCATGGGCAACGCGATGCCTGAGAAATCGGACGGAGCCGCGTTCAGCGAGCGCCAACGCCAGCGCATCAAGAGCCTCAAACCGCGCTCGCGCTTCTTCATCACCCGCGTCCAGGCCACAGGCCCCGACGGTATCACCCGCGAGCTTTCGCCTATCGAAGTGCTCGTGCAGTAAATCAGTCAGAATCGATTTGGTTCAGGCATATAATACGATACTTACTTATCAAATACTCTATCATAGATGAATCTTATTTGTAAACATATAATCATCGCCGCGTCGGCATTGCTGATGGCGATTCCCGCCGCTTTCGCTCAGGACAACTCATCAGCGAGCTCGACCGTTCGCCGCGGAGGAGCCGCGGGGGGGCCGCGTCAACGCGGCCAGAACGCGCAGGCGCAGCCCGGTGTCACCCAGCGTATGCAGTCGTTCTATGAGGAGACCACACCCTCCGACGCCGATATGCAGTGGATGCGCGTGATTTACCGCCAGATCAACGTAAAGGAGCCAAAGAACGCGGCTCTCTACTTCCCGGAGGATAATGTCGACGGGCAGGAAAACCTGTTCAGAATCATTATGCGCCTGGTGGCCGACGGCAGTATTCCCGTCTACGAGTATCTTGACGGACGCGAGATTTTCACCGACCAGTATCGCCTGAACGTGAAGGATATGCTCGACCGCTTCTACATACCCTTCACCGAAGCGAAAGGCTCCACGGAGAAGAATCCGAAATATGTCATCGACGAGACCGATGTGCCTACCACCGAGATTCTATCATACTACGCGATAGAGCGATGGGAATTTGACTCGCGCACCAATAAGGTGAAAACGCGTATCGAGGCGCTCTGCCCGGTGCTCCACCGCGCAGGCGACTGGGGGGGAGAGGAGATGAAATATCCGATGTTTTGGGTAAAATTGTCTGACCTCCGGCCGTCGCTCGCGAGCCAATACATCTTTATCGACGACGACAACAACCTCGCGAAATACACTTACGACGACTTCTTCGCCATGAATATGTATGACGGCGAGATCTATAAGACCCGCAACCTGATGAATAAGTCGATGGCTCAGCTCTATCCCGACCCCGAGGAGATGAAGCACGCTCAGGACAGCATACAGAAGCGTCTCGAAACATTCGACGACAATATCTGGGTACCCTCGCGCGAAGAGCTGCTCGCCCGCCGCGACGCGAAGACAAAGACATCGGCCAAATCAAGCGACTCGGCCGACGACGACTCGGCCGAAGTGGCAATCCCCTCGCGCGACGACGAGGAGAAGCCCGCTTCAACCCGCGCTTCCCGCGCCAAAAAGAAGAAAACCAGCGTCAAGAAGCCTAAACAGCCTAAGGCGTCCAATTCAAGCTCTAACGCCGTGCGCTCTGTGCGCCGCCGCAAATAGTATCCAATATACTGAAGAAAACCTACGATGAAGCCCTCGCCACTGCGGCGGGGGCTTCATTGCTTATATAATTGTCAACAAGCTGTAACATACGGGGCGCTTGGGTATTTTCGCGAGATAAGGGAAGCAACGGGCGCAATAGCCTGAGAATTAGAGGGCGAAATGAGGCGATTGAGAAATTATCATACTTTTTTTAAAAAGGGTTAAAACTTTTTTTGTTGAGGGATTGTTATAAAAATGACATCGGGAAACAAAGTTCCTCGACTGCCAAAGTAAAAAATAATTTATAAACATCTTAATACATACTACTATGTCTACAGCACCCTTGAAAGGTATCAAAGTCGTTGACTTTACAGAAGTACAATCAGGTCCTTCATGTACACAAATGCTCGCTTGGCTCGGCGCCGACGTGATTAAAATCGAGCGTCCCGGCGTAGGCGACGCAACTCGTAAAGAACTTCAGTTCAATCCCGATCTCCCGAGCTACTATTATCTGCAGCTCAACTCTGATAAAAAATCTCTTACACTCGACGCAAAGACTCCCGACGGTAAGGAAATTCTTACCAAACTGATCAAGGAGGCTGATATGTTTATCGAAAACCTTCACCCGGGTGCTATGGACAAGCTCGGCTTTAGCTGGGAGGTAGTTCACCAACTCAATCCTAAATGTATCTACGGCACAATCAAGGGTTTCCCCTTGTCTTCAAAATATAAAGATCTTAAGGCATACGAGCCTGTGGCTCAGGTGACAGCCGGCGCTGCAACCACTACCGGCTGGTATGAAGGCGATTACAACATCCCTACTCAGAGCGGTGCGGCTCTCGGTGACTCTAACACCGGTATGCACCTTCTTATCGGTCTGTTGGCAGCCCTTCAGCTCCGTAACCAGACCGGCGAAGGCACCTTCGTCTATCAGTCAATGCACAATGCTTGTCTTAACCTCTGCCGTATCAAGACACGTGACCAGCTTACCCTCGATAAGATCGGTTATCTTACCCAGTTCCCGCAGTATCCTAACGGTAAATTCGGCGATTGCGTGCCTCGNTCANGCAATATCGAAGGTNGCGGCGTGCTCGGCNGGACTTACAAANGTAAGAGCGCAGGCCAGTACGACTCAGAAATCGACGCCAACAACTACGTTTATATCATCATACAACGCGGTGAGAAGGAGTTTGAGCTCTTCTGTCAGGCAACCGGATTCACCGATTGGCTTACCAACCCCGATTTCGCTACGGCCGATGCCCGCGACCGCAACAAGCAGGCTATCTATAAGAGAATCGGCGAATGGACAGCCGACAAGACCAAATTTGAGGTTACAGAGATTCTCGGTAAGGCAGGCGTGCCTGTAGGCCCCGTGCTTTCAACCAAGGAAATCATGACCGACGAAACGCTTTACGACGGCAACACCCTCGTTAAGATCGATCAGGGTGGCGAAATCGGCGAATTCGTTACCGTAGGTTGCCCGTTCACAATCTCAGGTTATCAGCCTGTCTACGGCCCCGCCCCCGAACTCGGCGGCAACACTGCCGAAGTGCTTACTTCGCTTGGCTACACCGCCGAGCAGCAGGCCGAATTCGCTAAGAACGGTACTACCGAGCCCCTTCCCAAACCTGCCGCAACTTCTGCAACCGCAACAAAGTAGTCTCACAGAAGTAGACAGTTCATTTCAACTATAATTTATCTAAACAACTAATATACTAAGCCTGCGGATTTTCACGGATTTCAAAAGTAAACAACTGATTGAACAATCAATGAAGAGTTCGTGAAAGCCCGCGGGCTTCGTTATAAAAAAACAATATATCTATGGCAACAACTACTGCTACTTCAGCTCCGGCAACCACCGCTACCGAAGCTCCCAAATATCCCGAACAGGTGACCGGTATGTATATCCTCGCTGAGGCCCTCCGCCGCATCGGTATCACCGATGTCTACGGCCTGGTAGGTATCCCTGTCACTGAGGCCGCTTTCGCCATGCAGAAGCTCGGCATCAACTATTACGGCTTCCGCTTCGAGCAGCAGGCCGGTATGGCAGCCGCTACTCACGGCTATCTCACCAAGACTCCTGGCGTGCTCCTCACCGTATCCTCGTTAGGCTTCCTCAACGGCCTAACCGCCACCACCAACGCCACCGTCAACTGTTATCCTATGATACAGATTTCAGGCGCATCGGATCCTACCATGGTCGACATGGATATGGGCACCTACGAGCAGCTTGACCAGTTCAACACTGCCAAACCCCTTGTGAAGGCGGCGTTCCGCTGCTCTCACGCAAAGGATATTCCTCAGGCAGTTGCCCGCGCTTACCGCGCCGCTGTCAGTGGCCGTCCCGGCGGCGTGTATATCGACATGACCACCCCCGCCCTGGCCGAGATCATGGACGCGTCGGAAGCAGAGAAACTATTCTATACCCCCGTTGACCCCGTTACGGCTTATGCACCTAACCAGGCGTCGGTCGACCGCGCCGTTGAGCTCATCGCTTCAGCCAAGCGTCCCGCCGTGCTTCTTGGCAAAGGCGCCGCTTACGCTCAGGTCGACGATAAGATCAAGACTCTCATCGAGACCTACAAGATACCTTATCTGGCAATGTCAATGGCAAAGGGTCTTATGCCCGACGCAGGCGAATACTCAGCCCTCTCTTGCCGCTCTGATATTATGGAGAAGGCCGACGTGGTAATCGTCATGGGAGCCCGCATCAACTGGATGCTCTCCTTCGGCCGCGGCAAGTGGAACCCCGACGTCAAGTTCGTGCAGCTCGACGTGCAGCCCACCGAGATCGACCGCAACGTGCCTATCGCTGCTCCTGTCGTAGGCGACCTCGGCCTCTCGCTCGACGCTATCCTCGCCGGGCTTAAGGGGAAGACAATGGCTGCAGATCCCGCATGGCTCGCCTCGCTGCAGGCTGAGACAAAGGCTAAGAACGCCAAATTCCAGGCTCGTCTGGCCGATGCCGCCAAGGCTTCGCCTATGACCCACTGGACAGCCCTTGGCGCTATCAAGCCCGTACTTGAGGCTAATCCCGACGTGATCCTCATCAACGAGGGCGCCAACACCCTCGACGACACCCGCGACACGATCGATATGTCGCTCCCGCGCCACCGCGTTGACTGCGCGTCATGGTCAATCATGGGTATGGGCATGGGCTCAACCATCGGCGCTGCCGTAGCTACAGGCAAAAAGGTTGTGGCTATCGAAGGTGACTCGGCATTCGGATTCTCAGGCATGGACTTTGCGACCATCAGCCGCTACAAACTCCCCTGCACAGTGGTAGTGTTCAATAACGGCGGTATCTATAACGGCGTGGGCGTGGATCCCGGCAACCCCGACGGTCTGGCTCCTACCACTCTCGATATCAACGCCCGCTACGACAAGATAGCCGAGGCCTTCGGCGCCGACGCCTACTACGTAGCTACCCCCGAAGAGCTCGCCGACGCTCTGACCAAGTCGATCGCGGCCGGCCGACCCTCTATAATCAACGTGCAGCTCGCCGCCGACTCCGGCGCTGAGAGCGGCCACATCGGTTACCTTAACCCCGCTCCCCTTATCCAGTACACCGTCTGATAATCAGGCAAGTAAAAATCAACCCTGCGGGGCTTCGGCCCCGAGGGTTACCCACTCAAATTATAAACCTTTAAAACTTTTCAACTATGAACATGTCGCATATCATTCTGTACGCCATAGTCCCTATCATAGTGGTGATGCTTGCCGGTTACATTTCAGGTAAGAAGGGGGTCTTCAGTGGCGACGACGCAAAGAAATTCAATAAGGTAGTGCTCGACTTCGCTTTGCCGGCAGCCTTGTTCGTCTCAATCGCTCAGGCAAGCCGCGAAATGCTTGCCGCCGATATTAAGCTTACGCTCATCTCCCTTGTGGTGCTGATGCTCTGCTTTATGCTCGTTTACTTTGTGTTTAGATATTGTTTCAAAGAGAACACTCAGGCCGACGCGGCCATCTCGGCATTGATCAGTGGCTCGCCTACAATCGGCTTCCTTGGATTTGCCGTCCTTGAGCCTATCTTCGGCACCAACGCCTACGTGGCCCTCGTAGTGGCTATCGTCGGTATCGTGGTCAACGCGGTCGGTATCCCTGTAGGTCTCGCACTTCTTAACGCGGGCAACGCCGCTACCAGCGGTAAAAAAGTAAGCCCATGGAAACCAGTGCTCCACGCGCTTGCTCAGCCTGTGGCTTGGGCTCCTATCCTCGCCGTTGTCTGGGTAGTGGTTGGTATTCCTTTCCCTGACTGGTTGGCTCCTTCATTCGACCTTATCAAGGGCGCGAACGCCTCAATGGCAGTGTTCTCAGCCGGTATCGTCCTCTCATCTGTCAAGATTCAGATTAACTGGCAGGCCGTCCTCGGCTCTATCATGAAGCTTATCATGATGCCTGCATTGGTTCTTATCGCCGGTCTTATCTTCAAGATGGATCCCGAAAACCTTAAGATGCTCGTTGTGGCAGCAGCTCTTCCGCCGGCATTCTCAGGTATCATCATCGCCGACGAATACGATACTTACGTGGCGACCGGTACATCTTCACTTACGCTGTCGGTAATCCTCTTCATGGGATTCTGCCCGCTCTGGATCTGGATCGCTGATATTTGCTGCAAAGCATTCCTCTAATGCCACTTTATGACATGATAAATACTGCTCTCCGCTAAAAGGGATTAACGGAAACCACAAAATATGGCCGCGACGTAATTTTGGTTATGCCGCGGCCATGTTTTGTGGTTAGTTGTTTTATGTGGTAGAGAAAATCAATCGCCTAACGTCTCGTATTCAGTATTCTTACTCTTTCCAGGCGAAAGGTAAAAGGTCATGTTATCAGGCACTTTAGAGCAATTAAGTTTTATTTCCTTTGGTTTAAAGCCGACAAATTGAAATTTAAGTATGTCTCCCGGTCGAATGTCGTCTATTATAAATTGGCCATCAATATCTGATACTTTGCCAAACAGCTCTTGACCATTTCTGAAGCAAATTAAAGAACAACCAATAAGTGGCTCGTTATCTGTTTTGTCCAATATCGTAATGACTCGTTTTTCCATCTTGGCAAGCATGGTTTTTGCATCTGCATTTCCCTGCGCGGCGGCTTTTTCATACCATTGACGAGCTTCAGAGAGATTTTTTGGTACGCCTTTCCCATCTTGATACATTACTCCAAGATTATACTGAGCTATCGTATTTCCCTGCTCGGCAGCTTTGCGGTACCATTTAACAGCCTCGGAGTAGTCTTGCGTTACACCGTATCCTTTACGATACATCCATCCAAGATTACTTTGAGCCGTTGCATTTCCCTGTTCGGCAGCTTTGCGGTACCATTTAACAGCCTCGGAGTAATCCTTGGAGACACCTCGACCAAAATAATACATATCTCCAAGATTGTTTTGACCATATGAGTTTCCCTGCTCGGCAGCTTTACGGAACCATTTAACAGC
>WFLX010373906.1_pt1 | contig 15164 bp, 17 predicted proteins | sample 4967041 | NCBI WGS metagenome assembly WFLX01 (sample SAMN12857096, study PRJNA449069) | gut metagenome | isolation source: stool from male and female vole | host: Microtus ochrogaster | place: USA:Florida | collected 2017
GACTTAATGTCTGAGAAAATATATGGCTGGGGAATTGAGTATTTGTTAAAAATAGATTATAATCTATGAAGGTAAACCGGAATTTAGTGAGGGATTTATGCTTAATAATGAGTTGGTAAATATAGATGGAAAACAATTAGCATATGTAAGATTGAATGAGTGGAGTAATGAGGTTATTTTATTTTTTCATGGTTTTACTGGCTCAAAAGAATTTTTCCCAAAGGTAGAGGAGAAAAATATTTGTATTCTGTCCTTTGACAGACCGGGAGTTGGAGAATCATCGTTAGTTGAATATTATTTGATGGAAGATTTTTTAGAAAATATATATAAAGTGTTGAAAAATCATAATGTAACTTCCGTAAAAGTAGTGGGACACAGCGCGGGAGGGTATTATGCACAACTCTTTACTCAGATGTATCCGGAAATAGTAAAGTCACTCTCGCTAATAAGCAGCATGGTTCCTTTAAATTGTCCAAAAACTAAGAAGATCGTAAACGGACAATGGAAATTCATATCTTTTTTATCATTAAGAGCAAAGAAGGTTTCTCGGTTTTATTTTAATCAAATGGCAAAGAGTATAAAAAAAGATTATGAAAAGCAACTTGCAAAAAATATGAGCTCTCTTCCTGAAATGGAAAAGAATTTCATGGAAGAGAATCCTCAAATGATAAAAAATTCTATTTTGAATGCTGTTGCGAGCGAGGGTTTAGGCGTTTGCTATGATGCATATGCATTATGTCAGAAACGAGAAGCGGTAAAAATCTCTCCCAATATTCCTGTTTATGTTTGGCATGGAATAGAAGATACCACAATCCCTATCTCATTTGTAGAATATTTTGAATCTGAGTATGCAGTTAAACAAGTACATAAATTAGAGCAAGTTGGGCATATGCTTTATCTCCCTTATTGGAACGAAATTATGGAAGAAATCATAAATTGAGGAAACGGCGGCAGAAATGTCCGCCGTCTTGTCTTTTATAAAGCCAACCTTGTATTTGACAACTACAGATTTGTAAGTCATGTCAGCGGCTCTTTTTAACATGAGTCTGTTATGCTAATATACTTTCGGAGGCAAAAACAAATCAATTTGTTTAGCAATTATTGTGCCTACGGCAGCATGAATCCGCAGACTGTGGAAAGGCATGGAGGATTAAAATGAATATTATAAAAAGGCAAGTGGACGACAAGCCGCTTACCATAACAATAGAATATCCCTATCTTGATGAACGCACTAAAAAAATTATCCATCGTTTGGAACAACTCAATCTAAAAATATGCGGCAATAAAGACGGAAAGGAAATATATATTTCGGCTTCGGATATTTACTATATTGAGTCGGTTGAACGAAGAACATTTATATATACGAAAAGTGAAGTTTATACGATAAACAAAAAACTATATAAGATAGAGGAAGATTTGCATGGAACTAATATTATACGGATCAGCAAGTCCTGCCTGATGAATGCAGAAAAGTTATATTGTGTACGCCAACTTGCAAACAGTCAACTCGAAGCAACACTTGACAATGAAGAAAGGTTGATTGTTGGGCGAACATATCTAAAAGATATAAAAAGATTGATACAGGAGATTATGTGATGAAAAAAATAATGCAGAAAGCACTCATACTTGCGGCACTAATGATTGCAGTTGTTTTCTTGGTTTCGTATATAATGATTGGAACAACAGAGGAAATGATACTTGTATTTGAATTATTTGTATTGGCTTTTACCATCTCAGTGGTTCAATACTTTGCGGAAAGACTTGCTTTCGAAAATCGATTTGTTAATGTTATTTTTGAATATCTTGCCATATCAATATTTGTATTATTATACGGCTATTTTGTGAATTGGTTTATGAAATCAAATTGGTGGGCGGCATTTTTATATGTGGCGATTGTTTATATCCCGGCATATTTTCTTGATGTCGCAATCGTCAAAAGAAATATTGATTTTATCAATAAGAAATTAGAGGAGAAAAGGAAAAATGAAAACAAGAGCGAGTGATAGCAGTATCTACCTTGTACTCTTTTTTATAATCACTTTTGCATGGACTTGGGGATTTGGATTTGCCCCATTAGCGTTAGGGTTAGTGGGAACTCCTATCGGAACTTTTTTATTCTATTTTGGTGGTGGTGCGCCATCTGTAACGGCATTGTTTATTGTCTTTTTAACATATTCCAAAGAAGAAAAAAGGGACTATTTCAGAAGATGTTTTAGTTTCCACTATATGGGGTTGAAATGGCTGGTATTTATTATTATCTTCTTTGCGCTTATTTCCTTTTTGGGACTGGTCATCAGCACAAAACTGCGTGGACTTGAAATGCCGGGAATGGACTTCCTACATGCAATCATCAGAAATCCCGTAAATATATTACCGATTTTACTTATTTCATTGGTATCAGGACCATTAAATGAAGAATTTGGGTGGCGTGGTTATTCATTAGATAAGTTGTTTGCAAGATTTGGATTTGTAGGAGCAACCCTTATTCTCGGATTTTTTTGGGGGATATGGCATTTGCCATGGTACTTTACACCCGGACAGGCACAATATGATTTATTACAGACTTCTCCGATGGACGCTATATTATATATCCCCTCAATCATAATGCTTAACTTTGTAGTATCGTATGTTTATGTTAAGACAAAACGAAGTGTTTTGGCAGGGGCTTTGACACATATGTTTGGGAATTTACTGAACAGTCAATTATTATCGCCATATTCGGTTAAAGTTGGAATGACGATAAGAGTGATCAAGGTGATATTTTGCGTTTGTATTGCTCTATATTGCATATTTTCAAAGCGGTTCAAAAAAGAATTTGAAGACTTAATGTCTGAGAAAATATAAGGCTGGGGAATTGAGTATTTGATAAAAATAGATTATAATCTATGAAGATAAATAGGAACTATATTGATCATGGGGGTATCAAATGACAGAACATGAATTTAAAGCAAAGGCAACGGAATTGATTAAATTGATGATAGATACGATTGCGGATAAAGAATATACAAAACTTGTATCTATTATTCCACCGAAATCTTCATGGGCTTCCTTTCATGATGCAGAGCCGACGCCGGAAAATGTTTGTCTTGGATTTGGGGAATGGTTGGATGGACAATTAGCCATGTGGGAGGAAGATGAAGATAAAAAATTTGTTGTAGACCATTTTAATGAATCTTGTATAGGTAAAATAGAACTTGAAAATGATAACACTTCCTTTGTAACCTATAGTCCGACAAGTTTGGGAGAGGAATTGGACCTTTGGTTTGAAATAGACTTTGAGATAAAAGGTGATCAGATAACGGCAATATTTGATGTGAATATATAAAGGTTTATTCTTGATGATTAGGAAAGGAAATGAATTATGTATAAGAACATTGAAAAACAAACAAAATTACAGTTGAAAGACCAGATTGAATATCAACCGGGGCAGGTGGTCAGCAAAACGCTTGTGCAGAATGATAAAGTCAGCATGACAATTTTTTCATTTGATAAAGGGGAAGAAATATCCACCCACGCCGCAGGCGGGGATGCGATGGTAACCGTATTGGAAGGAACCGGGCGTTTTACCGTTGGCGGTGAAGTCTTTATCCTGAAGGAAGGTGAGACATTGATCATGCCGAAGGATATTCCACATGCTGTATACGGCGAAGAAAAATTTAAAATGCAGCTTATTGTTTCTTTCTAAGCAATTTATAGTAAAAAGTTTAAATTTGGTAGTGTCAAGTTTCTGACTTATAAGTCGAAAACTTTTCGAAAATTTGGATTTTTTGACGTGTAAGGACGAAAAAGATACACAGAGCATAATCATCCCATTAACAGATATAAATGTTTCTCTATCTTTTGTCGATATAACTGCCAAAGCAAACAAAAACCCACATTTTGAAAGGAGGCAAACGATGTCTATCACAGTATCAGCAGCATCAAGCTCCCACACGGTACAAGGCGGAAAGCAGACTTCATCGGCGAAACCGGCGTGGAATCCGAAGAAAGTATATAAATATCTGGAAGATATGAATCAGGGTTTTCAGAATTACAAAAAACAGGCGGTTTCTTATTATCGTTCCATGATTTCCCAGCAGGAAGGCGACGGAACCATGTGCGTGGAAGACTTGAAAAATGAAATTAAGGAATGGTTTCCGGAGTACACCCTGACAGATTCTGAACCGTCCAAAGTCGTTACCGGAAAATATTATCTTTACATAGACCAATCCCAGTTACAGAAAATGGCGTCTGATCCGGAGTATCGGGCGAAGGTATATGGTCTGATGGACAGCGAACTTCAAGGAAAGAAGGGCTATACATTGCAGTACAGCGACGGTAGAAATATTACCTTCCATACTACGGGAAGTATCTTCTCGCTGTGTGAGGCAAACCAGAATTTTGCCGGTGCGGATGGAATTCCTTACCGTGGCAGCTGTACCTCGGATCATCCGGTTTCTTCGTCTAACTCCCATGCACAGGTGCGCAGCATGAGCTTTCTCTATGACCACATTGACCCGGCAAAATCGGCAGCGAAGGAAAGAAAGGCGGCAGCGGTAAAGGCGGCAGAAAAAGCAGCAATGAAACGGTCTGAGAAAAAACAGGCAGCCAAGAAAATGGCGGAGAAAGAAGCGAATGAGAAAGCAATGGCGAAAAAGGCTTTAGCTGAGAAAGAGGCGAAAAAAGAACTGGCACGGGAGAAGGATGAGGCTGGTGAAATGGCTGATGAATGGCTGGAGCAGCAGATGGGAATTGGTGCAGGAACTATTTTTGACACCACAGCATAATCGCAAAAATACAACATTTTAACAAGGTGTTTTGTAAAAAATAGTTGGCGTTGTCTACAGATGTGGATTATAATAATGTGGACAATGTCAACTATATTTTATTTTATAGAGTAGCTATGGAGTTAGATTGAAAAATCATAGATTTTTCAATCGCAAATTTGTGCCTACGGCCCAAATTTACAGGTTGTGGAAAAACATGGGGATTAGTATGAAGCGTTTAATGAATCCAAGAGTGATGCTTATTATTTCAATGACAGTATTTGGTACTCTTGGTCTGTTTGTAAGAAATATTTCCGTATCTTCCGGGGAACTTGCGCTATACCGGGCAATTCTTGCAGCATTGCTGATAGCTGCTTTTCTGTTATTCACAAAACAAAAGATTCCGTTTCGTGAAATCAAAAAAGAAATTCCGCTGCTTTTGTTGTCAGGTGTGGCAATGGGATTTAACTGGATATTTCTTTTTGAAGCATATAGATACACTACGGTGTCCGTTGCCACCCTCAGCTATTATTTTGCTCCGGTCATTGTGACGGTAGCATGTCCCATTTTATTTAAGGAAAAGATGTCAGCAAAACAATGGATCTGTTTTTTTATGTCCACACTGGGCATTATATTGATTACTGGTCTTGGGGATCTGTCGGTGGGAAATAACCATTTTGTCGGCGTCCTTTTTGGACTTGGCGCGGCCTGTCTTTATGCCACGGTTATTCTGCTTAATAAGTTTATCAAAAAGGTGGAAGGCATACATAGAACATTATTGCAATTTATTGCTGCAATTCTTGTGCTGATTCCCTATGTGGGAATCACAAGCGGGGTTACACTTTCTGGTCTTAACAGTACAGGCTGGGGCTGCCTGCTGATTGTGGGACTTATCCACACCGGTGTGACTTACTGTCTATACTTTTCTTCGCTGAAAGAGCTTCCGGGACAAAAAGCAGCTATATTGAGCTATATTGATCCCCTCGTGGCTGTTCTTGTATCTGTTTTGATTTTGGGAGAAGACATTACTGCCATGCAGGTCATCGGCGGCGTTCTGATCTTAGGATTTACCCTATGGAATGAGACTACACCCCCAAATAGCGGGATGAAAGAAGGAGCGGATGATTATGGAATTGACCGTGTGTATCATCACAAAAAATGAGCGGGAAAGATTGAGATCGTGTCTGCAGGCGCTGCAGGGGCAGGATGTTGAGATCGTAGTCGTGGATACCGGTTCCACGGATGGAACGAAGGAGATGGTTTCAACTTATACGGACAGAATCTTTGATTTTGTGTGGCAGGATGATTTTTCTCTGGCAAGGAACTATGCTGCTTCGAAAGCCTCCCATGATATGATCATGATGCTGGATAGTGATGAGTATGTACAGGAGATGGAACTGGACGCTCTGGCGAAGGCGGTGGAAGAACATGCCGGCATGGTGGGAAGGATCAGGCGGATCAATCTTCTGGACCGTGACGGGGAGCAGCAGGAGATCAGCGAGTATATCAGCAGGATCTATGACAGAAGATACTATCATTATGAAGGCAGGATCCACGAACAGATTGTTCCGAAGGTTGTGGCTGCAGAAGAAAACAGCAAAGATTACAGGGTATATCAGACCGGCGTTGTCGTGCAACACGACGGTTATTGCGGCAGTGAGGCGGAGCTGAAAGCAAAGGTGGAGCGGAATATCACTCTGCTGGAACGGGAACTGGAAGCAAAAGGAGAAGATCCGTATCTCTGTTACCAGCTTGGAAAATCGTATTATGTTGCGAAGGATTATGCTGCTGCGGTTGCTGCATTTGACAGGGCGCTTAGCCAGGATCTGAATCCCAAGCTGGAATATGTGGTGGATATGGTACAGGCGTATGGATATTCGTTATTAAAGTCCGGGCAGACAAAGCGGGCGCTTTCTTTGGAAGGGATCTATGAGGAGTTTGGCGATACGGCGGATTTCCGGTTTTTGATGGGGCTGATCTATATGAACAACGGCCTGTTTGACCGTGCGGTGGAAGCGTTTTTAAATGCCGCCAAAGCGAAAGAGGCATATACCAAAGGAGCAGATTCTTTTCTGGCATATTATAATGCGGGCGTCATCTGTGAATGTCTGGAGGATTATGAGCGCGCAAGGAAGTATTATACGGCGTGTGGCGATTATCCCAGGGCAAAGGAGCGGCTGGCGGCAATAGGCGGATAAGATTGATTTGGTCGCGGAAGAAGGGGTCATAGGTTTTCAAAAAATTGTGTTATAGGTTTCCATAAAATAGTTGACATAATGAAAAAAATTGCATATACTCTAAATATGTAACAATTATGTAATACTTTTGTCATAAAATACATGTTCAGGGGGAAAGCAATATGAAATGTCCGTTTTGTGGTCATGAGAATACCAGGGTAATCGATTCCAGACCGGCCGAGGAGAATAACTCTATCCGCCGCCGCCGTGTGTGCGATGAGTGTGATAAGCGTTTTACGACGTATGAAAAGGTTGAGACGATTCCATTAATTATCATCAAGAAAGATAATAACCGGGAGGCGTATGACCGCAAAAAAATTGAGGCCGGAGTTCTTCGGGCTTGCCACAAGCGTCCCATCAGCGCAGATGCCATCAATAAGCTGATCGACGAGGCGGAGATCGAGATCTTCAGCAGGGAGGAAAAGGAGATCCCCAGCGCTGTCATCGGGGAGATCGTTATGGAGAAGCTGAAGAATCTGGAGGCGGTTGCCTATGTCAGGTTTGCTTCCGTTTACCGAGAATTTAAAGATATCAATACCTTTATGGACGAATTGAAAAAGGTGTTGGAATAGCTGCTGTCAGGCAAGGATTCAATCCCTGTCGGAATGGAATGTTCCGGCGGGGTTTCTTATTTACACTAAAAAATTTGACTGATTTCACACATTATCCATAAATATCGGGTAGAATGTATTTCAAATCCTATGTATGAGCGCGTGCTTGCATCAAAAATGATTGCATTTATGCCGCTATATAACATTTATCTGAGTACATGGATGTTATAATATGAATGGGTATTAAGGAAGAATAACGTAAATCGGATAAGAAATCAGATAAGAAATCAGATAAGAAATCGGAGAAAGAAAGGTGCGGTGATAGATATATGGAGAAGATCAAGATCCTGGTGGTAGATGATGAAGCAAGGATGCGCAAGCTGGTGAAGGACTTTCTTGTGAAAAAAGATTATGAGGTAATAGAAGCCGAGGACGGCGCAAAGGCGATGGAGCATTTCTATAATGATCAGGAGATCGCGCTGATCATATTGGACGTGATGATGCCGCAGATGGATGGCTGGCAGGTGTGCAAGGAAATACGGGAATCTTCCAAGGTGCCGATCATCATGCTGACTGCCCGCGGGGAGGAACGGGATGAACTCTTGGGATTTCAGCTTGGCGTGGATGAATATATTTCCAAGCCGTTCAGCCCGAAGATCCTTGTTGCCAGAGTGGAAGCGATCCTGCGCCGGGTGGTCGGAGAAGAAAAGCAGGAGAAGATGGAGGCGGGCGGCATCGTGATCGATCATGCAGCGCATATCGTCAGCGTGGATGGAGAGACGGTGGAGCTTAGCTATAAGGAATATGAGCTTCTCACTTATTTTATGGAAAATCAGGGGATCGCGCTTTCAAGGGAGAAGATCCTGAATCATGTATGGAATTATGATTATTTTGGGGATGCAAGAACGATCGACACCCATGTGAAGAAGCTGCGGAGCAAGCTGAAAGATAGGGGGGAATTGATCCGTACCATCTGGGGACTTGGGTATAAATTTGAAGTTTAATCTAGGACGTAAAATAAGTGAGTATAAAGGGTTACAAAGAAAAAAATAAAATAAATATAAAATAAATAAAATGCAATATAAAAAATATAAAGATAATATAAAAAATACAAATTAAAAATAAAAAATATGAACAATACAAAATGAAAATATGAATAAGATATAAAATTCAAGAAGTGGCAAAAAGCTGTAGTGAAATTACAGAGAAATAATAAACAAACAATAAATAAACTTTAAAGAAAATGAAAAATAAATATAAAAAAATTAAGAAATATAAATAGTTATAAATAAATAATAAATTATTGGCGCAAATTACAAAGAAACAATAATTTAACAATAGGAATTTATGTAAGAATATAAAAATATAAAAAATAATATGTAAATAAACTATAAAAAGTATAAAAACCAGAGAAATTATAAAGAAACCTTGGGGAAGGAGATACGGTATTATAAATGAAATATTCGATCAAAAAGCAGCTTGCATTTATATTTATCGTTCTTCTGGCTGTGATGCAGCTTTTGTGCTGGGTGACCAATGTGATTCTTTTGGAGCGTTATTATATTGCAAAAAAACGTGCCAATCTTTTAGCGGCATATGCAGTTATCAACGACTGGAGCAACCGGAAAGAAGTGGCAACGGAGGAGTTTGATGAAGCGCTCCATAAGATCTGCAGTGCGTACAGTATCAATTATATAATTACGGATGCGGCTTCCAATACGATCAAGACATCGATCAATGATGCGGATGAGTTTAACCGCCAGCTGCGGGATATCATATTTGAACGGGGCGATGATACGCAGGAGATTATTCTGGAAGAAGACAATTATACCATCAGTAACCTGCTCGATCGGAACGGAGAAGCGGAATATCTTGTTATGTGGGGTAATCTGGATGATGGTAATTTTTTCATGCTGCGGGCATCGATGGAGGGGATCCACAACAGCGCCAAAATGGCAAATGCGTTTTTCCTGAATGTCCTGATGGTTGTGGTCGTGCTGGCGGTGGCAATGATCTGGATCGTATCGGAGAAGGTGGGGGAACCGATCCTGGAACTTGCCGATCTTTCCAAACGCATGGCGCAGCTTGATTTTGATGCAAGATATGAGGGCAATGATAAGAATGAGATAGCGATCCTCGGTGAGAGCTTCAACCTCATGTCTGAGAAGCTTGAGGAAACCATATCTTCCCTGAAAGCAGCCAATATCGAACTGCAGAGGGATGTGGAGAGCAAGACAAGAATCGATAATATGCGGAAAGAATTTGTTGCCAATGTTTCCCATGAGTTAAAGACGCCGATCGCGATCATTCAGGGATATGCAGAAGGGTTGATGGAGGGCATTACGGATGATCCGGAGAGTCAGAAATATTACTGTGAGGTCATCATGGATGAGACGGTAAAGATGAACCGCATGGTAAAAAATCTGATCACCTTGAGCCAGCTGGAATCAGATGCGGATGCCATTACCATGGAACGCTTTGACTTGACTGACCTGATTGGAAACTGCATCCAGTCGTCTGGAATTTTGCTCCGGCAGAATGGGATCCATATGGTCTATGAGCCGGCGCAGGAAATAAATGTATGGGCGGATGAATATCAGATCGAGGAGGTATTCCGCAATTTCCTTTCCAATGCGATCCATTATGCCGCGGTATCAAAAACAGCGGCGGAGAAACGGATAGAAGTCACTGTAGTGAAGGAGGACGGCAAAGCGCGTGTCAGCGTATTTAATACGGGAGAGCAGATTCCGGAGGAGAGTCTGGAGCATATCTGGGATAAATTTTACAANGTNGATAAAGCGCGTACCAGNGAATACGGCGGCACCGGTATCGGGCTGTCNATCGTGAAGGCGGNCATGGAGCGTANCGGNCAGNCATATGGNGTNATCAANCATGAAGAAGGNGTGGAATTTTATTTTGAGCTTGAGGTTGCATAAAAAACTGGTGTATAAACGGTTTTTAACTGGTTTTTGACTGAATGGATATCATAAAATGAAACTAAGGAATTGTAATTTGGAAAGATTTTCGTTATAATAAAAAAGTGTGGGTCTCACAGCCTGCACTTTTGGTATAAATGGAAACTTTTAATCATGTATAAGATATGGATTGTTTTTGGAGGAAATGGATGAAGAATTATACGACAGGAGCATTCATGGCGTTGGCGGGGGCGGTCGTGATGCTGACATTGAACGGATGCGGCAATGCAATTCCTGAAATGACTCAGGAACAGCAGGATATGGTGACGGAGTATGCTGCGCAGCTGCTGTTAAAATATGANGCCAATTATAAGGGTACGATATTGACGGAGGAACAGAGCAGGGAAGCAGAGGAAGCATTGCTCAGGGACGCGGAGCTGGCGGCGCTGATACAGGAACGTCAGGAGATGCAGCAGGTAGCGGCAGGAAATGAAAGCGGCAGTGAAGGGGAGAACTCCTCAGAGCCGGAAGTGCCGGCATATACGGATGTGGATTCTTTCCTTGGAGTGTCAGACAGCGTAGAGATAGAATATGCGGGTTATCTGGTATGCGACAGCTATCCGGAAGGTACGGAGGCAAATGACTGGCAGGGGGTTGCCAGGGCAACTTCAACCAATAGCAAGCTGGTTGTGTTTACATTTACTCTGAAAAATGTAAGCGGCAGTGATTATCTGCTGGATATGGCGTCTCTGGGCGCAAAATTCAGCTTCCGCATCAATGGGAATATTACAAAGACATCCCTGACTACGCTTTTGACCAACGATCTGATGATGTACCGGGATACGATTCCGGCGGGAGAGACTGTAAATGCGGTGCTTCTGATCGAGATGCCTGCGGCGGATACGGAAAACTTTTCCGGCATCAAGCTGATCATGAAGCTGGGAGACAGCCGTGCGGAGACGACTCTGCTGTAAAGGAGTGTGTTATAACTATAAAATAGAAAGAGGGAGAAGATAATGAAGAAATTTATGGAGGAATTTAAGAAATTTGCATTAAAGGGCAATGTCATGGATATGGCGGTCGGCGTCATCATCGGCGGCGCGTTTACTGCCATCGTTACATCTTTGACAGACAACTTCATCAATCCGTTGATTGCGCTTTGCACAGGCGGTACTAATGGCGAAGGGGTAGTGATCGGCGGTACGTTTTCGATCGCCGGCGTTGCATTTAATTATGGCGCGTTTTTGTCGGCGGTCGTTAATTTCCTGATCATGGCGTTGATTCTGTTCTGCCTGCTCAAAGGCATCAACACGCTGATGTCGATTGGTCATAAGAAAGAGGAGCCAGTAAAGACAACAAAAATATGTCCTTACTGCCGGAGCGAGATCCCGAAGGAAGCCTGCAAGTGCGCGCATTGTACTTCGGATGTGGAAGTTGAAGCATAAAAACAAAGGCAGCGCTTTATTATGCGCAAAAAGCGTGTGCGATTGTGGGAATATAAAAGAGGAATGGATGGTGCGCGGATGAAGATTTTTGTAACGGGTGTCAACGGCCAGTTGGGTCATGATGTGATGAATGAATTGAAAAAGCGTGGTCATGAAGGAATCGGTTCGGATATTACGCCGGAATATGCGGGGACGGCAGATGGAACGGCGGTAACTTCCATGCCTTATGTTGCGTTGGATATTACGGATCTGGCAGCGGTAGAGAAGACGTTGGCGGATCATAAACCGGATGCGGTCATCCACTGTGCGGCGTGGACTGCCGTGGATATGGCGGAGGATGATGATAAGGTGGAAAAAGTGCGGGTGGTCAATGCGGACGGGACAAGGCATATTGCCAAAGCCTGTAAGTCATTGGACGCGAAAATGTTATATTTATCCACGGATTACGTCTTTGACGGAGAGGGCACAGAACCATGGAAACCGGACTGCAAGGAGTACAAGCCGTTAAATGTATATGGACAGACGAAGCTGGAAGGCGAGCTTGCAGTTGCGGAAACATTGGAACATTATTTTATCGTGAGGATCGCGTGGGTATTTGGTGTTAATGGCAGTAATTTTATCAAAACGATGCTGAAAGTCGGTAAGACACATGAAAAACTTACGGTTGTCAATGATCAGATCGGAACGCCCACTTACACGTATGATCTTGCAAGGCTGTTGGTTGATATGATAGAAACGGAAAAATATGGTTATTATCATGCCACCAATGAAGGAGGATATATCAGCTGGTATGAATTTGCGTTGGAGATCTTCCGTCAGGCAGCAGAGCTTGGACATGAGGAGTATCGGACGCAGCGGCTGACGGTAACCCCTGTCTCCACAGCTGAATATGGTATTTCTAAGGCAAAAAGACCATTTAATTCCAGACTGGATAAGTCCAAACTTGCAGAAAATGGCTTTCAGCCGCTGCCGGACTGGCGGGATGCAGTAAAAAGATATCTAAAAGAAATAGAAATTTAAAGATTTAATAGACTTTTATGTTACTTTTGTGTTATAATGTCTTAGTAAACTGTTCGGTTTAGGACTAATGTATTGAGAGGTGCAAAACTATGGATTCAAAAATACTTTTAGAGAATGGAACAAATGAACTGGAGATACTGGAATTTACGATTGATGGCAATGCTTACGGTATCAATGTTGCAAAGATCAGAGAGATCATTGCTTATCAGCCGATTACGCCGGTTCCCAATGCACACCCCAGCGTTGAAGGCATTTTTATGCCGAGGGATACGATGATCACGGCGATAGATCTGAAGAACTGTCTGCAGCGTGGCGAATCTAAACCGGGCGGACTTCTGATTGTCACTAATTTCAACAAATTGGATATTGCCTTCCATGTGGAGGCTGTCGAGGGGATTCATCGTGTATCATGGACAGAGATCATCAGACCGGATTCCACGATCTCAACGGCGGAGGAAAGTGTGGCAACAGGTATTGTAAAGATCAACGGTCAATTGGTTATTATTCTCGATTTCGAGAAGATTGTTACTGATATCAGCCCGGAGACAGGTTTGAAGGTTGAAGAAATCGATGCGCTGGGTGTCAGGGAAAGATGCGATATCCCGATTCTGATTGCTGAAGATTCCGCATTGCTGAATAAACTGATTGTTGATTCTCTGAAAAAGGCGGGATACACTAATCTGCGCCATACGGAGAATGGACAGGAGGCTTGGGATTATATTTCGAAGTGTAAGAAAGAAGGAACTCTGGATCAGCATGTACATATTGTGATCACGGATATTGAGATGCCGTTGATGGATGGACACCGCTTGACAAAGCTGATTAAGGATGATGATGAGCTACACAATATTCCTGTTATTATTTTCTCGTCACTGGTCAATGATGAGATGAGAAAAAAAGGAGAACAGCTCGGTGCTAATGCACAGTTATCCAAGCCTGAGATAGGCAATCTTGTTAAGGTGATCGATCAAGTGCTGGGACGATAGGCAGGGTGTGCGCCGCGTTATTGTACATAGCCAATAAGAAAATGATAGGTAGCGCATCCTGTGGGTGCGCTATTTTCAAGAAAAGCTGAAAAAAAGCGCAAAAAGCGTGCGCAATTATGGAAAAATAATAATAAATTGCATTGATGGGAACAGCGGATCATGATTTTAAAAACAGATGATGCGTGGGAAAAAATAAAAAACAGTCTTCAGGAAGCTGATAAGGTTCTGGTCGGAATCGGATCGGAATTGGAATATACTGAAGGTGAAGATATGCAGAGATTCAAAAGCGCATATGCGAAACTTCGGGGAATGCTTGCAGAAAAGGATTATTTTGTGATTTCCTTATGTATGGATGATGTGATATACCAATCCTTTCTGCCAGGAGAAAATGTAGTCTGTCCCTGCGGCGGACGGAGACTGCTGCAGTGTGCGGATGCCTGTACGGATGAACTTTATCAGGTGAGTGAATTGTGTGCGGAAGTCCTTCCGTATCTGGAAAAAGCGCAGTGGAAGCAGGCGGAGGAAATGCTTCCCGGGTGTCCCAAGTGCGGAAAGCCGCTGGTATTTAACAATATCCTTACGGAAAATTATCTGGAAGAAGGCTATCTGGAACAGTGGGAAAAATATAAAACATGGCTGCAATCAACAATCAATAGAAGCTTATGCGTGATTGAGTTTGGCGTCGGTATGCAGTTCCCGAGCGTGATCCGATGGGCATTTGATAAGCTGGCATATTATAATCAGAAAGCGGAATTTTACCGGATACATTCTACGTTATATCAGCATACAAAAGAGAATGGGGAACGCGGGTACTCTGTTAAGGAACATGGATTGGAGTTTCTGTTGTCCGCAAACCAATAAGTATGTGAAATAAAATCAACCTATTGTGAGAAAGGTATGGTTAATAACATGAGTTCTACGGAAGAATATCTTGATCAATTACTGGCGGCGGCTATACAAGCGAATAATGAGCTGCATGGAATTGCAAATAAGAAAGAGGAGCCTTCTTCTAAAAAGGAAGAAGCTTTAAAAGAACGGACAAAGAAAGCGCCGGTAGATGAAACGCCGATAGCGGAAATTCCGGTAGAAGCGCAGACTGTCAATCCGTCTCTGGTAAACCAGCCTTGGAGTGATATGGAAAACATGTCAGTGGAAACACTGCTTTCCATGACGGAAGGTCAGCCACAGGAAGGATTGGAAGAAGCGGAAAGCGGGGAAGAAGCGTCCGGGCCGGAGATAAACGATGATCCCAACCATGTGATGAC
>WFLX010016068.1_pt1 | contig 15153 bp, 8 predicted proteins | sample 4967041 | NCBI WGS metagenome assembly WFLX01 (sample SAMN12857096, study PRJNA449069) | gut metagenome | isolation source: stool from male and female vole | host: Microtus ochrogaster | place: USA:Florida | collected 2017
GCATGTGAACCTCCCTGAAAGGCACGCCCGGACGCAACATGGCCACTGCATTGCGCGAGGCGGACTGCTGCAGATCGTAGATCACTTTCTGACGGTCGGTATACCGCAGATCAACCGGCGACGTCGAAGACATGTCGCCTGCATATCCCATGGAAGTCTCCGCTCCGGCATCAAGAAGGAACAACTGGCCCGACTCAAGAGTATTATCGTAGGAATGATTGTGAAGTATCTCGCCGTGAATAGTGGCAATAGTCGGGAATGAGCAGCNCATGCCGTGATCCATAGCCACTTTCTCTACAATGGCACGCATCTCGTATTCCTTCATTCCGGGACGGGCGGCCTTCATCGCAGCCTTGTGCATCATGGCCGTTACGCCACAGGCCTTCTCTATCTCGGCTATCTCCTCGGCACTCTTATGGTTGCGCATGTCTACCACAGCCTTGATGAGCGGCACCGAGGGCACTGCGCCGCCGGGCTGCAGATCGAGCAGACTCAGAAGTTTCAGCTCGTGATCCGCACGGTAATAAGGTATGTAATGGATAGGCGAGGCGGCTGCCCGGGCCTTGTCGAGATATGGCTTCAGTTCAGACGAGGGCCGGACATCGCTGACCCCGGCCTTTGCTGCAAGCTCGCGCAGGGTGGGCTGGTTGCCTGTCCAGACAATGGCATCAATAGTGAGTTCGTCGCCGAAAAGTATGTCGCGGTCATTGTCGATATCTATCACGGCGTTCAGCCCGTCGTGACGGAGCCCGAAATAATACAGGAAAGTGGAATCCTGGCGGAATTCATAGTCATTGTCGTGATAGTTCATCCCCACCGGGTCGTTGCCGAGGAGCAGAACGAGGCCCTTACCGAGACGTTTCTTCAATTCAGCCCTGCGGCTGACGTATGTGTCGGGTGAAAACATATTGGTATAATTAGCAAATGTGACAATAGTGATATCCCCGCAGGGATTCCATCCACAAAATTAACCAAAAGTTTTGAATCGGCCAATAATGCGCGGCAAAAAAAAGACCCCGTAAAGACAGATGTCCTTGCGAAGTCAAACAAAAAGCACAATGCTGAAAAGCATCATGCCCTGAATCTTCATATCAGCCTACGAGAGCTGCGATGATTTCTTCATCGTTCATAGCGAGGGAGATTTTTCCTTCGCGTCCAAGCCATCCGAAGGCAGCCATCAGTTCATCTTTCTTGAGTTTGGTTGCTTTCTTCAGCTGCTTCAGACCGAGTGCACGATCATCAGCTTTCTCCAGGGCCTTGTAGACTTCTCCGGCCCATGTTCCAATTGATTCTATAGTCATAGTTTTATTTGTTTTGTGCTACGGAATCCTCAAATCCTATAGCGGTTACAGTGTCTAATTTTTATAAATACAACAATCGCTATTGTCAAAATGTTCAGCGAAGGAGGTCTCAATCAAGCAGTTTTCTGCTGATACGTGCCGCCTCGTCAGGATCTGCCGCGCGCCTGAATTCATCTTCCATGAGGAATATATACTTATATCGGAGCACCCTTCTCACCCTGTCGCGCAGCCGCCCGGCATCAAGCCGGCCGCTCCTCACTGAGTGGCAGATGCCGGATATTTCAGTACGTGTNTCNNATGGAGCGAGCACAAGATCGNCNCCGGCAAGAATAGCATCTGCGGCCGATGCTCCCGACGCCCCCCGCATATTGATAGCATCCGTTATCACCAGTCCGGTGAAGCCCATCTGCTTCCTGAGCAGCGCATCAAGCACTTCGGGNGAGACTGTAACGGGTCTGANCACACTGTCGAGAGCCGGAGCGTGGNGATGAGCGGTCATCACTCCGCTCAGACCGGCATCTACATATCGGCGGAAGGGCAGAAGGTCTTCGTCCATGAGTTGCCTGAGAGGCTTCTTCACCTCAGGCAGCCTCACATGAGAGTCGGCATCAGCGCTGCCGTGCCCCGGAAAATGCTTGGCCACACTTATGGCGCCTCCGTCTTCCACTCCGCGGGCGTAGGCGCATCCGAGGCGTGCCGCCCTGTCAGGGTCGCTTCCGAAACTGCGCGACCCTATCACCCCTCCGGGGTCTGACTTCCCTTTAGGAAGCACGTCAAGCACCGGGCCGAGCACCATATTGATGCCCGAGGTGCGACTCTCGCGCGCCACCTCATAGCCGTAGTCATACATTAGATCCTCTTCCGTCTTCAGTGAGATTTTTCCGTTGCGGGGATATCGCGGCATGTCTTCGAGCCTCATCGCCAACCCCCATTCGGCATCTATAGCCACAAAAGGAGGCACCTTCATTATGGCCGATAGCGTGTCGCTGATGACACGCGCCGCATCTGAAGTGCCCTTCAGAAGCACCACGCCTCCTATCTTGCAGTCGGCTACATACTCAGTGAGAGCGCGAACAGAGGCCTTGTCGGCTTTTGAATATACGGCGGGCATCACGAGTTGCCCTGCCATTTCCTCAAGAGTCATACCCGCCATCACGGAATCTGCCCACAACAGGGCTGCGTCAGGCACGGAAGCCACAACCACCGTGTCGGCAGGGCAGTTGTCCGGCTCAGCCACAGGGGCGGAGCCGGGACGCCGGCATCCTCCGGCCAGAAGCACGACCACGGAAAGGACTGATATGACGGAATGGCGTATCATAAGGTAGTTTATTCCTCCCCGACATATACGAACCTCGGCGACGGGTCGGCCTGAAGCGGAAGTCCGAGGCTATGGTGGGCAGCCACATATCTCATTATAGGCACACACAGTTCAGGGCCATCGGCAAATATCCATTCACCGTTGGCCATGCTCTTCATGTCGTCGTTACCCCATGCCACATAGTCGATGGTACCAACTGTGTATATACGCTCCTGATCGATCTCCTCCAGGCCTACCGCAGCATGCTGCAGATTGCCCTGCGCATCGCTCACCACACGCACATTCCCGCTCACGGCCTCGCCGCCCTTGCCGGCAGCCACCCGCAGGGTCTCGAGCAGGTCACGCCCGCTTATGCGCATCACCACATAGCGGTTGCTGAAAGGAAACGTGTTCATGATGTCGCCTTTGGTGACGTTGCCCTTGAGAATCGTGTTCCTTATCCCTCCCACATTCATAATAGCAAGATCAAGATGCGGAGTGTCGGGATTGACCTGCCTGAGTGAGTCAAGCACAAGATTACCATACNNCANTCNGAAATCGGCTGTCCNGNTAGGGNAAGCACCGGTGCGCGAGTCGNTTCTCAGGTCGATGGCCGATGTGCCTATCACATCGCCGGTGATCTCAGTGAGCCGGTCGGTGAAAGGAGTGATGAAGGCCTTCATCTGCGGATCGAGCATCTCCTCGGGAAAACGGTCGGTCACTTCTATCAGGCTGTATCTGTAGTCGGCGGGAGTGTCCTTGCCTATCCGGTCGAGGTCTATCTTGATCTGACCGAGATATTTTCCGCTTTTCCCGGTCTGAGTCACGAGCACGGGGCGCCCCTCGGCATTCTCAACCAGCGACGGGTATTTCTCGGGNTGNGCAGGGTCGATCAGCGTGTGGCTATGGCCGCCTATGATGATGTCGATATCCTTCGAGTTGGCGGCAAGTTCCGGGTCGGTGGTCTTGTCGTTGTCTTTTGTATATCCGATATGAGAGATGGCCACCACCAGATCGCAGCCCTTGCGATGCTTCAGAAAAGCGGCTGTCTCATTGGCAGATTCAATCACGTCTCTGAATTTCATGCCCTCATAGTTGGGCTGGGCCACAATCGACGACGGATCGATATTGATGCCGATGAAACCGATCTTCTTTCCTCCTATCTTTCTGATGGCGTATGGTTTGAACAGCCCTTCGGCAGCAGTGCCGGTGAAGTCGTAGTTGGTAGAGAGACGCTCCGCCTTGAGCATCTTTTCCTTCTCGGCTAAACTTTCAAGACCATTGTCAAACTCATGATTGCCGAGAATAGAGAAGTCGAGTCCGAGCATGTTCTGGAGCGGATACTCCACATCGCCCTTGAAGAATTTGAAATAGAGCGAGCCCTGAACCTTATCGCCGGCATCTATCAGGATAACGTCGCGGTTGGCGGCCCTCACCGAGTCGATAATGGCTTTGCGCTGAAGCACCCCTCCCCTACCGTCTTTGTCGGGCAGTATCAGCGAATGNGTGTCGTTGGTGTGCAGTATAGTTAAATCGCGTGCGGCGACCTGCATGGTCGCCGCAACGCACAATATAATNANCAATATCTTTTNAAACNTAACTTANAAATTATGCCAGATTCCCTTAATAGANAATNCCTTGACTATCTTTCAACCGANAAGATTCTCACCTGTCNTCTCCTTGGGCTGCGGAATTCCGAGGATGTGGAGCAGCGAGGGAGCGACGTCGGCAAGGCGGCCGTCTTTCACCTTTGCGTTCTTGTCGCCGATGTAGATGAAAGGCACCGGATTGAGAGAGTGGGCCGTATTGGGGCTTCCGTCCTCGTTCATGGCGTGGTCGGCATTGCCGTGGTCGGCGATGATGATGCTCTCATATCCGTGGGCGAGAGCGGCAGTCACCACTTTCTTCACACACTCGTCGAGAGCCTCCACAGCCTTCTGGATGGCGGGATAGACACCTGTGTGCCCTACCATGTCGCCGTTAGCGAAATTGACAACGATGAAACCATATTTCTCAGAGTTGATGGCCTCGACAAGTTTCTCGGTCACCTCGGGCGCCGACATCTCGGGCTGGAGGTCGTAGGTAGCCACTTTGGGCGAGGGCACGAGTATGCGGTCTTCACCGTCGAAGGGAGCCTCACGTCCGCCGTTGAAGAAGAATGTGACGTGAGCGTATTTTTCAGTCTCCGCTATGTGGAGCTGCTTCAACTGCTTGGCTGAGAGATATTCTGCGAGAGTGTTGTGCACGTCTTCCTTGGGGAAGATGATGTGCACACCGGTGAAGCTGCTGTCGTAGGGAGTCATGCAGAAATACTGCAGGTCGGGGATGATGTTCATTCCCCCCTCGGGGCGCTGGGTGAGCACTGTGGTGAGTTCCTTCGCGCGGTCGTTGCGGTAGTTGAAGAAGACCACTACGTGTCCGGCACCGATGCGTCCGTCGACAGTGTCGTTTACGATTGGCTTCATGAACTCATCGGTGATTCCCTCTTCGTAATACTCCTCTACGGTCTTTATTACGTCTGAAGTCTCCTTGCCGGCGCCATAGACGAGAAGATTATATGCTTCCTTCACCCTGTCCCAGTTCTTGTCGCGGTCCATAGCATAGTAGCGGCCGATGACCGTGGCGATCTTTCCGGCGCTCTTCTCGCAATGCTCCTTCACCTGGGTGAGATACCCGGCTCCTGATTTGGGATCGGTGTCGCGGCCGTCCATAAAGGCGTGGATATATACCTTGTCAAGACCGTAGGCCTTCGCGGTGTCGCAAAGGGCATAGAGATGATCGAGGCTCGAGTGAACGCCACCGGCCGATGTGAGACCCATGAAGTGAATAGGCACTCCGTGCTTCTGCGCATATCCGAATGCCTCCTTTATCTCGGGATTCTGCATGAAGCTTCCGTCGGCTATCGCACGGTTGATCTTTACGAGATCCTGATACACGACACGTCCGGCGCCGATATTGAGGTGGCCCACCTCCGAGTTGCCCATCTGGCCGTCGGGCAAGCCGACATTTTCGCCCGATGCCTGAAGCTGAGAATTGGGATACTCGGCGCGCAGGCTGTCCATGAAAGGCGTCGGAGTGTTGAAGATGGCGTCATCTTTCTTATGATCGCCGATTCCATATCCGTCGAGGATAATCAGTAGTGCTTTCTTGTCCATAGATTCATGTTATAGTGCCGATGAAGATTACTTCACCGGCATCTCGGTTTTTCTGACTGCAAATTTAGTAAAAATATTTCATTCGGCAAAATCGGCACAAACTGTATTTTCGGTTGTATTTTCGGTGCATCGTATCTTCATTCACTGCAGACGTGGCACGCCACGTCCCTACTTTGAAATTGAAACACAGACATATACGTAGGAACTTCGCGTGCGATGTCTGCTGAACGTTGTAGGGTGTGCACCATTCTTCCGGTTAGAACCGTCTATATATAAAAGAAGAGAGCATCAACTCGGTTGATGCCCCCGTTACTATTTCTAATACAAATAATTCACTTTGCAAAGTTCAAACCATCAGGATTTTGGAATACAACTTTACCATTCTCAAGAACTCCATAAGGAAGTGCAATTATCAATGAATCGCACTTGGACTTCGTTTGTATACCACATGGATAGCCACCCTTGCCTCCCATAGACTTCAAAAACACCTCAAGACTAACTTTTATCTTGGGATTCACCGATTTTGTTCTGAAAAGGAACGCCGTATTTTTATACATCGTTCCATGTCCAACTTTGGCACCAGGATAAATATTTGTCAGGGCAGTAGAAACGGGCCCATAGGAAACAACTGGAGAAGCCAATTTATACCCCCAGCTGAATGTCCTATTTGTTCCACTTTTATTTGTTATTTCCACATCGTAAACCGTATAGTCAAATGATTTAGAGACTTGGAAAGATCCTGTGGCTTTTGCACTTGCGCCTCCATCTGCAGAAAAACCGACTTCAGCACCAAGTCCCCAACTGAACCCTTCCGTTTTATGCGAAGATTTTTCTATTGTAGGAGGTAACGCAACTTTACTTGTAAAGTCATTCTCAATAATTGTCCCTGTCTTTGGATGTGTGACTATATTAACACTGTCACAAAACCATTCACACACCTTACCGATCGTTTTACCGCTACGTGTTTTAAATGCTTTACTANATACACCTGCATACATTGGAGAACATNCCGNTTCAATCACCTGCTCTATATAATAATAATTATACCCGGAAGATTTGTCAAATACATTATAAATGAAATTCCTTACATCATATAGATTCTTCTGAAGTTCGTCTGGCTTTGGAACGGGTTTCCTTTTCTTGTCACGATAATCCCTCGCTGGTATATCCTGTTCAAATTCAAAGTATGCGTAATAAGGTGTTACTTTATTTGTGATATCATTGTCTTTCATCAAATATTCCTCCTTCTCAGTATTTTCAAAGATTTCGGCAAGATCCGGCTCAGGATCAGTTATACCGTCTACTCTTTCCAGACCTCGCTGCGTAACTTCATATAAATATGAGACTGCGTCTTCATTATCAACGTCTGTGACAGAATGATTCTCATCAAACTTTTTGGTTGAAATAGCCTTTCCCCCTTTCATCAGGGTCACCTCACCTTTCACGGTAAACTCGCATTTACCACCCTCTTCCGCTATTGACGGAAACACTACGAAACCGGCTTTGGAAGGAACTTCAGGCAGAGCGATCTCAAACTCTTTTTCAAGACTTGTGCCGGGAAGAATATCGAATGGCTCCTGACCCTCGCTATAGCCAGCAATCATCATCTGAGAGGGAGAATCGTTCTTGTCGCTTGCCGTGCAATTGACCTTGACCTTCAGAGAATAATCTCCGGGGATATCTGCCGGGTCTTCCTTATCGGAGCAAGCCGCCATTGCGGTCAGCATCAGCACTCCGATGAGCATGTTCAAAAATTTAGCTTTCATGAATTGTAGCAGTTTAATTATTATGTATTTTTTCGGCTGNAAAATTATACAAAAAATCGCTCTTCTCAAAATTTTCATTTCATAAACCCTCATTTTTAAAGAATTTTATATAATATTGCGTGCTTCGACATAGCNGGCGNCCGCACCNCGANAGCGGGGGCATTNATAAATAAAGTNAAATTAGTTTAAACTAAAGTGTATTGTCTTGCAGATTCCGAATATTCATCTTAAATTTGCGCCATAAAGATTTTTAATTATCAAAATGAGTCTGACTTTCATCCATCATTCACTTCGCCTCCTTCTTATTCCGGCCGCCGCGTTCCTGACATTTTTAGCGGCCCCTTTCTCCTCAACGGCCCAGACGTGCCGCGTAAGCATAGGCTCGGGTGCCGACGGCTGCCATAACTATAAGGAGGTGTTTGAGTATGATTTCGTAGATCAGAAACCTCAGTTCCCCGGAGGGCGCGAGGCCCTCATGGAATTCATCAACAAGACGCGCCATTACCCGAAGGAAGCCTACGAACAGGGCATAGAGGGGCGCGTGACGTGCAGCTTCGTTGTGAACCCCGACGGCAACATCTCACATCTGCGCGTGATAAAGGGCAGCCACTCCTCGCTCAATCTCGAGGCAATGCGCATTCTTGCCGAGATGCCCAACTGGACTCCGGGCAAACACGGCGACAAGTGCGTGCCCGTGAGAGTGGTGCACTGCATCCCCTTCAGGAAGTAAAACCCCACACAATATTACTCACACGGCCGGCGTTATATCTTAGATGACACCGATTCTCCGCNATNTCGCCATTCTGATATGCAGCGCCGCCCCTCTGAGCGNGGCCGCTCAACTCGGAGCTAANGCCTATTCATTTCTCNANGTCTCCTCTTCCACCCATGCGCAGGCACTGGGAGGCTACGGCATAGCGGTGTCGGAGCCCGACGTGATGCTCACCGATCAGAATCCCGGTCTGCTGGGATCTGAGATTTCTTCTACAGTTGGCCTGAGCTATATGCGATGGATGGGGTCGTCTAATTTCGCTTCACTGCGGTTTGCGCATTCCGCCGGCGTGCGCGGGGCCTACGCGTTAGGGATTCGGTATCTCGACTACGGCTCGATCGACGGCTATCTTCCCGACGGCACTTTCACCGGGTCGTTCCGGCCCCAGGATGTGGCGGTAGAAGGCACCTACGCCCACGATTTCACCGACCGCCTGCGGGGAGGCATCACTGCAAAGTTCATCTTCAGCAACTACGAGGAGTATTCCGCCATGGCGCTCGCCGCCGATCTCGGCCTCAACTACTATGACGAGGAGCATCGCCTGTCGCTTTCAGCCGTAATAAAGAATGCAGGNNGACANANCAAGCGTNNTCACNACNGTTNCGATCNNCTCCCNNTCGACATTCAGCNCGGANATANGCAGGGGCTTGNCGAAGGCCCCTTCTCGCTCGCCATCACTGCCCACCATCTCACCCACTGGCATCTGCCGTATTATAATCATTCCGACACTTCGGGAGAGGCCTCCGACGGAGCGCCGCAAGAGGCAGAACAGAAATTTTTCAGCACTTTGTTCCGCCATCTGGCTTTCGGATTGCAATACACGCCATCCGACCGCTTTTATGTGGCTCTGGGCTACAACTACAAGACGCGCACCGACATGGCATCATGGCAACGCAATTTCCTTTCGGGCTTCTCATTAGGACTGGGGCTTAACGTGAGCGATTTCGCCATCGGCCTCTCATATTCGCAGCCCCACAAGTCGGCATCGACAATAGCACTCAATCTCGCCTACTACTTATGATAATTTTGAATTGGGAATTNGGAATNTGGAATTTAGACTTGCTTTAGCTTGAGCGCAGNNAATTGNGANTGGAAAGCTTCATGGTNTAGCCGTCAAATTTTTNAAAGATAATTTGGAGAAATGGAAATAAATGCGTAACTTAGGCGACGCTAACCAATATCCTCTCCAATCATGAACAAATCTCTCGTAAAAATACTCCTGTCGGTCATCTGCTCAGCATTCTCTGTGGCAGCTTTTTCCTCCATTGATCATACTCCGCGTGATGGCGACCGCCTTCATCCGGGTATCAACGGATCCAGGCAAATGATAGTGTCGCTTAATGACTCAACTAAGACTGTTCTTCTCTATCCGGATGCGGTGTCTTTCGATGACTCTTTCAATGCCTCTGCTTATATAGACAGCGACACTATCTCTTTCATTCAGTATGCCAACAAATACCGCTTCCTGCTCCGAAACGATACGCTTTCATACATTGGCTACGAAAATCGCTCTACATACTTCCAGCTCGACTCTCCCGTCCGTATGATGGTGTTCCCTCCGACAGATAGCGACGTGGTGCGCGAGGTATGGACAGGGCATGTGGAACATAATGGCTCGATGTTATTGAAATATGTCAGGGGAGAGTCTATGACCAAAGTCAGCGACGGCTGGACATTAACCGACGGCACGGATACGCTCCGCAATATCGTGCGCCTGACATGGACACTGGATATGTCATACGTCAATCCCGACAGTATAGCCAACTTGGACCCCGACAGTATTACATCGGAAAAGATCTCGGACATGAATGTGGATGTAAAGGCACTGAAATCCGGGAGGCAATTGACCGAGAGAACTCTCTGGTTCTCGCCCGATGCCCGCTATCCGGTGCTTACCGACAGCCGGGTCTCGACAATCGAGCTCTGCAATGACGGATCGCTGCTCGACACCATCCCGTTATCCACGCTCGCCATGTATTATCCGCCGAGTTTCCAGTATTCCGACACTGGTGAAGAGCCGGTAGGCAAGAAAAATGGAAATCGAGGGGCGTCAGACAACTATGACGATGAAAGGATAAACCCCTCGTTCAACGTTGGTGAGCCGGAGATAGTAGAAAACACACTTGAGGTCAGCTTGTCATCCTCCGGCGATTACATCGATGCTGATATCATGCTGTATTCAGAATCGGGAATGCGGCTGAGCGGCCCCACGCCGGTCACTCTTGGGCCGGTACCGGGTATTTATTCCGTTCCTGTGCCTGACGGCTGGAAAGGGGTGCTTATCCTTAGTGTGGAGAATGGAATAAAGCAGATCACAAGGAAAGTCATTTTATAAAGGGAAGGATGCGCCATGAAAAAGATATATTCCAATCTAATTCTGACCCTCGTGTTGTCTATGTCGTGGACTGTAAGTGCCACAGCAGGGTCTCGTGCTGAATTTTCTGACGATGAATCAGACTATGCTGCCGCTTCTGACTCCATCATGAGTATCAACACACTTTCAGAAACGGACGACTATCCGACATATTTCCCTTCTGTCATACCTCCCCCTCCTCAGGCTGCCGCCATCACGAGATATGCCTCCTACCCCGTCAGCCATACTACAGGGCTACCCGAAATATCGGTACCGCTGTATGAGATTGATCTCGGAGGCTACAATCTTCCTATATCTATAAGCTATCACGCTTCAGGAGCGAGGCCCGATGATATGCCGGGCTACGTTGGTAGCGGGTGGATACTCAACGCCGGAGGTGCCGTCACACGCACCATACTCGGCAAGCCTGACCGGGAGATGACACACTCCACCATTGAGCTCCCTTGCTACGATAATGACTTCATCGGAAACATGATTGAAGAGCTCCAAAAGACAGGTAAAGGACCGGGATTGGCATATATCCCGTCAATTGTCGGTGAAGACACTTCCTGTGACACCGAAAGCGACAGATATTCTTTCAATGTGGCCGGAAAGTCGGGAGTGTTCCGTTATAGCCACGCCGACAAGGAGTATGTGGTGCTCAACAACAGCAACTGGATTGTAGAATCAATAGTCCCGGGTCCGCGATTCAGGATAGTCACCAACGATCAGGTCGAATATGAGTTTGACGAGGAGGAACGCTCAGGCCCCAACGCCTCCGATACAGAACCGGCCTATGCCGCAGCGTGGTACGTGACGAGAATCGGTACGCCATACGGCGACATAACGTTTAAATATGGTTCAGGCTATTCCCTGACTGTGCGTCGCACCAATGTTCAGGCCACCGCAGGGCTTAGGCTCGAACTTGAGGAGCAGTCCGCACATATTGGGCAAAATAAGTATGTATATGTATATAACAACCGGAAACGTGTCGATTCATCAGTCCAATTCTATACATATCAGCAGCGGCCTCTTGAGTCAATAGAGTGGCAGGGAGGAAAAATCACGTTTGAATATGACGAAGGTCACCCGTATGTCACACTCAAGCGGCTCACCGGTATGAAAGTCTACGACTCAGCCGGCAACCTAAGAAAGAGCGTGGAGTTTGACAACACCGACAACTGGCCTACGAACGACAGCCGGTCGGGAAGGCGACTCCTGAAGAAAGTCACCGACTCAGAGAGTGGAATATGGACTTTCGACTACTACAAGCCCACCGGCATGCCGGAATGGTCTACAAATCCCACACCCAACTGCCTGGCACAGCACACCGACCTCTGGGGCTACCTCAATACATTCAAATATTCCGCTATGGATGACGTCTTCACCGAGAAGCAGTCGAAATGGCTTCAGGAAGCGGCACCCGAGACTTCATGGCACATCGGCACACGCGACAGATCTCCGAGTCTGGAACATACAAAAGCCGGCATCCTCAATAAGATAACGTTCCCCACCGGAGCGAGCATCTCCTACACATACGAACTGAACTATTGTGCCGGCATTTACTATGGGGGCCTGAGGCTGAAGTCGTATACAGTCAATGACGGCTACATCTCACCCGGGAGGACGACTACGTTTGAATACAAAGGTGCCCGTCAGACCACGGAGCATCCCGAAGACCTGATGAACTATCTCAGTTATCAGCAGATGAATATAAATCCCGATTACGGCCGGGAACATTTGGGATGGAACTCTCCGCAGGAACTACGCACCTGCGTGCCGTTCCCCATAAATCCTGTCACAGCCTCATCATGCCCGGTGGCATACTCCCTTGTCACTGAGAAACGTCCTGACGGAACATCCGTAGAATATCATTATGATGAGTACGAACTTTCAGATCTACACGGGGTGGGAACCGAATACGAGCATCCGTCGCTCTATTACCAGTCTGTCAACGACCGAGGAATAAGTGAGCCACTGCTGCTGTCCAGGACTATCTTCGACAAGGACAAGACTCCTGTCTTTAAAGAAACATTCACTTACGAGAAGAAGACCAGAAGGGCGTTCTCTGCCGGTGTGCGGACCGCATGCCCCTATTTTGAGTTTATGGTGCCTTCCAATGTATGGCAGCCGGTGACGATCACTCCTGAGAACGTGGCTCATTTCGGTATGCTCCAGCACACACCCTCCACCGCATATTCCAGGGCGAACCTTCTCAAAAGCAAGACCTCTACTGATCTGAAGACCGGATTTTCCACCTCCACAAGTTATTCCTACGATGACAGCCTGAGGACGATGTTGCCCCGATCCGAGACGGTCACCGGTAGCGACGGCACTGTTCTCCGGAAGGAGTATACCTATACTTTTGACCATACCGATGCCACAAGCGTCAACATGGTTAAGTACTATTACATGACCGACTCTCCGGTCGAGACACGCGTCTTTGAGGGATCCGCCCTTGTTGAGAAGTCAAAAATCGAATATGCCCTCTTCAACGACTGGTATTTTCCGGTGACTTACAGTTCGTGGTCAGCTCCCACGGCCTCATCTCTTCAGGCTGCACCCGCAAGCCTGCCTGTACGCGAGAAGATTTCGGGCTACAACCTCATGGGGCGCCCTCTCTCCATAAAGATGGAGGACACCGACCTGACCAGTTTCACATGGAACGACAGCGGCGAATATCTGACATCATCCACAGCGCCCGGCGGATTGACCACGGCCTACACCCACCGGCCGCTGTTCGGACTCACATCCGTGACGGCCCCCAACGGATACAAGACCACTTACGGCTACAACACAGCCGGAATGCTCTCGTCTGTAGCAGACACGGAGGGCCCGTTCGAAACATACGCCTATAGCATCGCTAACCATTACGTATCATATCTGAAAGGAAATGGAAATTCAGTCACCACTACAAGATTTCTCAGCACTACAGGGCCGAAAACCGTGCTGACAAGGCAATATTGTGACGGTCTGGGCCGCCCCACGGCGGCAGCGGAAGGCGGACATAACGTCAATGGCAAATATCTTTACACAGCCCGGAGTTATGATGCGCTCGGAAGGGAATCGCAGACAGTGCTCCAGTCAGTAGGATCGACCGACATCTCAGACAAGACATTTGACGATATAAAGGCCCTCTCAGCCTCCACATATTCCGATCAGTATGCGTGGTCCGAGACTTCCTACGACGCTATGGACCGCCCCGTGAAGATCTCGACTCCCGGAGAGGCCTGGCATTCAGCAGCAAAGGGGAAGACCACAGAATACGTGACCAACGCCGCCAACAGCGTGCGCCTATACCGCGCTCCTTCCGACAGGATCTCACTCACCGAAGACGGATATTATGCAGCAGGCACACTTCAGGGCGTGCGCTCCGTAGATGAGGACGGCAAGGAGATGACGGTATACACCGACCGGCTCGGACGCAAGGTGCTCGAGCGCCGCGGCCCCGAGAGCGGCAAGGGGATNANCGACNCTTATTTCGTCTACAACGGCCNCNGGCAGCTCCGNTACGTCCTGACGCCGGGCTACGAACTCTCGGGATTCAAGGATAAGTTCGCCTACGAATACCGCTACGACGAGCGCGGCAATATAGTTAAGAAGTTCATCCCCGACGCGGGATATACCCAGTACTGGTATGACCGGGCAGGGCGTATGGCGTTCATGCAGGATCCCAACCTCAGGGAGCGCGGGCTTCACCGCTTCTTCGTCTACGACAGGGCCGGACGGCTCGCTATTCAGGGCGTATCTGCATCTTGCGGCAGGAATCAGGCCGTTAACTTCGCCGACTTCACCGGGGGCACCGGCGGTTTCATGCAGACAGGCTACTCGCTGGCCGACGCATCCCGCATTCAGCAGGCCACTCTTGAGATTATAAATTACTACGACGGCTACACGTTTGCCGGCCTGCCGGGAGGCACGGCGGCCCCTTCCGGAGCTGCCGACGCCACGGGGATGCTAACCGGCACCGTGACGNATGCNTCAGANGGATCCAAGTCAGTGGCAGCCACATATTACGATATCAGGGGCAACGTCATAGAATGCCGGGAGAGCACCGCGTTCGGAACTGAGCGCAAGACGGTGAACTCCTATACATATTCCGGTCAGCCGCTGAAGTCCACCATGACTGAAGGCGCGGTGACCGTAGTCACGGAGAACACCTATCACGCTGCATCCGGACTGCTCACAGCCACGGACGTGACCATCAACGGAGTCAAGCAGCGCGTGGCAGCCATCGCTTACGACGATCTCGGGCGAATGGTGTCTGTCACCAGGGGCGCCTCCCAGAAGAGCGGAGGAACCGTCACGTATAAATACAACCTGCACGGGCAGACTACAGAGATCAGCGGCCCGGGCCTGACGCAGAACCTATATTTCGCCGACTGGAGCGGNACGAAGCAATACAACGGCTCGGTCAGCGCCATGACGTGGACTATGGACGGAGACCCCACCCTTCGCGGCCACAGCTCCAGATACAACAGCTACGGCTGGCTGACATCTGCCGACTAC
>WFLX010094255.1_pt1 | contig 15152 bp, 12 predicted proteins | sample 4967041 | NCBI WGS metagenome assembly WFLX01 (sample SAMN12857096, study PRJNA449069) | gut metagenome | isolation source: stool from male and female vole | host: Microtus ochrogaster | place: USA:Florida | collected 2017
GAGGTATTATGGTTCACTCTGCAAATTTAATGAATATATATCAAATTTTCAAGTATAGATTGAAAATTTGTGAGATAGGNTCTTATTCTTTTGAAAGATTTTTAATACATTTCTTTAGAGAGTCAGTCCAATAGGGGACTCNAGTCNTGAAAGTCTCTTTCAGTTTTGTCTTATCAAGTANAGAGTATGCTGGACGGATGACTGGTGACGGAAATTCATTGCTGTGGCAAGGTTGAATGTCGCAGGTCGTGTTGCCGGTAATTTCTGCTATCGACTTTGTGAAGTCATACCATGAGCAAACCCCTTCGTTGGAATAATGGTAGATTCCCTCATTTCCATCCATCTGTCGGTTTTCAATGATTGTGAAGATGGTGTCTGCAAGATCTTGGGCATATGTAGGAGTCCCTACCTGATCAAAGACAACCTTCAATTGTGGACGAGTGGCTGTTAACTCTTTCATCGTTTTGACAAAATTCTTGCCATATTCAGAATACAGCCATGCAGTGCGGAAAATAAGAGCCTTGACTCCTGATTTTTGAATTTCCTGCTCTCCGTGGAGTTTTGTCACTCCATAGACACCAGTTGGATTTGTGGGCTCAGACTCTGTGCGTGGAGTATTCCCAAGTGAACCGCCAAATACATAGTCGGTGGAAACATGTATCAAGGTGCCATCATTTTCTTTGACGGCGTCTGCAAGGTTTCTGACAGCTTTTGCATTAAGTAGTTCGGCAAAGTCTGCGTCTGTTTCCGCTTTATCAACATTTGTGTATGCGGCACAATTGACAATTATCTTTATATCATTATCTTCTACAGTTTTCTTCACGTCTTCAGCATTCGTGATGTCGAGTTCTGCAACATCAGTGAAGATATAATTGTCTTTTGAATCCTTGACGGCGTTGCGCATGCAGTTGCCGAGTTGCCCATTAGCTCCGGTAATCAGAATATTCATAATGATTAGTATTTAAACGGGGAGTCAAAATCCCTTAGGTTAGAATGTCTAAGATCTTTTTCAGATAATATAGCTTTTGACATATCTATTTTCCAATCAATGTCAAGAGATGGATCAAGCAATGAGATGCCACCCTCTGTCGCAGGATGGTAGTAGTCGTCACATTTATATTGAAAGATCGCATAATCACTCAAAACGGAAAAACCATGGGCAAAACCATGTGGAATGAAAAACTGAAGATGGTTTTCTTCAGAAAGTTCTACCGCGACGTGTTTTCCGTAGGTAGGAGATCCTTTACGCAGATCGACAGCAACATCGAGGACTTTGCCTTTGACACACCTGACGAGTTTCGCCNGAGAGTGTGGTGGACNTTGAAAGTGAAGTCCTCGTATCACTCCATAAGATGAGCAAGATTCATTGTCTTGAACAAAATCAACGTTGGCTACTTCTTCATCAAAACGTCGTTTTGAATAAGATTCGAAAAAATAACCTCTGGAATCAGAGAACACATCAGGCTTAATTATCCTTAGCCCTTCTATATCAGTTTCAAATACTTTCATCAGTTGCTAATTTCATAAGATACTGTCCATACTGATTCTTGATCATCGGCTTTGCGATTTCGATAAGCTTTTNTTTAGAAATCCATCCTTGCTCGTAGGCTATGCCTTCCAGACAAGCAATCTTTAATCCTTGTCTCTTTTCNNNAACTTCTACATAAATNGAAGCCTCTGCAAGAGAATCGTGGGTGCCAGTATCAAGCCATGCAAACCCACGGGGCAAAGTCCTGACTTTAAGCTCTCCTGTTTTTAAAAACTCTTGATTGACTGTAGTGATTTCAAGTTCGCCACGTGCAGATGGCTTTATTATTTGAGCGATGTCAACGACTTTATTAGGATAAAAATAAAGTCCGACTACTGCATAATTTGATTTTGGTTTACGTGGTTTCTCCTCTATGGATAAGCAATTCCCATCATCATCGAATTCAGCTACTCCGTAGCGTTCCGGATCGTTGACCCAATATCCAAAAACAGTTGCTTTATTTAATTTTTCAGCATCCTTGACAGCTTCCTTTAAGACTCCCGGGAAATCAGGTCCGTGGAAGATATTGTCGCCAAGCACGAGGCATGCAGCATCATCTCCTATGAAATCTTTCCCAATGATGAAAGCCTGGGCAAGTCCGTCGGGGGAGGGCTGCTCAGCATAAGAAAAGTTAACACCATAGTCTTTACCATCTCCAAGAAGGCGTCTGAAAGCAGGAAGATCTTGTGGTGTAGATATTATCAAAATGTCCTTTATCCCTGCTTGCATTAGCGTAGAGATAGGATAGTAGACCATTGGCTTATCAAATATCGGGAGAAGTTGCTTACTGACTCCTTTTGTTATTGGGTATAGTCTTGTGCCAGATCCCCCGGCAAGAACGATTCCTTTCATTTCAATATTTGATTTCTTGTTTGTTCAGAATGATTCCTTGCTTATCGCATTTACTTATGAAATTTTCTAAATCCTTTTTATGATGTTTGTGAAGCATCGGATAGAAAATGAAATCGGGAAGCGCACTTTTTAATGCAATCTTGAGTTTGCTAATAGTTCGTTGTAAATTGCTTAATGAAAAATCAGCATATTGAACCGGAGTTTCCCAATCGCCATATAAGAAATGTAGATGTCGCTTATAATTTCGGGGTATATTGATTTGAAGCCCTTTGAATTCATGACTTATGGTATCAGTGAAATCTTCTTCGAAAAGAAAATCCACACCGCAATTTCGTATGCCACTTCCAATATCTTGCAATACATATATATCTATGTATTCTCCGTTTCTCATAAAAGAATAAAGACCAATTCGTTCGTATCTTATAAGTTCGAATCCATTATTCCGAAGATTTTCAAGATTATCTTCAAGTAGATTCTCGTCTTCTTTGAGAATACACAGGTCGATGTCCTCATCCCAAGTGATGAAATCATTGTCTCTTACTATACCAAGCAATGAGCCGAACCCAGCCACGACCTTAATACCGGCTCCATTCATTAGGTTGAGGAAATCACGGAGATTTTCAAGTGCTACTTTCTTATCAATCTGTTTTATCCCAAGATACAGAAATTTTCGCTTATAGTGAAACCATCCTTTCGACGTACGTTTCCTTGCCATTATCCTATCTCTTCAATTGTTTTATTACATTCACGACTGCATTTTGGAATGTAAGGTTCATAAGATTGTTTGATTTAGAGCCCTCTTTAGGAAGATTATTGAAAGTTTCATCTATGATGCCAGCGAGTTGCTCCGCTGANTCAGGATCAAAAAGACGGCCATNNCTTGANTCAATCAGACATGAAGATCCACAAGCTTTTGAGAGCAATGTATAGCATCCCCCCAATAGCGCTTCATTAGTTACTGCGCCAAAAGCTTCTGTAGTGCTTGGAAGGATAAAGACATCAGCAAGGTCAAACCATGCTCTGATGTATTCATCATCGTATCTGCCCACAAATAATATCTTTTTTTCAGACTGATTTGCTAAATGTATAAGATCTTCTTTAAGTGGACCGTCTCCAACAATTACAGTAGTGAATTCTGTTTTAGTCAGGTCAATAGCTTTTATTAGGGTCGGAATGTTTTTTACATTAACCAGTCTTCCGACGTAAAGGAGTATCTTTTGATTTTGGAGGTTGAATTTAGTCTCAAACTCTTTGGCAATTCCAAGAGCTGATTTATAGAGNGGCAGCTCAATTTGTTCATCTCTAATTATTGGCATCCAAATGCCCTTTTTATAACGTCGTTGATACCAGTCTCTGACCTTGTCATTGACAAGAATAAGGTCGTCTAAAAATGGCACGACAACTTTTCTTGCAATTGTATGTATGAAAGTGAAATCCTTGCCATTTTCTACCATATCCAGACTGTCATCACACATTGATATGACCTTTATGTGTCGCTTTACCAGCCATTTGTATGCCAGAACTTGTATGGTGAGAAGTTTGAACTCAGGAACTATTACAATTTTAGGCTTTGAATCTCTTAGTATTTTCCAGNTATTTNNATAATAATGGAATCCAAATATANTCTTTTTGGATAGAAAATGCGGGCGAAATTCGCATCTTGAGTTAATTTTTTCTACTTGAAAATCTTGAGAGTCGTCTGAGCGAAACATAAAATACATTTCACAGTCAAGTATACTATGAATAGCATTGTATGTATCCACACGATAAGGTGCGATGCTTGTTCTGAAAAATAAGTTAGCCATTTGTAGCTATATCTTTTAATGCGTCTGTCAGGATTTTGTTATCGTGTCGGTTGCGTATGGCAATCCTAATGTACTGACGATCTCGTGGAAATCCTTTCTTTGAACTGCAATCTTTCACCAGGATATTGTGTGATGTAAGAAGCTTGACTGCTAATTCATGGGAAGATATGCCTCCAGTCAATTCACAAAGGAAATAATTTGCTTGTGAAGGTATTACTCTTAGATATGGAATGGTCTTTAGTTCTGACAGGAATATATCGCGTTCTTCTCTAAATTTTCTGCAAGCAATGGTATAATCTTTCTCATATTTTCCATAAATTTGCATATAGAATTCGGCGAAAGAGTTAATATTCCATATTGCTACATCCTTTTTTATATCAGATATAAGGCTGGTGTCTGCTGAAGCAAGCACTCCCAATCTAAGACCTGGCACTCCATATGATTTGGAAATGCTTTTCATGACGCATAGTGTGGGATGCATCTGGAGAATGTGATCTTTTATTAGGGTGTTTTCGTTGCCCTTGTCTGAGAAATCTACAAAAGACTCGTCGATAATTATTCTAATATTTTTTTCTTCTGCCCATTTTATCAGACGAATTAAGTCTTCTTTAGATATAAAATTCCCTGAAGGATTATCTGGATTGACGATTAGGAGAGATTTTATGTTCTTGTCAGAAAANAAAGCCATTAAGTCGTCGGCTGTGTATGAAAAGTCTTCATTGTCAGGGTAGAATGCCACGAGCGACGAAACATCACGTCGATTAGGATACTCTTCAAATGTTGGGAAAATAACACCGAGCTTTCCTTCAATTGAATTCATGAGACTTTTGATAAGCTCTGCAGCCCCATTGCCGACTACCACATAATTTTGCTTTATACCAAAATATTTTGATGCAAGAAGAGAATTTACAGCCATCCCTGAAGGATAGTCTCTCAATAGAGATTCGAAGTTGGCCTTCATTTCGTCGACCATTCGTTTGCGAGGGAAATATGGATTTACAAGATAGCAGAAATCGATTAATCCTGGATATCTCCAATATCCTCCGTAGCAATGCTGAAGTTTATTTAGCTTTTCTTCAGGAGTGGCAAATATTGTCTCTGCAATTTTTAGATCTTGTATGTCATCAATTTCATACCAAGGTGAATCTCCAATGGATAAGGCTTTGATATTTGTGGTCTCCATCAATGTCAGCACCCGGAGCACCTGCTCATAATACTCATTTTCACCGAGCACCTTTATATAAGCTTCAAGAAATGGAAGATAGTGATCGCTACAGAATTCTTTGCTAAAACGATATACGTTGACGGNCTTATAATAATATGGAACATNTTCGTATTTGAANNCCTNTTGTGNAATAAAGTTTACAATATTGTCATCTTCATCAATCCGAACCATTGTTCCATCCATCCAAGTTTGATATTTCGCTACAAGCGCAACATTAGAATACTTGGAATAGGCTGCAGTCTTGAGGATGTTGTCACTGAATATTAGATCACTTTCAAGAAGAAGAGTGTCATCTTCTCTCATGTATTCTCGTGCTAACCAAAGGGAATATATATTATTTGTCTTATCATAAATAGGATTATCGACATATATGATATTGCGGGTTGGATATTTGCTGTCTATGTATGCCCTAAGTTTTTCTCCCTTATATCCGGTGACTATAATTATTCTATCAAGGTCCAAATCATTGAGTTGATTTAGAACTCTATCTATGAGGCGAGTTCCATTGACCTCAATCATGCACTTTGTGTTTTCGGCAGTCAGATCTCCCAATCTTTTGCCCATTCCGGCCGCTAAAATTATAGCTTGCATTTCGATTGCTTTTAAGGGATTATGACAGAATCATTCAGGGTTTTCTTTGGTGCTGTCTTGCGATTGTGTTTTTCTTTCAATTCTCCTCGCAGTAACGCAGGGAGAGTAGAAAGGATACCCCAGCATCGTATGATTTGCTTTTTGGGTTCGGAAAAAATGCGATATATGAATTCCATATGGTTTTTAACCATCCATTGTGGAGCTCTCTTGATATTAAGGCCACTATAGAAATTAAAAGTGGCTCCAATTGCTATCATGATTCCATGCTTTAGATGTGGCTTAAGCATTGCCATGAAGCGTTCTTGCTTCGGAGCTCCGAGGGATATCCATATAATATCGGCTTTGTCTTCCTCTATGATGTTAGCTATACCTTTGTAATCAAAATCTTCTACGGGTAGGAATGGCAACTCCCTGAATGTCATTGTCGCTACCGATGGATTTAATTTTGTCAATTCTTTTTTCAGACTATCTAGAGTACTCTGCTGAGTGCCTAAGAAAATCATTCGGTAGTTAGTTCCTGTTATTATATCATAGAAGATATCGCTTCCGGCATATTGATCACGTTTGATATTATAGATCCATTTAAGATATACCGGGACGTAACTGCTGTCACAAATGGAAAACATTCCACCGTTGATAACATTCAGATACTCCTTGTTTCTGTATGCATTGTTTAGAATATTACCGTCGGATACGCAAATATAATCACTTCCGGGCTGTTCCAGTCGTGATGATATAGCCTTATGAATCTCGGATCGGTCGAATTCATAACGGATATTAAAGTAGCGTTCCATTTTCAGCGTTCAATGTTGAATTCATAACGAATAATTAAAAAACGTTCCATGAACGCCGTTTATTTTATTTGTGTCATTATTTTTCGATTATATTATCGGTTGATATGTCGAAATACGCTTATTTCTTATTGGCGTACGACATCATTTTGGGTCGGCGTGTTGGCTTGTTTTAGAGCATTCGATAGCCTCCTTGAGGGCATCGATAAATCCTCTTCCATTTGTAATGTCAGGTTCCATATAATTCCCTTCTCCCCATTCATTCCATGATTTAAGGAAAATGATTTTCCGTTCATCTGATTTGTTTTTTACGGCATCAAGTGCCTGTAAAGCATGTCTCTTGAAAAATTCAGGAGAGGAGTTATACAGAATAATTCCAAATCGCCCTGAACGTGGAGAATGATCCCATTGTGGCATCAATACGGGGGCAACATCTTCGGAATATTCTTTTTCCGTCACGAGATAAGGATACAACTCTCTATAGTCTTTTGCGTAGGGCGGGAGGTTATGAAGTAATCCGTGGATATATTTCTTTGCATGCTTCACTACTTTGCCTAAAATACCCATTTTTTGAAGCATTGGACTCATTTCCTTGTCAATCCTTGGATACATGACCATATCGTAGCCTTTTGCAATAAATTTGTCCTTGTCCATTTCCGGTTTGCCAAGGTTGCATACTAAGAAAAGACCGTCAAATCCTTCTTTTTTTGCCAGATCTTGAAATCTCTCGAGATACTCTTGAGGAATAGCTTCAGGATCATATATAAGAAAAATAGGACGATTACCGACTTTCATGTATCTTTCGTCTCTAAAAGCTCTTTTGAGATATTCGAAATGTTCGAGGATGTCTTCTTCTCCAGGATATGTCTGCTCAATCAAGATTTTATTATTGGAGGAGCCATCATGATTCCATTTCTTGGCATACCAGGAATGATTTGCCCATCCAAGGCAAAATGGAAAATCGGGTTTACCGCNTNCCAAAACGGNNTCAAAAATGTCGCCCATAAGGCGTTTCNCGGCAAACCAGTAATGCCAATACATGAATCCAGAGACTCCAGCTTCCTTTGCCATGGCGGCTTGGGCTTCCCTTACTTCCGGATCTTTCAGATTGTAGTAGCCAAGTTCTGTCGGTACCCTTGGCTGATCATGACCTTTGAAGTATGATTTCGCTTTGCCGACGTTGGTCCATTCTGTGAATCCCTTTCCCCACCATTCATCATTTTCCTTAAAAGTGTGGAATTGTGGAAGATAGAATGCTATTATTTTCTCATTCATTCGATTAGACGGTTATAAGTCGAGTCTTCTTCTGAATATTCATAATCTGTTTCTGACTCTCTTTTGGAGTATATCTTTTCTCCTTTTGCCACATAGATTCCTACTACATAAGGGAAAAGCCAGGAGTACCAAAATGGGTATGCTCTCTGAAGAAAACATAAAGTGAGCACAATCAAGAAGCTGATGGTGTATCTATAGTCCGGACGGGCTGGAATTACTGTCAGATAGAAAATCAAAGCAAGTATAACTCCTACCATTCCATAGTTTAATATGTATATTTTATAGCCAGCTCCACTGATCAGATTCATATTTGCCTTTGTTTTTACTCCAATCCAAAAGTATTTTGACTTGACAGCCCTTTCATATTCAAAATCAGTATTGTCAAAAAATCGGTTATTGCCCTTGATGCCTGAACTTTCATCATATTCCAGACGGCTGATGATCATTTCATTGAGCGCATTATCTCCGCCACTCCACATATATGCCCCTCCTCCTACAAGAGCAATGGCTCCTAAGGATACCAGAGCTTTTGTCAGGCTGTTTACTTTTAAAAGTAGGAAACCAACAATACTAAGTAAATAGCCAGCTAATGAGAAGGAAAATGCAACTCCAAGAGCCATGATTATCAGCCACGGACATTTACGGAAGTCAAATTTATTTGCCATCATCAAGAAAGTGCTTACAAGTGCCTGATGGCCTGGCTCGAGGAAGAAAGCGTTAAATCGCTCGAATGTTCCGTAGTCGAATGTGGTCTTGAGATAGAAAATATAATTTGTAAAAGGCTTATATACAGGGTGTACGAAAGTTCCGAAAGATGGAAGAGAAGTGAATAGAAGTGCCCAATACAGCAGCAATCCTGGAGCAAGAAGAATGGCATACCATTTTGTGACAAATTTCAGAAGATCTTTCTGATATTCATAAGGAAGCTGAAGAAGAAACAACACTGGAATATATTGCAGCATTGTCATTATGCCGTTGATCCAGCCATCGATCCATGTAGACCACAAAGTTAGAAGCACGATTGCTAAAATCACCCATCCCAATTTTGCATCAAAACGGAACTTGATAGGAAGAAAGCTGAAGCATATGAGCATGCTTGCATTGGCTAAGACAAGTAAAATGGGCATCGGCATCAGCGCCATTATCCACACATATGTGGATGAAAGAAGCCACCAAATGTTGATTATTTTAAATAATGTCCACATTATCTTTTTATTTTCTCCTTGATGAGTGTCGTGATGGTCTCACGGTCGTTTTTATCAAGCCCGAGCGCAGCCGCAACAAAAAGTCCGCATAGTGCAGCGACAAGTGTATGAAGTAGAGTCATGAGCAATGTCTTGTCGGGTGCCATCTCTGACATCATGAAGTAGGCGGCGACTCCGACGAATGATACTTTTATTACAGGATAGATAACGCCACTCATGTAAGATCGATAGCATACCCCAACCTGTTGATGTGCTATTATCACTCTCGCAACCTGTGCGATAAGCGTGATCGCAATTAAGATTGCCACTGTAAAAATTGCATCTCCACCGAAGTGCAGGATTATTGCAGCTATGGGTATATAAGAGAGCATGATAGCTCCGATTATAAGTTGGTAACGCTTTATATTGCCGGTGGCTTGGATGAGTCTGCTGATAGGGGGTTCCAGCGACAATGCAAGGCAATATAAAAGTATAAGTTTTGAGAATGCCGACGTANCGGGGGTCTTGGAGTCGGCAGCCAGCCAAATTTCGAGAAGACCGTCCATATTGCTTATCAATGGAANGGCAATTATAAAGATAAGCAAAAACGACATTTTTGATGTGCGGACTACTAAATTGATAGCTCTCGTATAGTCTTCCGATGCGTATGATTTTATTATTTGCGGGCTAACAGCCATATAAAGATTGACAGAAAATCCATTGACCACATTCTGAATTCTGTCAGCAATAGCCTTTGCGGTGTTTATGACTGGCCCAAAGAATATATTAAGCAGGATATTTTGTCCTTGTGATGCAAGAATGGCAGAAATAGATCCGAATAAATTCCACCCAGTATATTTAGATAATTCTCCGAAAATGCTCTTGTCCCATTTCCAAATATATCTGCAATATCTAAATCTCGAATGGCAATATTGCATCGACATGAAAAGGACAACCAAGCTTATGAATGCTGTCAAAATTCCATACAATATCAGTCGATCGCCTCCGTAGATAGTCAGCATGAAGGCTATTGCAAGTTTTAGGATCCCTTCCACAATACTGAATAGCGCGAAGGCATCCATTCGTTCATTTGCTATGATTGAGGAAGTGTATGGTATGGTGATGAAGCCTATCGCAAACGCAGCAAGCGACGTTTGATACACCCAATACGATGCTTTAATTCGGTCATGAGGTATGTTTAGCCAATCTTCAATAAAAAAATAACCCAATGCTTCTCCGATAACTATTAGTATTCCTGAGAGTATAAGGAAGCTCAGAAGAAGTAGTGTGAAGGTATGACTGTATTTTTCATAGTCTTCTTTCCCGAGATGAAACGATAGGAAGCGTTGTGAAGCGGAAGTNATGGCACCAGTGAGTATTGATAAGGATGCAACAACGCTTGCAATGACATTGTAGAGTCCGTAATNAATTANTCNAAGNGCTTCNAGTGTGACTCTTANTGNATATAAATTAATGAAAGTCAGAAAAATGAGTCTGAAATACAGTAGCCCTGTATTTCTTATTATTCTACCGTTTGATGGCTTCATCTTGGTCGGTAGGAAACGACATACGTTTCCCTCGCCGAATATTAGGAGATATTCGACGTGTTATATGTGTTGAAAGAAAGTATTTTGGTGTTATATAATGAATTGTGTTTTTGTTATTTGTGAAAAAAACATATCTTCTACGATATATTCTTTCTTCCCATATCTTTAAAAATTAGAAATGGGCTCTTATATCTTACAATTGGAATGCAAAATTAGTAAAAAATACTGAGATTATGAAATTTTGCATTTAAAATCGCAAAAATGCTAAGAAAGCATGTTGATTCTACATATGAAACGACATTTTCTTTAATGATATTATGTAGTAAGTAGCTCACAAAAATTAAACGACATATGTAATCCAAGCAATCGCAAGGGTCTTGATAAGATAACTGCGGCTAATCTTAGCCATCTTGGCATTGTCGCTCAGTCGCTTAGCTCGCTAAGCTCCTTCGCTCCGCAGCCAACATGACTCAAGATTATCTCGCATTTATCATATCATTAATTTTTGCGAGCTACATATTCAAAATAATCTTATGGCATTATATATACCTCTTTCGGCGATTTAAATTTTTATTTTAGCTGCCATGACAAGCTATGCGAAAGCATGAGAATTTTTAATTATTTTATAATTTATCTTTTATTGTTTCGTTATTATATTGTTATTATATTAAGGTTTATGAGAAGTCAGATCAATAGCATGAAACAAAGTCTACCGGTTTATTTAATCGCGATCATATTCGCCTTTTCGCTTTCTTACGCTCTACCAGCATTTTCAGAAGATTCTAAATTGACTGATGAGGATCTTTATTTGCAGCTTTCAAACATGAACATTCCTTTAGTTGACATTTCGACAATTAATGGAGAGGAGCCAACTTGTGATATAGTTTCACCTCCAGAAGGTGCTTTTGGCTCGGGTATTGCAAATGCTACTAAGGTTGAAGGCTCTATGAAGATTATTAAAAATGGAGAAGTCATCTATGATAGTNGTGAATACGTCAAAAAAGAGAGTGGACTGACTATTAAAATAAGGGGTAATACAAGTGGAAAGAAGCCCAAAAAACCGTATAAGATTAAATTGCAGAANAAAGCAGATCTCCTCAATAGAGACGACAAAAAATATAAAGACAAAGATTGGGTTCTTCTACGCACTGGGGCGAGTCTTAATACCAATATCGGCTTTTGGGCAAGCGAATTAATTGGACAAGAATGGACTCCTGCTCACGAATTTGTCAATGTCTTTCTCAATGGTACTTACCGTGGACTCTATATCCTATGTGAGCAAATCACGGTCAATAAGGATTGTAGGATAAATATCGACGAGACGACAGGGTATGTAGTAGAATGTGATGCATATTGGTGGAATGAGGATATTTATTTCCCCTCACCTCTGACTAATCCTGCTTTGAAATTTACTTACAAATATCCGGATCCTGAGGATATAACTGATGAATGGCATGAGGCGATTTCTTCAGATGTCCTTTCAAACGAGCAGAAGATCGTTGATGGCACATATGATGAGGCTTATGACTCTGAATCCTTTGCCAAGTGGCTTCTTGCTTGGGAGATTCTCGGNAANGATGACTATGCAGGTGCGAACATGTATGTTGTGAAAAAAGATGCTGATTCAAAGATATGTATGGGGCCAATGTGGGATTTTGATCAAGCGTTGAAGCTTTCAGATAATTGGATCGGAATTCACACTGATCATTTCTATTTTCATCATATGCTCAAATCCAACGATGCACTACAGAATGCATTTAATAGGCTATGGGATGAAAAGGGACAATACGTGGTCGACACTCTGATTGAAAGGATAAATGCCTTTGCTTCTTCTCCTGAAGGTTCAGACTATAGTCAATGTTTAGAATTTGAAAAAGAATATGGTATTGCCTCAGATTTCTGGCAGCCATATATAGGAGACCTTGAATTCATGCGTGATTATGCCGTTACTTTCCTTGATAATCGTGCGAATTGGCTTGGAAATAAAATTGCAGAAATAGAAAATGGAGTCGAAATAATTGATCAGGAGCCATCTGTCTGTTCAGAAGAAAACATCTACGACATGCTCGGTCGACGTATAAAAAAGAATACTCCGGGTCTGCAAATTAGAAATGGTAAAAAAATATACATTAAACCATAAATAAAATCCCGCTGCAATTATATCTTATCTCAATTTGCAAATGACTAACCTATAAACAAGACATATATTATGAATCGAAGAATATTTGGTGTGGTAGCGGGATTTTTTGCAGCATCCGTTTTGACAGCCAACGCTGAGGGAATTGGCGAGAGGGCCCTTTGGGGATCTGTGTGTGGCACGTCGAATGCTACCACCAACAATTATAAGGAGACTCTTGATAAAATGCTCGTTTCCTGGCGTATGCTTCCCGGCGATGATGCCTCTACAGCATTCGATCTTTATAGAAGCATAGGCGGGGGAAAAGAAGTCAAATTGAATGCGGATCCTATATATACTACCAATTATCAGGACCTTACCTTGACATTTGGAGGCAGGGGCGACAATGGGGATGTGACCTATCGTCTTACTTATTCAGGAAGCGATGAGACAATTGGCACCTATACCTTGATGAAAGGGCAACGCTCAGGGAAAAAACCATATATATCTATTCCTTTGTCAGCGACATCAGACGTTTGCTCCATCGAGGGAATGGAATATCAGGCAAACGACGTGAGCGTAGGTGATTTGGATGGTGATGGACAGATGGAAATAATCGTAAAGCGTCTATTGGCTCATGGAGACAATGACGGAACCGGTAGTGGCGAGTCTCCTCTTGAGGTTCGTCATACAGTGCTGTATGAGGCTTATAAGCTTGATGGCACGATGCTATGGCGTGTGTGCTCGGGTCCGAACATTATCCTTGGTAACAGCAGCTCTTTTGCTGTGGCGGATTTTGATGGTGACGGGCGAGCAGAGATGGCAATCAAGACAGGGGAAGGAACCATATTTGGCGATGGGATGGAGATAGGAGATACGGATGGGGACGGAAAAACCGACTACCGCACTAAAGGAGCAAACTATATCGGCTCAGGTCCGGAATTCTTCTCGATAATCGATGGGGAGACAGGCAAGGAACTTGCGCGTGCGGATTTTATCAAGCGAGGCAAGAGTGAGGACTGGGGCGACAACTACTTCAAGCGTGCTCATAGCTTGAGGGTAGGTGTAGGATGTTTTGATGGAGAACTTCCTTCGGTAATTCTCGGCCGTGGAGTATATGCCAAGTCCGTAATAGAGGCGTGGGATTATCGCGATGGAGAGCTGACGCGTCGCTGGAATTTCGATACAGATGCAAAGCTTACCGGAAAGGATGGATTTGCCTACAGCAAATATGCCGGACAGGGAAATCATTCGCTGAGCGTTGGAGATGTGGATGGCGATGGTTTTGATGAGATTGTGTATGGTGCAATGACAGTGGATCATGATGGGGAAGGACTCTATTCTTCTTGCCTTGGGCATGGCGATGCCCTGCATCTTGGCAAGTTTGACCCTTCACGACCGGGACTTCAGATTTTTTCTTGTTTTGAGACAGGAAAAACGGAAGTGGCACTACGCGATGCTGCAGATGGCTCAATAATCTATGACCATAAGAGCAGCAAGGAGGGGGATATGGGAAGAGCTATGATCGCAGATATCGACCCCTCGAAACCCGGATGCGAGATGTGGTGGTATAAGAGCACTGTGCGTGACATCAATGGCAATGAACTGACTGGAGATGCAGCCAATTATCCAGGCTCATGCAACTTTGCGATATGGTTTGACGGCACTTTGAATCGCCAGACATTCACGGGAACAAAGATTGATAGCCGCAGAGGTGGCAGAGTATTCACTGTCTATCGTTATGATGTTGCAGACATAAATGGATCGAAGGAGAATCCTTCGTTTTATGGGGATATACTTGGCGATTGGCGAGAGGAATTGATATATNNGGATGCAACCAAGACTAAAGACCTAAAAATTTTCACTACATGGATACCTACAGAACATCGAGTGCCCTGGTTGATGACCGACCATGTATATGAGATGAGTGCTTTGAATCAGAATATAGGTTATAATCAGCCGACTCATACTGGATATTACCTCGGATCAGACTACAAGAGCGATGAAGAGATTTGGGCATCGGCTGCCGGCGCACCAAATTCTTCCACAGCTGTAGAGGAAATCGAAACCGTCAATCCAAATTCGGACAATGACGTAATCTATGACTTAATGGGACGCAAGGTGAATGATCCTACATCGGGCATCTACATCCGCTCCAGTAAAAAATTCATAGTTAGATAACAGTTATTAAACAGGTAAACAGAAAAAGTGAGACCCCAGTTTATTCTGAGGTCTCAA
>WFLX010000452.1_pt1 | contig 15149 bp, 15 predicted proteins | sample 4967041 | NCBI WGS metagenome assembly WFLX01 (sample SAMN12857096, study PRJNA449069) | gut metagenome | isolation source: stool from male and female vole | host: Microtus ochrogaster | place: USA:Florida | collected 2017
ATGCTCACCTGTCGTGCGTGTCCCCGTATTTCCCGATATGCCGAGTCTTTCGCCTGCTTGGAGCGTATCGCCGACCCTGACCTCTATTTCGCTCAGGTGCATATAGGTACACTGTACCTTGCTGCCGTCCGCGCGTCCGTATTCAACCGTCACGGACTTCCCTCCGGCGGTGTTGGCGTTCCGATTGACCGCCACGACCTTGCCGCCGTTCTCCGTCGCCAGCACCGCATCGCCTTTGCAGCGTATGTCGATACCTTTGTGCATCTGCTGCTTTGTGCCNTCCANCGGNTCNTGCCGNATACCGAACGGCGAGGTGANAAANAGAAATTCATCCCNTTCCANNGGNAANGAATANNCNNTCTCNGCNTCAGACGTTCCGAGCGGATTGTCATTCACNCCGAACGTCCTGCCCTCATTCTGCATCTGGTTCATAACCATTNGGTCGTATCTTTGCAAATCGTTATTCTCGATGATGCGTTGCAGTGAGGCGGCATAGTTTCCTCCGGTAGCATATCCGGCTTTCTCCAATCCCTGCGACCAGCCTTTGTAATCGTCGGCGGAGAGGGCGAAACAGGCGGCATACCGGCTGTTCTCCTTCAAAAATCTGGAATGATGCTCATAGGAGTCGCCGACTGAGCCGTAGCTGCAAAACTTTTCGTTGGGTCTGTCATCCGTATAGATGCCATATGCTCCTCCCTTTGCAATCCAGTCCGTAGTTGCCTTGATGCCGAAATGGTTGTTCTCGTTTCGCGCCAGCATACTCTGTCCGTTGCTGCTTTCCAANATGCCCTGCGCCANTGTNACGGAGGCNGGTATGCCGTATCTGCGCATCTGTTCCATAGCGTATTCGGCATACTGCTCTGCGTATTGCTGATTCTTTCCCATAGTCATCGTCGTTTAACGGTGCATGCCCCTGCTTGTCTGCTGTTCACTTTCGTTATTCATTTCCTGCGTTTCACCGACCTTCTCCTGCGGCAGGTCGTGAGCAATAGCCACACGTTCCCCGGCGCNGATCAACTGGGGCAGATAGGAGTCCAGCTTGCCATATTCGAACTCTACCGTTGCTGTAATGCCGTTTGCAGATTCGGGATGTTCGTGCAGGGGCAGTTTCAGAATTTCGGATGCCTTTACAGCGTCAGCATTGTAAAGCCGGTAATTTATGTTGTCGCCNATGAGAATAAGCGCATCGGGATGTTTCGCTTTNACCTCTTCCCATTGTTTGGGCAGAGCCNATTCTTCGGCATTATTCCGCACGACGGTCTCGCTCTGTTTCTGCTCCGTGTCGTTTTCCTGCTTCTCTGCTGCGGTCTGCTCCTGCGACTGGCCTTTGCGAAGCACATCCGCAAAGAGCGTTGCCGCCAGATGACGCTTGTACTCCTGTGTATCCTCGGCCACCCACATACGCTGCCATTGCTGGGGCGTAATACTGCGGGGTTGCATCTTCTNNCCGTCGATGGTTGCAGCACACAGTACACCGTCTTTCTTGGTCTTGAAGACCGAGACGCGCTGAATGCGGTTCATGTCGATGCCCTGCACCTCGGTACTGAACAGGTCGACCTTCAGGTCGGGCTGCTTCTCGGCTATCGCACTGTATTTCTGTGCCAACTCCATGCGTACCTTCTCGATGTTGTCGAGAGATTGCTTAAGTGTGGAAAAGAAACGGTTTACATCCTCCTTGTCCGGATATATGCTGTACCCTTCACGGTTCTCCGGCTTGATGTAGAGAGCCCAGCGNTTCTTGTCATCCTGAATCATCTGCACCTGGTCNAACCCCATTTCATTGGCCTGTCTGACGGCAGACGAGGCATCGAGCGTGGCGAGTGTTTCCAATGCCCAGTTGCGCATCCGTGCTACGGAGATCTCTTTCTCGGCNAAATAGCTGTCATCGGGACGGTAGCCCAGCGCACCGTCGGCATTGAAGAACTGCACGGTGTCGATACCCATCTTATTAAGGGCTTTCTCGATACGCTCCTTGTTTACTCCCGACTCCTCTTTTGGGGCATTGGGTGACGCTCCGGCTGGCAGAATGACATCGGCCCGCTTATGCGCATTGTCCACGACAATCACGAAACGGCGGCTCTCCTTGTCGGGATGCTGCTTGATCTCGTCTGCCACAAAGTAATGCTTGGGCAGTGTCTGGCGGATCTCTGAGGTCTGACGGCGGTTGACATAGGTCGCATATTCTATTTTTTCGCCCCGCTCGGCCTTGCGCATCACCTCCAGCGCGTTGTTCACGTCGCTCTCTACGGCATCCATGATGCAGGGATCTTCATGCAATTCACGGTTCCAGTATTCCACCAGCTGCATACTTCCGGGTGAAAGTCGTGCCGGCAGCCCCAGTTCGAGCATCTTGACGGCAGAGGCCAGCTCGACAACCAACCGTTCATGTTTGAGCGCATCATCCGACGGAGCTATGCCGTTCTTCATCACCATGCCCTCACGCGAGAGACGCTGCTGATGACCGGTGGCACTGACTATCTGACGCAGGGCCTCCTGCACATAGTCGTTGTAGTGTTCGAACTCTTTCTGGCGGGGCAGGTAAACGGCATCTTTGTCGGTCTCATAATGGGCCACGCCACTGCCGTCGCTGCGCACCTTCACGAGATTGTCGTTTATCTGCTTCACGAACTCGTTGAAGCGGCTGCGGAGCTTGCGCTCCTCGGCTTCGCCGTAGCCGCGTTCCTGTGCGCTGCCATGCTCTTTCAGGGCATCGCCATAACCCTCTTTGTCCACGTATGGCAGAGTTGTCTGGTCGATGTTGAAGAGTGTGCGTATCTCACGGTTGTGAACGCCCTTGTACTGTTTCTGCTGCTCGGCATCGAGTTCCTGATATGCCGCCCGACTGATTGTATCTTCGGGATTGTTGCGGTTTACGTATTTGTTCCAGTTATAGAAGATGAACGGCACACCCTGCTCATGTTCCCGCACCGCTGCGCCACGTGCCTTGGCTTCGTTATAAAGCGTGAACAGATTGGTTTTGCTGCCGTTCCTATCTGAATGCAGTGCCATGAACAGCGCATTGAACGGACTGACCGACACGCCTTTCGGATAAAAACGCGGATAGCTCTTGCCTGTAGCGTTGAGCCAATGTCCGTTTGCATTGGCTGCTTCGCTCAGGGCAGCCGAAAGCAGAGTTATCTGTTTGTTCTCGGCATTCTTTTCTACTTGTGATTTCTCTTTCATGGTGAGTTATGTTTTTGATTATTGGATTCCTCGTGTGCGGACTACGGTCTCCTGCTGGGAGTTGTCATAGTTCCGGGACGCCATCTGCCGCATCTGGTCGCTCTTGGCAAGCACGGCATTCGCCAATGTATTCAGCGGCAGCGCACCTGTGCGGCAGGCGTCGGCAACCGTCTCGGTAAGCTGTATCGTGCAGGGGACTTTGTCGATAGTAGCTATAAGGCTGTTGCCCTGCAATACCGGCTTCTCGATACGGGCGTCGAGCGGCTCGTCGGCATACTGCCGATAACGCACTCCGGTATTGATATTCTCTCTTCCCTCATTTTGTTTGCGCTCCAACGCTTCATGCCCGGCTTTGTTGAGCAGGTTGGCACCTCCCATTCCGATAAGCAGCATCTTGAGTATCGGATTTTTGACAAACATTCCGGCGACGATGCTTGCTATCGGCAGCAGGTTGTCCTTCAGACCGAGCGATTTCGTTTTGCCTGTGAATACACCCAAAAGCATATCGGGCAGCATAGCCAGTACATAGCCGAGGTTATGGCCTATGTCGCCCAAGCCGTCCAGCCCCACGTTGGACAGCAGACCTCCCCAGCCGCTCTCGTTGGTCTGCGCCGCATTCTGCGGTTGCGGCACCTCCCGTTGTTCTGGCTGTACCTGCTCCGTATGAATACTTGCCGGCGAATCCACTGCCGATATTGCGGCGGTTGCAGTCGGCATCACTCTCTGCGTTTCCGGCTGCCCGGCAATCTCTGCCGCTTCGCCTGCCTTCTCACGCAGGTAGGCTTCTTCGTGTCCGGGAGCTATCACCAGCGGTACATCCTTGTACCGCTCTGCACGCGCACGCTCCTCATCTGTATGGGCACTCCACATAAAGCCGGCCGTGCCTTGTTTCAACCAATCCATAGTTCCGTCTCTTAAAGGGATTTTCTTTTCCAACTGCTCATTGGCAGCGACAATAAACTCGCTCTTATCACTGCGTATCTTCGAGGCCTCTCTGCGGAAGCCGTCGAAAACATTGTTTTCGCTGCCGAAGACACCCCGACTGATACACATCTCCACGGCAGCCTCCTTATTGTCTGCCTTGTCGAAGTGCGACATGACCGCCGACACCGCCACATCCGCACCGACAAGTTTGCCGAAAGTGGCCCACGAACCGCCTCCGCCCATCATCAGCGTGTCGGCAACGGCTCCTACGGCCCAGCCTGCGCCTTTCTCCAGACTGCTCGGATTGTAGGCCGCCTCGCCTCGCGCCTCAATCTCGGCTGTGAGCGGGGAACGGCTCATCACCTGTGTCAGTCCCAGCAGACTCGATTCGGCTGCTTTTTTGATGATGTAGTCGGAGGTGGATTTGGGCATACGGTCTTTGACTAACTTGTCGATCATCAGTTGCTCGATGCGGTAGTCCACATAAGCATAGGCAAGGTCATTGCCCAGTTGTTCAGACAGCTTATCGTAGCGTTCACGGCCGACCTCGCCGACAACGGCATTGCGCCATTCGGCAGCCATAAGAGCAAGGTCTTTCTGCACAGCCTCGTTTCGGATGATGCTCTCCTTGCACATGCCGATGTAGTCTTCGGTAGTCTTGGAGTTCCACTCGCCCGTGACCTTGAGCGTCTGGTAGGGATCCCCCATAGGCATATTCGATGCTGCCATCATGCTGAGTATGCCGCCAAGTGAGGTGGAATACTCCTTCATCTCTTCGCCCTGCCTGCGGGTNAGTTCCTTCTGCGTCTGACGCATGACAGGCGCAAGATGACACTTGAAATAGTCATCCAGAAGATGCTCTATCTCGGCAAAGCGACCGCTATGTTTTATCTCTGTCATATCCTTGTTACATATTTATTTGTCCCAGCAGCTGTTCCTTAGTCTGTTCAATGGCATTGTGATACACCTCCATAGCCTTTGGGAAATACTCTTCGAGCCACGCATCCTTCTCGATATTGTCCTGCATAAACCGTATGGCCTGTTCGCGTTCGATTTCCACCGAAGCCTCTCCCTCCTCACGGTTGTTGAACCACGCCTTTGTCCAGAAGCGCACACCGGCCCGGTCCTGATAGATGGAGACGATACGCGGTATATCGAAACTCTGCACGTCGATATCCAACTCCGCCAAAGGGTCGATGATGCCGCTATCCGCTAATGCTTGCCCGTGAAGTTTTTTTTTACTTCTTCGGCCATCGTCGAGAGGTAGACGCCATGTTGCAGGGCAAGGTAGTTCAGGAAATCGGCGATAAGCAGGTTCTGCACCTTGCAGGCCAGCGGCACAGCCTTCTGACCCAATCCGAGAGGATTGGACATGCTGGGCACATTCTCGTAGAAGTACTCTTTTGCCGCACCCATCGTGAAGATATGGCGCAGCGACTGCTCCGTGCGCTGGGGCAGCGAGTAGTGTCCGCGCTGCAAATCCTGCATATAGACAGGCAGAAACCGCATCATAAGCCGCTCAATTTCCTCTCTGTCCTGTTCGTAGTCGGTCGGCATCGTCATCTCGAATGCCGGGAAGTCCGGCATACCGCCCGTTCCGTTATGCTGTACGGCCTTGACATTGCCGTAGAGCATGGTCAGAAACTCCAGCGGATTCAGTTCCTCGCCCTTGAATCGAACCTCCATGTGCAGCATGTCACCGCTCAAAGCAACCGTCTGACCAGCCCTTACACGCTGTCCGAAACCGGCAAAGACATTCGAGAGGTGAGCATAAGTCACCTCATACATTCCGTAGCGTATCGTCTGGCTGATGCCTCTCTCCGGAGTGTTGGCAATGGCCGTAACGATGCCGCTTGCCACGGCAGACAGCGCNTAGCACTTGATATTGAAGTCCACGCCATGGTGAAAGAACCGCTCACCCGTTGTCGGATGTGTCTGCTCGCCGTAGCCGAGCGACATATCCACATCCTTGCCCTGCGTCTCCTCGAAAGGCATACAGTAGCCGCTCGCAGAATGCAGGATCATCTCTTCCGTATATTTCATTTTCGTTGTATTNATTTGTTTTTTATCGTCTCATGCCGCCGCTTTGCTGCCGCTCCTCCGCCTCCGCAGGCTCTGTCTGCATACGCGGCTGACTGTCACGCCCAAGCACCTGTGCCATGTTCGCATTATTGCCTATAAGCGTCAGGCCAAGCATAAAGCCCGCAATTTTGCCTAACCAGCCGAATCGTCCGAAAACCAGGAACGCNGCCGCAACCAGTCCCGCNATNCTCAGNCCCGACACATTGCCGGTGCCGAGGTTGCGGAAGAAGTTGCCGAACATGTCCAGTCCGTTGCCGGAGAATATGCCGCGAAAGAAGTTCGACATACCGCTCCACTTGGAGTTGATGTCTCCCATAGCGTTGTTCACCGTATCGACAGCTTCGCCGGCTTTGGTTTTCAGCTCCCGGACGTCGCGTGCCGTTTCCGTAATGGCATCGGTCGTGGATTCGCCTACAACGGCATCGCTTACGATACGCACGATGCTCTTGTCTGTCGTCAGCTTTTCCCAGCCGACATAGCCGACCGCCGTACCGACGGTAGCGACTTTCACGGCATTGCCCGCACCCCTCAATGTCTGCGAAGGATGCAGTACGGCATGGCCGACTGATTTTCCGGTGGCAGCCGTAGCCTTGCCACCGTATTTGAGTAAATTGCCCCAGAATCCCATATCGTTGTTGTTTAAGGTCTTACACTTCGTCCTATATGTCGCCAGCGACGGCTCGCAGCATCCACGATGTCCCGNTTGTTCGCCTTGGGGCGTGCTCCTTCGTCAATCTCTAACCAGATGTCGTTCAGTGTGGTGTACTTCACCATAATCGTCAGACGCTGGAGTTTTTTGTTCATCGCCCGCAGCTTCGGACGTATGCCGAAGACGATTTCCATACGCTCCTTCTCGGTCATCTTGTTTTCAGACAGACACGCCATGCGGATGTCGTTCACAATCTCGACGCTGCCAAGAATCAGTTCCCTGTAAATCGTATTCCTGTGCGGCGAAAGAGCAACAGCCAGTGCATTGGTCGCGTGGTCACCCAGCAGTCTGGTAAAGTCTCCCATGTTGTCCGTCAGCTTGCTGATCTCGTGGTAGAAACCGTACACCTGCGCGGCATAGCATACAATCGAACGGAAGGAATCGAGGTATTTGTTNAACTCGCGCTGCAGGTCGGTCGTGGCCTCGACCTCCTCCTTGGTCCAGATATGTCCGGTGGTCTGCAACAGCATCACCTTCTCCTGACTCTTCAACTCCTTCTTNGCTTTCTCCGTATAAAGCAGGATCATCGCCGTGAGTGTCGGGTCGGTCGGGGCCTGCGCCTTTGCCACAACAACACCGAACAGCAGCATACTGGCAAGTACGATTCGTTTCATATCTCCCGTCGGTTTTTAATGTGATACCTTGGCTGCCCTGCGCCAGCGGGTCAGTGCCATACGCGCAACATCCCCGTTGCTGCGGTCGAGCATTCCGGCCGTTGCATTGTTCCACACATCGCCCAGCGTGTAGTAGCGGATGCTCAGGTAGAGCTGGTGCAACTTTCGGCTGAATGCTCCGAGCTTGTCATTCAACGCCCACAGGGTTTTGCTGCGCTCGGCTCCCGTAAGCATATTCTCCGCACCGCCTTTTGCAACCGCCTCTTTCAGGAGCGTGAAGACCGAGACAAGCTCTGTCGCTGTCTCGATATAAAGGTTGTTCATCGGAATGGAAGCTGCCAGACCCTGCGGATTCTCCTTCACGGCTTTCTTCATCCGGCACAGCGTGAGGAATATTCTCACGCCGTCGTTGTAGAGATGCGTGCAGGCTTTCAGCGACGAGGCATAGCCGTCGGCCGTCTTGAGATAGCTGTTGTACTCCTTCTGCCACTTGCGCATCTGCGTGAACTCAGCAGCTATGGTGTTCTGAAGCAGGGCCGTCTGCGTCTGCCCCTTGATTTGCTTGTCAATCTCGGCGTAGATGACTTCATTACCCTCGGCAAGAGCCACATACTCCAACGGATTGGCGGATACCAGTTGCGCNTGTGCTACCTTCGGTGCAAAGGCTGCGATGAACAGCACAAGGCTAATGATTCGTGATTTCATAAATTCCCTTTCGTTGTTTGTTATACTCCACACGCTCACGGATGAGCGGCACAATATCATTGCAGCGTCTTACGCCGATGATGTCAAGCCGGGGTGTGCTGCGGTCCATAGAGAGGATGCTCACCGTCTTCAGTCCGAACAGCTGCTGCAGCAGGCTCTGATGTTCGCGGAAATCGACAATACGGTACAACTCCATATAGTCGACCCTGCGATGCAGAACACCGCGTTTGCTGACTATCAGTTCACGGCCTATGCTGTAGAGCATACGCCGCAGGTACAGGAACCGGTATGTCAGCACCGCCAGCAGCAACAGAGCAACCCCGATTGCCAAAGAACCGAGCGGCATATTCTCCATGCCGCCGTATGTCAATGCGATGATGCACAGCAGCATGACGGGCAGATTGTCGATGACAAACTGTGCCGTATGCGGTCGAAGCACCATATCGTGAAAGTATCTGGTCTGTATCATCGGTGAAAACGTGTTTGCTGTTCCTGTTCGGCTTCCTGCCGCTCGATAGCAGATTCCTGCATCTTTATTTCGGCGAGAAGCTGCTCGTTCCAGTCCTTGTATGAGCCGTCGGGCAGTTCACGGACAAGGGAGGTGTCGTTCTCCTCCTTAAGACCGAGAAANTCCCGCAGNTGTCCACGAAATACTTTGTGGCGTTTTTCCATTTCATCGACCTGTTCCTGTATGTCGTCCGGGTGGCATAATCCGCTTGAACGCATGGACATGGCTTCTTCCCATGCCGATTCGTACCGGGCATAACTCCGCTGTAATGCCTCGGGCAGCAGGTCGATGTCGCCACAATCAAGGTTTTGTTCCTCTCTGACTGTATCNAGATACGGCTTACATTCCGGCGTANGATCCACCGTAGCACGCACAGCACGGTGCAACTCGGCTTTCAGATTCTCGGAAAAAAGAAGCCCCGCAGTATCGAAATCGAAGCAGCTATGCTGTTTGGCGGACAAGGTGAGCGTCAGCACACCCCGCATCTGTTCCTTGGTCGGAGTGCCGCCCGTGGAGATAAAAANCGCCTTGCGCAACTCCTTNTTCTGTGCCTGATGCAACTGATAGTATGCCATGGCATCATACGCACTCTCGAACCAGTAGACATGCGAGGCTTCGGCAAGCGGCGTCTTTGCAGGACTTGCAATCCACAGCCCTGCGCCCGAATTGCTTCCCTCGGCCTTGCCNTTGAANGTGCTGCCNCCATCCGAAANCGGGCGNCCGCGCTCNTCCAGTCCTACAACCTTCTCCGCATCTTCGGGAAGTGTCATAGGGAAAGCCAGATTAGTGTATTTCAAGCCGTCCTCGCGATGCTTGGTAGCCAAACAGAAATGCCGATGAAAGGCATACTGCGCATAAAGGTCGATGCCCCGGTTCTTGAAATAGGAGTAGAATCTTTTCTGCGATTCCCTCTCCTGCGGATTGAAGCGGTGGATGTCGTAGTTGTCGATGTCGAAAGGCTTGGACTCCTGTTTCGGCTGGATGATTTTCGCCTCACGCTGCTCGACGGGATGGTTCAGCAGACGGTTGCAGACCAGATTGACAAGTCTGTCGGGCTGCATGCCGGCACGGTACTCCGCAAAGAGTTGCGGATGTGCCTTGATAAATGAGATGACGTTGTANAGTTTCTGGTGCGGCGGCTGGAAACAGCACTGCCCGTTCTGCGTTACAATGAATTTGTCGCCGCGGATGCGGTGACCCTCACTGTCCAACCGTACATACGACGGGTAGCGCAGGCCGTCACGCCTGTTCACGTGATAGCCTGCATCGAGCAATACGTCCTGAATCGAAAGACGGCTCAGGAAATCGTTGTATGTCAGTTCTCCTGCTCCCATACACTTACCTACCCATTCTCATATCGGATGCGACTGCGTTCATCTGCGCCTCGAAGTTGCGGGCGGCAACATCCATCGGCGAATCGACGCCCGGCTTGAAGTACGGACGCGGAGGGCCGCCGAAATGCTCGCCGTAAAATTCGGGGCCATGATGGTGATGACCGAGGTTGTGGATAACCTCCGACGTTGCGACAGCACCGGCGGCGAGGGCTGCGAATATCTTTGTTCCCAGACCTGCACGCGCTTCGGGGCGCGTCTTCATGTCCACCTCGTTGAAAATCCTGGAGAAGAGCTTCATCCGGTGGTAGTCATCGACAGCCATGAACTTGTCATACTGTCTTTGCGTTATCTCATGGCTGACAACCTGACCGTCAATCACGGCGGTCATGCGGTACTTGCCCTCCGACTCGCCGGGATGCACGAAGATTTCATCCACCTGCACCTCACGTCCATGCGCACCCTCCTTGTACCATCCCTTGTTGCCATTCTCATAGGCGATGTCTTTGCCGTCGATAACTTCCAGCTTGCCGTCTGCGGCAAGGTTGTGCTCACGCTGCAACTGTGTTTCCAGCGGCTGCAAGATTTCCTGCTCCTTCTGTACACGCTCGTCCAAGTCCTGCCAGACTTCGGGGTGAAGGGTGATGCCGATACGCTGCTCGCTGTCGAGCATTTCTTTGGTGACGGCATCGGCGAAATCATCCTTGATGATATTGTTCAGCATTTCGAGCCGACGCTCGACAGGTAGGGCTTTTATGTCATTGGAGGTCAGTATTCCGACCTCTTCATCCGTGAGGTCGTAGCGCATATCGGCACGGACGCTTTCGGATTGTACGGTGAGCGTCTTTGCTTCGGCATCGACTGCGATTCCATGCGACGACAGACACTCCTGCCATTTCTCATTGGAAAAATAGACCGGCGAGGTTATCAGTTCACCGTACTTCTTGGCCGGCTCCTGACTTCGCGGAAGAGTTGTCGCCGGTGTGATGACTATTTGCAGCTGTTCCAATACATCAGTCTGCGGCACGACGCCGCGTCCCGGTGTCTGAACCTGCTGACCATACCCTTTGTAGTAGAAGCCGTAGCCGCCCGATTGCAGCTCGCCGGGCTTCATGCGCCCGTCAGGACGTTCGGGGACAATCGACGGGCCGGGATAGAAGAGTTGTCCGCCCACTCTGCGAAGGTGGAAACCCCACTGGTTGCGCGGTGTCCACCCCAGAAACGGAGNNGGCATNCCCATCCGTCCGACCCGTCCGTACTCGCCGATGCCGATACGATAACCGTGAAGCCCCATAGCCACACGGCCGTTCGCATTGCGGGCATGCACAAAATCTTTGGGCATATAAAAATCGTTGCCTACAATGCTCGTGAAAACATTGTAGGCTTTTTTGTTCGCCGTATTCGTACCCCAGTCCGTCAGGGCAAGCATCTGCTTCTCCGTGATGGGATAGGTCAGAAGCGGCGAATCATGTCCCTGCACCGCCAGCTGATAGCCGGAGCCGGTAGATACTATATGGGCCTGCATGCCATTGCGCATCAGTAAGGTGCGCATTTCCGGCTGCAAGTCCATCTGTCGGGGATTGGTGTTCGTTCGTATCGCCATTTCGTTTCCTGTTTTTAATCGGTTGCTTTTCTATGCGTCGCCGTTTCCCATTGCGGACTCCAGCTGCTCATCCTTGAACTGGACAAATTCTGCGGCGGAGGCATCTCCGACGGAAAGACTGTTGTCGCGGCAGTAGCGGATATATTCCTCCTGCCACTCCTCGGAATAGTGATTGACATAATCCAGCCAACCGTATTCGCCGCTTTCCAGCTTCGCAATCAATACCTCCTCGGGATAAAATTCGTGCTTCTCCATAACTGTTGTCGATTGTGTTTGTGATTACTTGTGCAGAGCTGCCGCTGCGCGGTTGCGTTCGCCGGCCTTCTTCTGCTCGTTCCACAGTTCATCGGTGTACTGCTCTTCGGGAACATAGTCAAGGTTGCCGTCGGCATCCATAAGCCAGCAGCCGTACACACCGAAGGTGTATTTGTCCCACTCGCGCTTGCCTTGCTCACGCCACTTCTGTTCATCGCCACGGTTCATGCGGATACCCGTCCTGGCATTAAGGTCGATACCGACCGTGACCATATCGTTATCCACAATCAGGGTCAAAGGGTCGCCATGCTGCAAGCCCTTGACTTCAGCTGAACCGAGGTGAAGTTGTTCTGCCAGCACCTGCAGGTTACGCCCGATAACGGGCGTGGGTACGGACATCACCTGATTCGTGCCGGCATCCACCTGCACGAAGGCTTTGCTTGCGCGCCCGTCGGCTGTCAGCACATCGGCTATAATGGCCTTGCCCGACAGCAGCTGCTTCTGCTGCGCATTGTCGTAACGCTCCAGCGGGGAGTTCTTCAATGCCGGATAGAATACCACATCGACAGCTCCGTCATCCTTGCGGATAAAGGCAAGGCGTGTGCGGCTTTTGATACGCTCACCGCTCTCGTCCGTGACCTCGATGGGAAGCACGGGCGAATGCCGCCCGTCACAAAGGTCGTCCAGAACGTGCATCGGCAAGTCCTCGATCATCTCCTGCGTGAGACTGAACTGCTCCAACACTTGATAAGGCAGTTCGTTCATTTCAATTCGTACTTGTTTCATGTCTGTTTTGAGTTTTTGTACTCGCAAATGTATGCGTGTTTTTGTATTAAGCACAAAAAACTATATTACAAAGGCTTATAAATTCCGATTTTTTATGTATTGAGTACAGAATAATTCCATAAAATGAACTCAACACCTATTTTGTGTTATTTTTTCGCTAAAATATGGACTACGGTTCTTGCCTCTCAAAAAGTAGTTTCTACATTTGCCGCATGAAAAAGAAACTGCTTGTCCTGATGACGGGAATCGCAACGATGGTTGCACCCGCAAATGCGCAATTCAATACTGTAGCCCCAAGGTCTGACCTCTACAAAGTGGAGGTCATGGAAACCGCATCTGACGATGATATGCCAGAAAAAACATCCCTGACTTCGGATGTTCAGTCACCAAAGACTTCCGGTNTTGATGATACTTACAAAAAGGAGTGGACCGACCGTTACCTGAGTGTAAGTTATCCCTTGCGGCAGATCAGAATCAATTCACCGTTCGGATACCGCAATGATCCGTTTACCGGAAAAAGGAAATATCACAATGGGCTGGACTTGCACGCTCGCGGCGATGAAGTCTTTGCGATGATGGATGGTGTGGTCTTAAAAATCGGGCAGGACAATGTGTCGGGTAAGTATGTAATCTTGCGGCACGGAAACTATACGGTAAGCTATTGCCACCTGTCAAGAGCAACCGCCACCAAAGGTGCGGCAGTAAAGGCCGGAACTGTTGTAGGCATTACCGGTTCGACGGGCCGGAGTACAGGTGAGCACCTGCATATCACCTGCAAGTTGGGCGGAAAGAACATCGACCCCTTGCTGCTGCTCGACTTCATCAAAGCAACACGCGAAGAGTGTGTGGCCGCATTGGTGAAGGTGATGTAATCCTTCCCTCTTATACATCTTATTCTCTTTTCGACGGCAGGTTGTCAATCGATTTTCGACGGCGAATGTAGGACAACGTGCGTAAATACCAATTCACATTTCATTCGTACAAGGACGGCGGACTACATGCGTGGTCTGTCGTCTTTGTACGGACTTGGTGTATTACGCCGGATACGTTGTCCTTTGTCATGCCTTGAAAAGTCGGATAAACAGCCCTGCGGAAAAACGACAGCAGGGAAAATAAAAACGAAACAACAAAAAATTTTGAGCTATGAAAGCAGAAATCAAACAGAATGGCAAAGTGGTACTGTCGAGCGACGACGATGTGTCTATCCCGATGATATTCCACAATTTAAGCGGAAGAAACCTTTCGGGGCGCGAGTATAGGGAGTATCTCGAAATGGCTTGCCGCAATGCTGGTATGGCAAGCGGAACGGTTGAGTTGTATCTGGACGGCATACTGACCGAAACGGCGACAATTCCTGAAATCTAACAATCATAACAATACTACAATGAAAAAGTCAGAGATTGCAGCAGTAAACGAATTTGTTGCCCTTGTGGGCGGTAAGAGTTGGGAACGCACAAGCCACCGCTGTACGGGCAAGTGGAGCGGCACGACCGATTACGGTTTTGTAATGGACGGGCGTGTTACGTTCTTCGTATCTAACGGTATGTCATACTTTGAACAACGGGTACGGGAATGGATAAAGGCGATAAGGACTTTTCGGGAAAAGAAAGATTACTACCTCCGTTTGCTCCGTGAACAGGCGGCACGGGATAATGCCAGGGCAACAGTCGAGGGATTGCAGAGCGTCAGACTGATTGATATAGGGATTATCTCGCCGGAATGTGGAAGTTCGTATGATTTTTTCTCTCCGTTCGCGTTAATTGAGGTGAACGGACGGCAGTTCAAGCACAGAACAACAAATTTGAGCTTTGCAATTACGCAGGACGAACTGGAAAAGTACCTCGACGAGTGCAACAGCAAAAGGATATATACGGCTGGAGCAGTGAAAGAGCCGGATTATATTCTCGGCGGGGTGCGGTTCAGTTCGACGGACGAACTATATAAGATTAGGCGGTAGCGACATAGAAATCCCCGTAATCGGTACGGGGATTTTCGGTCTGACGACGGATGCCTTTTATACACTAATTTTTGAAAATCAATAGANAAGCTTGCATACATTCGGAATNTACTGTANATTNGCAGTAAATNNCGAATGGAAAACATATAAACAGTTTATAATCATATAAATATACCTTTTTTATCTATGAGAGAATATAAGGATAGACCGATATACTTACAGATGATACTGGAGTATCGTCATAATTCCAATGTGAAAATTATTACCGGACCACGAAGGTGCGGTAAGTCATGGCTATTATCTCGTATTTACAAAAATTATCTTATTGAGGATGGTATTCCTGAGGAGAACATCATTATGGTGTCTTTTGATTTGGAAGATGAGGATAATAAAAGCGAGCTCGCAGATAAAGACCTCTTAAAAGCCTATTTGTATGAACGTATCACTGATCCTAATCAGCAATACTATGTTTTCCTCGATGAGATACAGGAA
>WFLX010001816.1_pt1 | contig 15148 bp, 11 predicted proteins | sample 4967041 | NCBI WGS metagenome assembly WFLX01 (sample SAMN12857096, study PRJNA449069) | gut metagenome | isolation source: stool from male and female vole | host: Microtus ochrogaster | place: USA:Florida | collected 2017
CGGCGAGCGCCCCCCGAGGGCGTAGCCCGAGCGGGGGCATGCGAGCCTGATTCCCCCTTTTGCGCGCGGCTGGTCGCCGCGCGCAAAAGGGGGTGGAGAGGGGGCGGCTGTAACCGCGGGGTGCGCTACGCTTACCCCACGGCTATAGCTCGGAACGCGCTCTCCGGCGCGTTCTTACCCAATTCGCTGAATAGTTACGACTAATAATCTGAGTGTCAAATTAATAAAAAAACACTCTGCGCCTTTGCGCGATTTTCCCATAAGCAAAGCTAATAGGATGAATAGTTACTCTTAATGTGTCACATGGACAGGTTTATGATCACGGGCTGCCAGTCGTCGACCTGCGGCACCAGGCCGCCNCCGCTCTGCTGCGGCACGGGGATGTCGACATCGCGCAGCACTATGTGCACATGGCGCGGGTCCGGTGCGCCGGTCACCTGGCCGGTGACGTCGGCCGTGTAGTGGAAGCCGCTGCCGTCGGCCATGGGCACGTACATCGACAGCGTGTGGGAGCGGCCGGTCAGAGGCGTCTCGCCGAAGGTCAGGAACTCGGCATGGAGCGAGCGCGTGGTGCCGTCAGGCTCGAGCACGAAGGTCATGGTGGCCGGGGTGTCGGAGGCCTGCTCGCGTCCGGGGTGGAAGCCCTCGGCCATGCCGGAGAGGGTGGCGTCGATGCTGTGGCCCGCCAGGGCGTCGAAGTTGTGCACGTCGTAGACATCGACCGTGTAGTGGCACACGCGCTCCTCGGGGTAGAGCGTGATGGTGGTGTCGCCCATCGTCACGGGCAGCACGATGTCGTCGATGCGGTCGGTCCAGAGCATCTGCGGCGTTGCGGCCATGCGCTCGCCCTCGGCGCCCTCGGCGCGGGGCACGGAGCGCGCGCCCAGCATCGAGGCCGGGAGCACCTCGGCGTCGGCGGTGCTTATTTCAAAGCGGTCGCAGTCGTCGGGGGCGGTGAAGTAGGCCCAGTCGGTGTTGTCGTCGCTGAAGCACACGCCCGTGTAGCTGCCGAAGGGGATGTGGGTGGTGCCGCCGTCGCGCCCGGCGAAGGTGTAGCGCAGGTAGCTGCCCTGTTCCGTGTCGAACATGCCCAGGCCCATCGAGGCCGGCGAGGCGTCAGGCGCGTTGCGCCAGTCGAACACCACGCGCAGCGACGTGTGCACCGGCAGGTCGTACATCAGGTCTTTGTGGCGGCAGCCGGTGGCCAAAGCGAGGCATGCGAGGGTGGCGGCGGCCATGGAGAGTTTGCGTATCATTTGCGGCCTCCTTTCGTATTGTAGTTGTCGCGGCCCAGCAGCCACACCAGGCTCACCTCGGCCTTGACCGGCCCGAACCAGTGGAGCCGGTGGGTCGAGAGCCATTCGTAGCCGTTGCCGTAAGGCTTGTATTTCAGATATTTGCCGCCGATGTAGCCTATGCCTATGACGAAGTCGAGGTTGAGGCGGCGGGCGATGGGTGCCGAGTAGCCGTATTCGAGGCCGCACACGAAGTTGCAGCGGTCCCACAGCGTGCGGTGGGGCAGACCGCCCATCACGCCCTCGCCGCCGAACTCGAAGTCGTACGTGATGGCGCCGGCAAAAGCGCCCACGTGGTGGCCCGTCAGGGGCTTGGCGGCAGCACGGCTGCCCAGCCAGCGGCGCACGCCCAGGTTGCCGCCGTAGGCGCGCCAGTAGCGATGGCTGTGGTCGTTGTCCCACCAGCCGTAGGTCCAGTCGCCGGAAAGGCTCCAGCCGCGGCCCAGATAGAGCTCGGCGCCCACGGTGGGGAGCGCCAGGGCGTCGTAGAGCAGATTGGTCTTCAGCGCCCAGTACACAGGCTTGCGCGCCGGCTCCTGAGGCATGGCCACGGCCAGCGGCATGGCGGGTGCCCCGGGCGTGGCGATGTCCACCGAGGGCACAGGCTGCGGAGCGTAGAACGGAGCCACGAAGCTGCGGTGCACATACACCTGCGTGGCGCGGAGCTCCGGAAACTCGTTGCGGTAGAGATAGCCGTAGGGCACGCCGCCGTGCAACGCGCGCAGGCGGCGCATATTGCCGGAATGCTCCGGCTCGGAAGCGGGGTCGATGCCGTCGAGCAGCTGCAACACGTCGCCGCGATAGGGCACGGCGCTGTCGCCGCCCACAAGGCGCTGCAGGCCGCGCCAGTCGCGGCCCGTGTAGCTGTACTGCACCAGCGAGTCGGGCACGCCCAGATAGGCCGTGATGGCCGCCGCGCGGCGCTGCGAGAGGCCGCGGTTGTAGGCCACGCCGCCCTCGGGCGAGGCTGCGCCCACCACCTCGACGGTGGCACGGCCGCGACCCAGCGCGGCGCGCAGACTGTCGAGCTGCGCCGCGTTGTCGTCCAGCCCGGGCTCGATGCGGTCGACGGCCTGGCGGAAATGTATGCGTATGGAATCGGTCTCGGTGCGGGCCTGGGCCGGCAGCACACAGATGAGCCACACGGCAGTCGCGAGCAGGCCGCGACCCATAGACGTAAAGATGTGAGAACTTCGGAGAGAAGGCATAATGCGTGTGTTTGTTTATATTTACAACACCCGCCGCCCGCTATGGTTCAATCCCCTCTCCCCAAAACCGCCCTACAGCGCAGCCGCAATCTTGCGGATACCCGACAGCCGTTGCATGAACGACTTGTTCGACCGGGCCACTTGCATATTATAGTCGCTCTGCAGATTTAGCAGCAATTCGGCCGGCAGACCCAACGCCGCTTCAATGAGCAGCGCCATCTCGGTGTTTACAGCCCTCTTTCCTTTGATTATCTCATTAAGCAGCGAGGGTTGCACCCCTATACCTTCGGCGAGCTTGGACTGTGTGATGCCGCACGCTTCCAGCTCATCCTTGATAAGCTCTCCGGGGTGAGTAGGCTCAAACGGCGATAAATTGTTGGCTATCATATCGGAATCCATGCCTTGTATAATAATCGTTCTATTCATAATGGTTTGATAATTCTATAATATTGCATATGGTAAGTATAGGCTCTTCCGAGCTTTCACACACTGAAAATTCTATCCGATACTTGTTGTTTACCCTGATGGAGAATAAATCTGATTTATTCCCTTTTAACGCCTCAAAATTTAAAGAGTTTATACGAAACAAATCCTCCTTTCGCGTCGCCCACTTCAGATAGTCAACTGCTCGTTTATAACGCTTTATCACATCAATTTGGTAGCGATGCTTCTTATCGCCACTTTCCCCTTTGGTGTAAAGGTCTCTCAGGTATTCCTTGTCAAATACGACTATCATAATATGGAAATTATGCTGCAAAGATATAGAATTTTTCCTATATTCACAAATTTGTGAACAAGCATAACAAAAAACTGCTTTTTATTTATTATGTTGATTCTACTTCATTAAAAAGATACAAAAACTCAAAAACCTCAAAAGAAACAAAAAACGCGTTGCAAGGCGCAAGTCCCCAAAAAAGTTTTTTTGTATCTTTTGCTTTTTTGTCCTTCTGTATCTTTTCTGCCCAACGGAACCACGTCTCGACTGCGTTTTTCTGCCGCAAATGTTTGGCATTCTAAAATATATGGCATATATTTGCGGTGCATATCGCCAGCGGAGTCCCGATATGGAGGTAACGTGGNGGGTGCAGAGACATATTACAAGAGCGTTTATCAAGCGNTTGTTCTCGGCATATTGGAANGTGNCAGTTTCAGAATCTGANTCGGGGATGAGGCAACGATAGGCGCCTTTCGGGGTATGATATACCTGTNGCGGAGCGNGTAGCATTATGCGCTCGTGCCGTATTATCATACAGCGTGAGGCTCCGCGTTGCTCGTTCTACTCAGATGGGCACATGCCACAGCCTCAATAAGCAGAACGGGCAATAGATACAGACTCTCACGCTCTTTTTTTAGATACACCCACGCGTGGAGAGTCCGGTGGAAAAGGAAATAAGTACAATGAAACTACGTTTCATTCTCGCTGTTGTGGCATTGGTTGCAACAGGGGCGATAGCCCGGGCACAGGAATTTGACGTCCAGGCTTTCACGCCGCAAAACAAGGAGACTCTCAAGGAAATCATCTCCGGCGAAACCGGCCTGAAAATCGTGGGATGGGTAGACAAGCAGAAACACTATGCCGATGGCTCTCCCATCGAAATATGGGAGTGGACCGAGGGCCGAGCCTTTGAACCCGGCAGTGGTATAAAAATACTGGAAGGGCGGGTATCGCAGGACGGCGGCACCACGTTCATCGACGGAGTGCTCTATAATTCAATCAACTACCTGACCCTGGAATACCCCGATAAAGGTATTATAGGCCGCCGGTTTCTGCAGCGCTTAGGAAAAAAGAAGGGCNAGANCTCCGNCGACCGCATTACCGGNCGATTNGCGGTGTCCAACACCGACGACGGCAAGCTTCTCGCCAACAAAAAACTACAGAAGAAGAATGGAAAAGAAATCCCTTTCACCATTAAAGAACAAGATATTAAAGAATGTAGCACCACCACTACTCCGGAGGAACTCGGTTACTCTGATCTCAAATACAAGGACCTCATAATTCCCGTTAGCATAACAAAGCAGCCGGACGGGAGCTATCTCGCCAGTATCAACCCCACGTGTTTTACCGATTTATGGCCTAAAAAAGCTGCGGTGGTTGAAAAGACTTTGAAAAGCGTCAATAAGTACATAGGCAACGATTCCTGGCATGTGGTCTTTGAAAATGGAGATGAATGGTGGGGCCGTCTTTTCTTCCGTGATGGTGGTGAGCGCGGCACTTACCGCTTCGCCAATGGAGAAGCTATTACAGGCGAACTACCTGAAGACTTCGTTTTCGGTCTTGACAAATGGCCCATTTGGGTATTCCGATTTGGTGGGAGAATTGATTCCGTAACGCTTATTGACGGTAGCATAATAAATCAACCTTTCTGGAGCGATGACTTTAACTACGGCGACTTTGACTTTTCAGATGCAAAAGACATCTACAAAGAGTCAGGCACCATCACCGAATTTCACGACAAAATAATCGCAACCCAGCAGGCAAAGCTGGCAGCCGAGCAGGCCGAGAAAGAAAGCAAAGACAAGAAATTCAGAGACCTCCGCGCCTGGGCCAAAAGGAATTACGGCAGCTTCGGAGAAGACGTGAGCAACGGCAAGCTCACCATAGGCATGACAAAGAAAATGGTGGAAACCGCCATGAAAATCTACTTTGCCGCCACGGCCCGCCAGCTCAACGTGATTGCCGCCAAGGGCTACGGCATGAACACCGATCCGGATGTCTACACCTTTGAATCTATCTACTCGCCCGTAAAACAGACTACCACGGAGCAAATATATAAAATGGGACCTGCCGGCGAGATTCTTGTGGGCAAAGCGAGGTCGATCCTGAAATTCCGCAACGGCAAACTTGCCGAAATCCGCCGCGGCATGTGATGACCGCCTGGAGCGCGGGCCGGAGGTCCGCCCGCTTGTTAACCCCGTGCGGGCCGCACGCGGAACCAAAAAGCGGGCCTCCGGCCCTTTCATCATATAGGCAAATCGTTCTCTCCCCATATTGATTGAGGGCAACGCCCTATCGGGGTACTCTGCGCGAGCCCTCAAAAAAATATTTTTTTGTTTCTTTTGCCTTTTTGTCCTTTTGTATCTTTCTGATAAACAGGGACTAATCAAGGAAGTCGGACTCGATGAAGCGGGCGACGGAGTCGGCGGTGTNCGGGCCGATGACCACGTCGGNCGCTTCNCGCACCTCGNGCAGGGCATTNTCCACGGCCACGGCNACGTCCGCCGCGGCAAACATGGGCAGGTCGTTGAGGTTGTCGCCGAACACCACGAGGCGCTCGGCGCCGGTGGCCGCCCTGACTTCTTCAATGGCCCGGGCCTTCGACACGCCGGGGGCGAACACCTCGAGCACGCCCGCGCCCGAGAGCACCACATCCGGGTAGCTCTGCACGGCGCAACCGGTGCGCTCGCGCAGGATGCTCGCGGCCGCATCGGTATCGTCCAGGCGCCCCAGCGCGCAGAATAGGATGGTGCGCCCGCGGGCCTCGCCGGGCAGCGCTCGCCCGGTGTGGAAACNCTTGAGGCGCAGGTGGCGCCGCTGNTCGTAGAAGCTCTGCTCGGCCCNGTTCATGGCCGCCGCGTCGTGGTACACGTCGAGCACGCCCCCATCCGGCCCCATGGTGTAGGCGAAAGGATGGATATCGCAGGCGGCGCACACCTCCATCACGGCCGCGACGTCGGCGGCATCCATGTAGCACACGCGGCTGAAGGAGCCGCGCGCGCCGCGGCGCGTCCACAGCGCGGCGCCTGTCATCACCACGGCCGGCGGCGCCATCTCCACGCCCGCGAGCAGCGGCTGCACGGTGGCCGGCGTGCGGGCGGTGGCCACGGTGATGAGGGCGCCCTGCTCGGTGAGGTCGCTGATGATGCGGCGCGAGCGCTCGCTCACGCACGAATCGGCCCCAAGCAGNGTGCCGTCCATGTCGCNNACATAAAGGGTGCNGGTGTTCATGCTGCAANGGTANTAAAACTTNTTGAATGCCGGCCGCCGCATGGAANCCCGCAACTCATCAACTAATAGCCGGTTCTTAAATCGTGGAAAACTCGCGCAGAGGCGCGGAGAATTTATTTATTAATTTGAAAATCAGATTAAAAGCCGCTAAGGAGAGGCGATGTCATTCCACACATCTTTGTGAGAAAATAGCGCATCTCCGAAGCGCCGGAGCCTTTGGGGGTGGTCCCCCAGGCCTCGCTGCGCTCGACCTGGGGTTAAGGAACGTCGCGTCTCCGACGCTCTTTAACCCCGATTTTCAGCTCTTTATATAATTCTCTGCGCCTCTGCGCGAGTTCTCTCCTTACGACTTAGCATAGCTTAATAGTTATTCCCATGCGCCTACGCGCGAATTTCCCATGATTTTAGGATAATTAATTGTTTTTAACATATTTTTACCCCCCCCATTAATATTTTTTAGTAAATTGCGCCCAAATTAAAATAAAACCTTATACAGAAAGAATTAAAACACATTATGAATCCGGCGACCGAAAACACTACGCCATTTTCGATAGCGCATTTTCCTCCGCCTCCCAAAACACACATATCATGGCATCTGAAATTTTGAAATCCCGGAAACTGCTGCTGCCATTCGCCCTCCTCGCCGTGGCATCGGCATGTTTCATCGGTTGCACTCTCGACCCCTATCTCATTCCGCCCGAGGAGGAATACACCCGCAATTTCGTGAAGGATTTCGGCCTCGTAGATGCCTCGCAAGACTGGAACCTGGCCAAGGAGCTCAACGTCTCCATCAACCTGGGCAGCAAGGTGTACCCGGCGGTCAAGGTGTATGCAATGCATCAGGATAAATACTATCTCGTGGCCAGCCTCACGGATATCTCGGGCAAAATCGACGTGCCCGTCGACGTGCCCGAAACCTGCTCGGACATAATGGTGTCTACGGGCTACAACAAGTACTACGGCAAGGCCGGCTCCATGATCGACTGCACCGACGAGGGCCGCGGCGTGCCCAATGCCGCCACGTATCCCGACGACTACCACGGCACCAACAACGGCCCTGCCGTGTATGAGGAAGACCAGAACGGCTTCCACATGATGGTGCAGCACACCAACCGCGGCAACGGCGCCACCACCGGCTACGGCGGCGGCTCCGNATANCAGNATTTCAACACCCAGCAGCTTGCACCCATANTCTCGAGCAAGCCCTGGAAGCAGTACTTCTCGNTCAACACCGGCATGTACTCGCGGGAAAACACCGGCAACCTCGTGGGCATCCTGCCCGAGAGCGGCGTCTACAACCGCCACAAAAAAGACCTCACCGACTGGATTCGCGAGAAACGCAACGAAGGCCAGAGCGTGGTGGAAGACTTCCGCATAGCCACCGGCGACGACGGCAGCTTTACGCTCTTCCCCTACTACTACGGCACCAACCTGGCCCACGAACTGGGCGTGTATCTGCTCGACGAAAACAACAACCCCGTGCTGAAAAACGGCGCCACCTACAACCCCGCGCTCGTGGCAAGCTACAAGCTCGAAGACTTCGTGTCGTTCCCCATCTTCCGCAACCGCGAGGCCGGCGACCTGCAGGTGCAGCCCCACTTCGACAGCGAGATAGGCGACATCATGCTCAGCTGGGACGGCCAGAACCCCATCGAAGGCCCAAAATTGTCGTTCACCATTGGCCAGGAATTTGACCTTCAGAGCTTGGTGTATGTGTGGGACAATCGTCAGGCAAAATGGATGAAGTACGACGATTATATTGCCACCTACGGCAACACCACCCATAGCCGCGTGGCCTACCACCTGTGGGTGGACGAAGCCACGGACTCCTCCGACCCGGAGCCCGTGACCTACGCCACCTGCAGCAGCGACGGCATCGTCACACCCCTGGCCATCACCAAAGACCATGAAAACGGTGTGTCCTGGGCGCAGATAGGCATAGCCACCGGCATGACCGGCACCGACGGCAAAGGCAAAATCGAAGGCCGCGCTTTCGACTTCAGCTACGAGGTGAACGACCCCGCCGCCGAGCCCACATGCGAAATCCGGCATATAGAGATTGCCGGCCTGGTTGATGATGCGGATAATGAAATGTGGTGCCAGTATTTCTTGAAAGTTGGCGAAACCCACACGCTCCAGGTGACGCTCAGGGATGCCGACTGGCAGGAACTCGACTGGGAAAGCCACTTCGACGAGCTCAGCGTTGTGGGCTGGGGTGATACCGTCTTCAAAATCTATAAGGACGAGTCCGACAAGACCATCAAAGTAGAAGGTGTAGGCGTCGGCAATGCGTGGGGCAACGTATATGTCACCGAAACCGGCTACGACGACAAGGCCGGCGGCATCAGCAGCGGTCTCCAGGCTGTTGTATCCGCCGATGGCGAAGAAGGCGGCGATGAGGGCGAAAATGGCGGCGAGCAGCCCGCCCAGGTGAAGCGCCGCGCTCCGGACGACATGGAGTCCATGCTCCACTCCACCGACACGTGGCACGACGTGAGCTCCTACTGGTCGCGCTACCTCCCGGCAGGCCAGGAAGTGGCCAGCTACCCCGTGGACATGACCATGCTGGCCCGTTCGCGCGGCTACGACGTGACCATCACCCGTGGCACCGACGATAACGGCCAGCCCATCCCCTACAAGGGCAGCCTGGGCATGTATCTGAAAGTCTACGGCTCCTACGACACCGAAAACGACGGCACCGACGTGTACACGCCCTTCACACCCTATGTGGTGTACTCGCAGAAGAAGTTCAACAAAGTGGCCGGCTCGCCCACGACGCCGTCCAACCAGATAAGCGCCCTCTCTGTGAAGCATCCGCTCACGGGTCGCACCTTCCTGGCATTCGAAGACATGCAGGTGACCAGCGAGGATGGCCCCTACAGCTACTGGGAGAAGAGCAGCGACCGCGACGTCAACGACCTCATCTTCAACATCACCAACTACGAGGTGATCACCAACGACGAGGTGACCATCGAAGAAAATACCAGCGAAGACACATTCTCCTGGCTCTGGGCCGTGGAAGACCTCGGCGCCACCGACGACTTCGACTTCAACGACATGGTGATGAAGATTACCTCCGTGACCAAGAACCTCACCACCAAGACCTCCGACGGAAAGGTGACCTCCACCACAATCTACAAGAAGGTGACCTTCACCCCGCTCTGTGCCGGCGGCACGCTGCCCATCTACATCCACTACAACCGCAACGGCAAGCACCACACGCTCGCTCCGGGCATGTATAAGGAAGACGACCTGGACTACACCGTCGAAGGCGACCAGATAAAATCCATCAACGACCTGCCCGACGATGGCAACGCAGCCTGCGAGCTGCACCGCTGGTTCGGCATCAACGACTACACCACCATGATCAACACCTCGCCGGACGCTGCCGTGGTGAAAGCACGCGATTGTGTGCTCTACCTCAAGGACGGCTTCACCATCGAGGGCTTCGGCAGCGGCAGCCGCCAGGGACGCCAGGGTGGCCTCTACGTCACGGTGAACGACGGACGCCCCGTCCAGAGCGTCGACCAGATTTCCGGCGGCTGGACCAAGGACGACGATTCCGACAGCTGGGTGATCGCACCCCCCGAAGAAGGAAAGGTGTCGCAGATGTTCATGATATTCGACGCCAAGAACAACTGGCGATGGCCCACCGAACGCACCCACATCCTCAACGCCTATCCCAGGTTCCGCGACTGGGTGAACAACGGTAGCGGCGCCAACGACTGGTACAAGGACAGCAGTCCCATAAACACCTTCCCGCGCTACGACCTCGCCAAGTAGCCCAAGCACGAAAATCCCCCGGCCCACCCGCCCGGGGGATTTTTGNGCGCCCCCCCCCGAATACTGGCAAATCCGGCGCAGGCCCGAAAACCATAATCGCAGGCATCTAAAAGCGGCGGGCGCGTCGGAGACGTGCCAATCCCTTAACCCCGGGTCGAGCGCAGCGAGGCCCGGGGATTGGCAGGAATCCATGTCAGAGCGTCGGAGACGCGATGTTATTACACAAATCTGAGTGTGAAAACAGCGCATCTCCGAAGCGCCGGAACCTTTTGGGCTGGTCCCTCAGGCCTCGCTGCGCTCGACCTGAGGTTAAGGAACGTCGCGTCTCCGACGCTCTTTTGCCCCTATTTTCAGCTCTTTATATAATTCTCTGCGCCTTTNCGCGAGGTTTCCCGCACATTCACGCTCGGGGGCATTGAATCGGGCCTATAAAGTTAAATAGTGTTAATTTTGGAATTTTTTGGCCGAAAAATTATGTTTTAAAACATATATGCATTATCTTTGCACCAGTTTTTCATGGTATTAGATTTAAGGTAAGAAGATTATTCGTCGAGACGACGAGTAATTTTTTTTGTGCCTGCCGCAAAAACCCTAAAGGCCACGCGAGCGTTTCATATATAAAAGTAAAACTAAAAACACACGATATATGAAACACTTTGAAGAAATAATCAAGGACACGAAGCCCACCCTGGTGGCCTTTGCCCATGAAGGCAAGGAAGAATCGGAAGAAGTAAAGAAACTGGCAACGGAGCTGGGCGAGAAATACGCCGGCCGCGCCAACGTCGTGGTCTACGACAACCACTTCAACAACTACGTGAACCGCGAATTCCGCATCACGGCCTACCCCTGCTACATCCTGTTCAAGGAAGGCCGCGAGCTCATGCGCGAGAGCGGCAAGAAGACCATCACCCAGCTTTCCGAGCTGGTGGAGCGCGGCTTCTGATCGCACCGTCGCACCCCGAATATAATAAAGCACTCGCGAAAAGGCGCAGTGAGAATTTTAGGCGACAGAGCCGAGCTACCGCAAGGTGCACACGGCTCTGTCGCTCTCCTTTTTAGATGGCTTTTCAACCGGCGCATGTCAGAAAATTTGCTTATATTTGCATGGAAAAAGCCATGCGATGATGAAAGAACCGAGCCTCAGCGTAATAATCCCCGCCTATAATGCAGCCGCTACCGTGACAGCCACGCTCGGGTGCATGGACGCCGAGCTGAGAAACGCCGCAAGGCGCTTTCCGGGTTTCGACTACGAGATAATCGTAGTGGACGACGGCTCCACCGACGCCACGGGCCGCACGGTGGCCCGGATGGCTATTCCGCAGCTGCGCGTCGTGGCCAAGACCAACTCCGGCGTTGGCGACACGCGCAACACCGGGCTGCGCCACGCCACAAAAGAATATGTGTGGTATTTCGACGCCGACGACCTCCTGTTCAAGGACTCGGTGGCACGGCTGGTGGAATTTCTGCGCATCGGGCCGGACATCCTCAAGTTCGCATCGGTCACGGAAGACGCCGTGACGCGCGGCCACATCGAGAGTTTCAACAACTCGGCCACGGCCAGCGTGGTGTTCGACGGAGCGTACGAAAACTACTTGAAAGACAACACCGTGGGATTTTCCAGCTGCTTCATCATCGTTCGCCGCGAGCTGCTGCTATCCAGTGGCGTGGCGTTCGCCACCGACATGGCCATCAGCGAGGATGTGATGTGGAACATGCGCCTGGCCCTCGCCTGCCCGCAGGCGCGCGCCGCCGTGACCGACCTGAACGTGGGCCGCTACGTGGTCTACACCGGAAGCGCCGTGAACACCGCCAGCGCAGCCAAAAACGAGCGCCACCTCGACGACTCCTTCAAGCTGCTGCGCTTCGTGGAGACAGCACTGCCACCGGTGCCCTACATGCGGCGCACCCTCGACACCTACCGCACAAATGCCGTGAACCAGATTGTCACGCGCTTCCTGTCGTGCCGATTTGCCGGCGCGGCGATGAAGCGCCGCATCGACGCTACCCTGAAAGCGGTGGACGCTTCCGGCGTGGAGAGCCGCCAGGTCAAGGTGTTCCGCGCACTGGCCAAGTCGCCCGCCATGATGCGCGCGGCCCAGACGCTCTATCGCCGCATCTTCATCCCCTACGTAAAACCCCGCCTGGGCCGCAACTGAGCCCCACCCTCCGCCGCCGGCCATGCGGGAGAGGCGGCCCGGTTTAGCTATCATAGCTATTTTAGCTATCATAGCTACTATAGCTATTTAGAGGGTCATCGATGATTTTTCAGCCAATTATATATTTCTCTGCGCCTCGGCGCGAGTGCCCATCCGGGCAAAAGAATAGCGGAAGGCGCTGAGGGCTGCCTTCCGCTGCGTGTACACCCATGGGGAGTCGAACCCCAATCGACGGAACCGGAATCCGTAATTCTATCCATTGAACTATGGGTGCGCGGTTGTGTGGTGCAAAATTAGGAAAAAATCCTTATTTTTGCAACATGAATGTGAAAATCGAACCATCCTGGCATCACGCGCTGCGCTCGCAGTGGGACTCGCCCGAATTTGCCCGCCTGGCCGAGTTCGTGCGCTCGGAGTACGCCACCCGGCAGGTGTTTCCGCCGGCGGCGCGCATCTTCGCGGCTTTCGACGCGTGCCCCTTCGACAGCGTGAAGGTGGTGATTCTGGGCCAGGACCCCTACCACGANGTGGGGCAGGCCACCGGCATGTGCTTTTCGGTGGCCCCGGGCGTGCCCGTGCCGCCGTCGCTGGTGAATATATTCCGCGAGGTGAGCGCCGACACCGGCGCCCCCATCCCTGCCGACGGCGACCTCACCCGCTGGGCACGGCAGGGCGTGCTGCTGCTCAACGCCACCCTGACTGTGCGCGCCCATGCGCCGGCATCCCATGCCGGCCACGGCTGGGAAGAGTTCACCGACGAGGCCGTGCGGCGCCTGAACGCCGACCGCGACGGCCTGGTGTTCATGCTCTGGGGCTCACCCGCGCGCCGCAAGGGCGCTTTCATCGACCGCTCGCGCCACCTGGTGCTGGAGTCGCCCCACCCCTCGCCGCTCTCGGCCTACCGCGGATTTTTCGGCAACCGCCACTTCTCNCAGGCCAANGCCTGGCTGGTGGCCCACGGAAAGGAGCCGATAGTATGGTGAGGCCGCTTGCAGTAATAGCCGCAGCGCTGCTCGCTTGGACGGCCGCGCAGGCCGCCCCGGCCATGGACACCATGACGGGCGCCCTGAACGAGCGCGTGCGNTCGCTCCAGGTCACCGACGCCGAGGGCCTGCCGGCNCAGATTCCGCTCGTGGGCCTGGATGCCCCGGGCCCGCTGGGCATAGAATTCGACGTGCTGCACGACGACCGCGACTATCTGCGCTACCGCCTGGTGCACTGCGATGCCTCGTGGCGCCCCTCGGCGCTGGCCGAGGTTGAGTATGTCGACGGCTTCAACGAAGCCACCGTTGACAGCTGGGACTACTCCGACGCCACCACCGTGCCCTACACCCACTACCGCATAGACTTCCCCACGCCCGACATGATGCCGCGCGTCTCCGGCAACTATCTGCTGCAGGTATATCCCGAGAACGACCCGGACGACGTGTGGGCACAGGTGCGCCTGCTCGTGAGCGAGCAGGTGGCCGCCGTGAGCGCCGACGTCACCTCCCACACCGATGTAGACTACNACGNCGCCCGCCAGCAGCTGGCCGTGGCCGTGGATGTGGNGCGCGCNGNAGTGGGCGACCCCTTCAACGAGCTCACGCTCTACATCCAGCAAAACGGCCGCTACGACAGCGAGGTGGCGCTGGCCCACCCGCTGCGGGCCTCGCGCACGGAAGCCGTGTACGAGCACCAGCCGCAGCTCATCTTCGACGGCGGCAACGAATACCGCCGCTTCGAGACCGTCAGCGAATACTACCCCGGCATGGGGGTGGATGCCATCACCTGGGCCGCGCCCTACTACCACTACACCCTGGCCGTGGACGAGCCGCGCGCCGATGCCCCCTACAGCTACGACAGCACCCAGGCCGGGCGCTTCATGGTGCGCCGCCAGGGCGCGGCCGACAGCCGCACCGAGGCCGACTACGGCGNGGTGCANTTCGCCCTGCGCGCCGACGAAATGCNCGGCGCCATGGTGTTCATCGACGGCGACCTGGCCTCGCGCCGCTTCGACAGCGAGGCCCTAATGCACTACAACCCCGACACCGGCTGCTACGAGCGCGCCATGCTGCTCAAGCAGGGGTCGTACAACTACCAGTATCTCGTGGTGCCCCCCGGCGCCCGCCGCGGCTACACCGCCCCCGTGGAGGGCGACCGCTACAACACACGCAACGAATATCTCATAAAAGTCTATCACCGCGCCCCGGCAGCCCGCTACGACCGCCTCATTGCCGTGGCCCTCATCCGATAACACCCATGCTCGAAATACAGAACACACTCGTGACGCTCGACATCGTGGAGCGATTCTTCTGCTGCGACCTGGCCCACTGCCTGGGCCAGTGCTGCATCGAGGGCGACGCCGGCGCGCCCGTGACACCCGCCGAGGTGGAGCTGCTCAAGGAAGTGCTCCCCGAGGTGTGGGACGACCTCGCGCCCGAAGCCCGGCGCGTGATTGAAGAACAGGGCGTGAGCTACGTCGACGAAGAAGGCGACCTCGTCACGAGCATCGTCAACGGCCGCGACTGCGTCTTCACCTGCTACGCCCCCGGCGGCATGTGTCTCTGCGCCATCGAGAAGGCCTATCGCGAGGGGAGCGTGAAGTGGCGCAAGCCCATCTCGTGCGCCCTCTACCCCGTGCGCGTCACCGACTACGACGGCTTCACGGCCGTAAACCTCCACCGCTGGAAGATATGCAAGTGCGCCGAAGTGCTGGGCCGCCGCGAGGGCCTGCGCGCCTATCAGTTCCTGCGCGAGCCCCTGATCGAGCGCTTCGGC
>WFLX010213281.1_pt1 | contig 15147 bp, 22 predicted proteins | sample 4967041 | NCBI WGS metagenome assembly WFLX01 (sample SAMN12857096, study PRJNA449069) | gut metagenome | isolation source: stool from male and female vole | host: Microtus ochrogaster | place: USA:Florida | collected 2017
CCATGAGCAGGANANGAAATTATGTTNAAACGGTTTAGAATACGGGATTATGATTTTAAANTAATAATAATGGTGCTTGCTCTNGNGGGAATAGGAGTAATGGCAATCGGAAGCGCGGAACCGGCGCTGCAGAGAAGGCAGCTTGCCGGAGTGGTGGCGGGAGCCGTGATAATGATTGCCCTTTCCTTCTTTAATTATTCGTTTTTTCTAAAACTGCACTGGCTGATGTATCTGGGTAATCTGGTTTTGCTTGCGCTTGTTATATTTATGGGAAAGGATGCCGGAGGAGCCCAGAGGTGGCTGAAAATAGGAGGACTTCAGTTTCAACCCTCAGAAACTGCGAAAATTTTATTGATTTTATTCTTTGCGCAGTTTATTATGGATTATATGGAAAAGTTGAATACTTTTAAAATAATTGTCTGCTGTGTGGTGTTGATTCTGGTGCCGTGGGCGCTCGTTTATAAGCAGCCCGATTTATCTACCAGTATTGTGCTGATTGTGCTGTTTTGTGTGATCATGTTCTCGGGAGGCGTCAGTTACAAGCTGGTACTTGGTGTGTTAGCCGTGGCGATTCCTACGGTTGCCGTTTTGATATCTTTGGCGCTGCAGCCGGATAACAAAATTCTGAAGGATTTTCAGCGAAACCGAATTCTTGCTTTTATTAATCCTGAAGAATATGCTACCAAAGAAGCTTACCAACAGCTGAATTCCGTTATGGCAATCGGTTCGGGACAGCTTGATGGCAAGGGCTATAGGAATAATGAAATCACCTCCGTGAAAAACGGTAATTTTATTTCGGAGGCGCAGACAGATTTTATTTTTGCGGTTATCGGTGAAGAGTTCGGGTTTAAAGGTTGTGTGGTTGTCATAGTTCTGCTTATGCTGATTGCGTTGGAATGTATTTCTGTTGCAAGACGTGCCAAGGATTTGGCGGGGAGGATTATAGCTGCGGGGATGGGAGGACTTGTTGCCTTCCAAGGCTTTCTCAACATCGGTGTGGCGACCTTTATTTTGCCTAATACCGGTTTACCCCTGCCTTTTGTCAGCTATGGGCTGACTTCACTGATGAGTCTCTTTATTGGCATGGGCTTTGTGCTGAATGTCAGACTGCAGGCGAGAAGAAATATACAGNAGAGAGAGAGGGAANGTGTATGAATNTTGNACTGATCGCACATGATGNAAAGAAGAAATTAATGCAGAATTTTTNCATTGCATATCGNGGAATTTTAAGTNAAAACGATTTATTTGCCACANGTACTACGGGAAGATTGATTGAAGAGGTGACTAATCTAAATATCCATAAGTTCCTTGCGGNGCATCTTGGCNGGGAACAGCAGATTGGAGCACAAATTGAACACAATCAAATGGATTTGGTCATATTCCTGCGTGACCCCTTAACCCCTAAGTCTCACGAGCCGGACGTAAATAACGTGGTAAAGCTGTGTGACATACACAATATTCCTCTGGCAACCAATCTGGCGAGTGCAGAACTGTTAATTAAGTCCTTAGACAGAGGAGATTTAGAGTGGCGTGAAATGTACAAATAAGAAAAAAATATTGGCAGTTTTTCTTTGCGGCAGTCTTCTTTTAGGTATGACGGGCTGTGGGAAGCTTACCTATGATTTACCTTACAATTCCAATGCAGGTCTCAGCGGTTTTAACGTGGTAGCCGGTGAAAGTACGGGTACGGCAGAGCCTTTTGCTGCCGATTTGTGCGTGGTGACGGGCAATCTGACAGATGATGAACGTGTTGATATGTCGGAGGCAACGGCTGCCGTATTGTTTGATTTGAATAACACAGAGGTGCTGTATTCAAAAGGAGCTCACGAGAGATTACATCCTGCAAGCCTCACAAAGGTAATGACCGCATTGGTTGCTTTGCAAAACGGCTCTCTGGATCAGGTGCTGACGGCTACAAATGCTGTAAATATTACGGAATCGGGAGCGCAGCTTTGCGGATTAAAGAGCGGTGACACTATGACATTGTCTCAGGCGTTGCATATCCTACTGATGTATTCCGCTAATGATGTGGCAATGATGATTGCTGAAAATATAGGCGGTTCCGTGGACAATTTTATTACCATGATGAATGATGAGGCGGCAAGGCTCGGCGCTACCAATACTCATTTTGTCAATCCCCACGGATTGACGGCAGAAGAGCATTATACCACCGCATACGACTTGTATCTGATTTTTAATGAAGCATTGAAGTATGAAACCTNCAANGAGATNATTCATATNACATCATANCAGACAACCTACTANGACAAGGANGGCAAGACGAAGGAGCTGTNTTTTGAGACAACCAACCGTTTCNTTAGNGGGCATTTTCAGGCACCGGCAAATGTGACGGTCATCGGTGGGAAAACAGGAACCACCAATGCGGCAGGTCATTGTCTGATGCTGTTTTCTAAGGATACAAGCGGGGCACCGTACATTTCGGTAATTCTGCGTTCCTCAAGCTCTGATACGCTATATGCCGAGATGATAGATTTGTTAGATGAAATCAACAAATAGAGGTTGTTTTTTGACAGTGGATAAACTATAATAGATACAGATACATTACACGATAGGAGGGTTACCAATGGTTCAGTTAATTGTAGGTAGGAAGGGCAAGGGCAAGACCAAGCAGTTATTGGATAAAGTGAATAGTGAAGTGAAGAGCATTACGGGTAACATCGTTTATCTGGATAAGAGTACCAAGCACATGTATGAACTGAACAATAAGGTGCGTCTGATTGATGTTTCTCAGTATATGATTGAGAACAGTGATGAGTTTGTTGGATTTGTGTGCGGTATTATTTCACAGGATCATGATTTACAGCAAATGTATTTTGACAGTTTTTTAATGATTTCCAGTCTGGCAGACGGAGACATTACAGGAGCCGTAGCCAAGCTGGAGAAGGTCAGCGAGAAGTTCCATGTGGACTTTGTGCTGAGTGTTTCGGTAGATGAAGCCGAGCTGTCGGCGCAGTTAAAGGAGAAGATTATTGTCTCTCTGTAAAATACTTATTTGTAAAGCTCAGCCGTGTGAAAACATAAAGAGTCTGGTAGAAATATTAATTTCGGCAGATTATGATTGACTGGCTGGACGATAATACTTATTTGATATGTAACATAAGAAAAGCCTCGGGAATGTGCCGGGGCTTTTCATTAGTAACAGGGAGGCTAATTTTACTTGGCAAAAAAGCAAAACAAGGTAAAAAAATATAGAAAACCTATTAATCTGAACATTGGAATGCTTATTTTTGCAGTAGTTCTTTTCNATGTGATTATCTGCATTATTATGTACTTTCANACGAAGCATATTGTGCGGNANGAAGTAANGGAAGGTTTTATTGCAACAAACAATATATATCAGGGCGTGATAATCAGAGACGAAACCGTAGTAAATACGGAGAGTGCGGGCTATGTTAATTATTTTGCCTATGAGGGAGAACGTGTTGCTAAGGGTGATATTGTCTATACAATAGACGAGACAGGACGGCTTAGCGAACAGCTTAAAGCGGCAGCCTCAGAAGAAAATACCCTGAGTGATAAGGAGCTTAGGGAGTTTCGCAGCGAAATAATGAATTTCATGCATGGCTATGACGGCGAACATTTTGAGAATATCTATGAATTTAAGCGTTCGCTGCAAAATACTGTGCTGAAACTTGCCAGCGGCAATATGCTGAAAGCGATTCAGACTATGGGCACTGGTTCGGGAGTAGGTGGTGTGATTAATTATTGTAATGCGCCGGTGACAGGTATCGTAACCTATTGGACGGACGGCTACGAGGGAATGACGGCGGATATGGTAACGGGAGACATATTTGACAACAAAGAATATGAGAAGAAGCAAATTTTAAATAATGAGCTGCTCGCCGTAGGGGATGCGGCATATAAGCTTTCCACCAATGAGAACTGGTCCATTGTCATTCCGATTGATGCCGAAAGAGGAGCCGAATTGGGAGAGGAAGGCTATATTAAAGTACGTTTCCTAAAAAATCAGTATGAGTCATGGGGAGCGGTAAAGCTTTTACATAATGCGGACGGCAAGACTTATTTGNAGCTTAGCTTTACCAATTCCATGATAACCTTTGTAGGGGANCGTTTTCTGGAGGTGGAACTGATTGTCAATGAGGAAAAGGGGCTTAAAATACCTGTTTCGTCCATTGTGGAGAAGGAATTCTTTTTGATAGGCAAGGATTTTGTAAGCGAGAGTTCTACTCAGGGCAAGTATAGTGTGATCAGACAATGTTATCTGGAGGATGGTACGATTTCCAGCGAGGTAGTGGTCACGGACGTATACAGCTATNACNAAGAGACNNANGAGTACTATNTGNACNCCTNGGTTCTGAATGCGGGAGATATTTTGCACAAGCCGGACAGTCAGGAAACCTATACTGTAAGCAAGCGTGCCACGCTGATAGGTGTTTACAATATGAATAAGGGCTATGCGGATTTTAAGCAGATAAATATCCTTTATCGGAATGAAGAATATGCCATTGTAAAGGCAAATACCCGTTACGGCTTGAATGTGTACGATTACATTGTGTTGGATGCGGAAGCGGTCAGCGACGACCAATTTATTAATGAATAAGACAGAAACGGAGGNGGCTGCTTACACTGGTGTTGGTTTAGGGTGCGCAGCATTGGTAAAATGATAGGAGAAAATATACGACAGGTAGAGCAGAAAATAGCCAATGCCTGTGAAAGAACAGGAAGAAGCAAGGACGAGGTTACTCTGATTGCCGTGAGTAAAACTAAGCCGGTATCCATGCTGAGGGAGGCTTATGAGGCAGGAGCAAGGGATTTCGGTGAAAATAAGGTACAGGAGCTTGTGGATAAAANACNTCAGCTTCCGGAGGATGTTCGCTGGCATATGATTGNGCATTTACAGCGCAATAAGGTAAAATATATTGTGGATAAGGTCTATCTGATCCATAGTGTGGATTCTTACCGTCTTGCCGAGGAAATCAGCAAAGAAGCTGTAAAAAAGCATGTGACAGTGAATATTCTGATTGAAGTCAACGTAGCGTTGGAAGAAAGTAAATTTGGAACATGCTGTGAAGAAGCGNCAGCATTGGTAGAGGAAATTTCCAAATTACAGGGGATTTCCATCAAAGGGCTGATGACAATTGCTCCCTACGTGGAGGAAGCTGAGGAAAATCGNAAATATTTTGCCAAGTTGCNGCANTTGNNTGNNGACATANAACGTAAAAACATNNANAATGTCTTNATGAGTGTTTTGTCAATGGGGATGACGGGTGATTATGAGGTTGCCGTTGAAGAAGGTGCTACTTATGTAAGAGTGGGCACAGGGATATTCGGAGAACGGGATTATAAAAAGGAGACAATTAAATGGGTGTAATGGACAAGTTTTTAAATTACATGAAGCTGAATGATGAAGACGAAGATTATTACGACGATGAATATCTGGATGATGAGGAAGATATGCCTGCGCCCAGAAAAGTTACAGTTTCCAAGATAAAAGAGGAAGAGCCGTACGAAGAGAAAGCTCCCAAGAAGACATCACAGCCTAAGGTAACGCCTATCAGACAAGCCACCACAAGACGAGTTCAAGGCAACGGGATGGAGGTATGTGTTATCAGACCTACTTCCGTGGAAGATGCCAGAGAGATCACGGAGACCCTGTTGGCAAATAGAACGGTGGTTCTTAATCTTGAAGGTTTGGATGTGGATATAGCACAGCNTATTATTGACTTTACCTCCGGTTCCTGNTTTGCGATTTCCGGTAATNTACAGNAAATATCACATTATATATTTATCATTACTCCGGCAAGTGTGGATATCTCCGGAGACTTTCAGGATATTTTCGGAGGCGCGTTTGAGTCTCCCTTAAATAACGGATTGTAAAGTGAGAAAAGAAAAATGGCACAAAGATTATCTGTATTATATAATAAAAAACCCTGTTATGATATTGTGTTCAGTCAATCTTTTGACGGACTTTTGGAGGAGCTTGCAGAGCTTCACACTGCAGGGCGAAAGCTGTGTATTGTGACAGATTCCAATGTGGACAAGCTGTACGGCGAGGAGCTTAAGACGCTTCTTACCGGAAGCTGTGCAAAGATTTGCAAGTATGTTTTTCCGGCAGGTGAAGAATTCAAGAATTTAGACATAGTGAGAAATGTCTATCAGTATTTGATAGAGGAGAGCTTTGATCGTAAGGATATGTTGCTTGCTTTAGGAGGCGGTGTGGTAGGCGATTTGACGGGCTTTGTGGCTGCAACCTACCTGCGAGGTATTGATTTTGTTCAGATACCCACTACGCTGCTTGCGCAGGCAGACAGTTCCATCGGAGGCAAGACGGGAGTAGATTTCAACGGCTACAAGAATATGGTGGGAGCCTTCAAAATGCCACGTTTGGTATACATGAATCTCACGGTGCTCAAATCGCTGGACGACCGCCAGTTCTTTTCCGGCTTTGCAGAGGTTATGAAGTATGGACTGATCAAGGATAGTATCTTCTATGAATGGCTTATTGAGAACATGTACGAAATCTGCGGGCGTGATATACCTGTTTTAGAGGAAATGCTGATGCGTAGCTGTTCCGTAAAGAAGCTTGTGGTAGAGAAGGACCCTACCGAACAGGGAGACCGTGCCCTGCTTAATCTGGGTCACACCATCGGACATGCCATTGAGAAGGCTAAGAATTTTAAGCTGTATCATGGAGAGTGTGTTGCTTTGGGAACGGTAGCCGCCGCTTATATTTCATGGAAAAAGGAGATGCTTACCATGGAGGAGTATTACGAAATCCGTGATATGTTTGTGCCTTTTTATCTGCCTATTTCCGTGGACGGAATCGACCCACAGGAGATTCTCAGGCTCACTAAATCCGACAAGAAAATGGACGGGGGCAATATTAAGTTCATTTTGCTCAAGAAAATCGGCAAGGCTGTGATTGACAAAAGTGTAACCGATGAAGAAATACTGGCGGCAATCAATGAAATCCATTTCAGCGAGGACGATGAACGGGTATAGTATCGTTAGTATGAATATGAGAACCGCTGCTGAATGCCGAATTTTGAATGCCTAATGCCAGATAGCGAATGCTGAATGTCGGAAAGGACATAGTTTTATGAATAGAAATGAAATTAAGCGTGGGATAATGCTTTGTGTGGACATAATCGTAATGGGGCTTTTATTGGTGTTTGACCAATTTACCAAGAACCTTGCCATTTCCCGTCTAAAAGATAAGCCCGCTTATGTATTGATAGACGGAGTGCTGGAGCTGCAGTACCTTGAGAATCGCGGCTCGGCGTTCGGAATGCTGCAGAATCAGAAATATTTTATTCTCTTTGTGGGAATTGTGTTTATGGCAGTGATTTTATTTTTTCTGTTTAAGCTGCCCAAGCGGAGGAAGTTTTGTATTGTCCATATTTTACTCTCCGTAATTATTGCAGGGGGGCTTGGCAATATGATTGACCGTCTCAGGTTTGATTATGTGGTTGATTTTATTTCTTTTATTTTGATTAATTATCCCATTTTTAATGTTGCGGATATCTATATTGTTGTTGCAACTATCGGGCTGTTTATTCTTTTCTTGTTTGTGTTCAAGGAGAAGGATTTGGAATTTCTGGGCTTTAAACAGAACCGTTGCCCCGAAACGAAATAGAATTGAGAGGATATATGGAAGAATTCCGTTTTCAAATAACAGAAGATTTGGAAAATGAGCGAATCGATAAGTGTGTGAGCATGCTTATCGNTTCTTTGTCGCGCTNATTTATNCANAAAATGATCAANGACGAAAAAGTGTTTGTCAATGACCGTTCTGTAAAGGGCAGCTATAAGGTAAAAGCGGATGACGAAGTCAGCTTTCGGTTGCCGGAAGCGGTGGAGCCGGATATAGAACCGGAAAATATACCGCTGGACATTCTTTACGAGGACAAGGAGGTCATTGTGGTAAATAAGCCCAAGGGTATGGTGGTTCATCCTGCGACAGGACATTATTCGGGAACGCTTGTGAATGCACTAATGTATCATTGTGGGAAGGAATTGTCGGGCATCAACGGTGTGCTGCGCCCGGGAATTGTGCATCGCATTGACAGGGATACCACGGGGTCTATTATTGTGTGTAAAAGTGATAGAGCACATAACGAAATTGCAATGCAGTTGAAGGAGCATAGTATCAACAGGAGATATCATGCTATTTGCTACGGTGTTCTTAAGGAGGACGAGGGAGTGATTGATAAGCCCGTCGGAAGGCATCCTACGGAGCGCAAGAAGATGGCCGTCAATGAAAAAAACGGAAAACATGCAGTGACTCATTATCGTGTGTTGGAACGGTTTCATAAATATACCTATATTGAATGTGTTTTGGAGACGGGCAGGACTCATCAGATTCGTGTGCATATGGCGAGTATCGGGCATCCTCTTCTTGGGGATGAGGTTTATTCCGGCAGGAAATGTCCGTTTTTACTGACAGGGCAGACTCTACATGCCAAAACGCTGGGCTTTGTGCACCCTTCCAAAAAAGAGTATATAGAGATAGACTCGCCCCTGCCGGAATATTTTGTGAAGCTGCTTGAGAAACTAAGGAACTGTTCATAAATAACTTTGCGGTTGGCGAAAGATAGTTTGGGAGGCGATACAAAATAACGGCACTTAGAATGTGGAATGTTTGCACGCGGGAATAAAAAATTGGGAAAGCGGTTGTAAGAATGTCAAAAATAAAGTATAATAACAGTATAAAAAATGCTGATAACAAGGCTTTATTTTGGACAGAAGGGTAGGGTGCTGAGTATGAATACAGTTATTACAATCGGACGTCAATTTGGTTCTGCCGGCCGTGAAATCGGAGAGAAGGTTGCAGAATATTTTGGGATTAAATGCTATGACAAGGAATTATTAAGCCGCGCGGCAAAGGAAAGCGGTTTCTGTGAGGAGATGATTCAGAATCATGATGAGAGACCCACAAATTCTTTCTTATATAATTTAGTCATGGACACATATTCTTTCGGATATAACGCTTCTTCATTTGTTGATATGCCAATCAGCCACAAAGTGTTTTTGGCACAATTTGATACCATTAAGAAAATTGCGGATGAGGGTGCCTGTGTGATTGTGGGGCGCTGTGCAGATTATGCACTTGCAGATTATAAGAATTGCGTGCATTTATTTATCTTTGGAGATGATGAAACCAAGGTAAAGCGAATTATGAAGAAATATGATTTGACGGAATCAAAGGCGCGGGAAATGATTATTAAAAAGGATAAGCAGCGCCAGAGCTACTACAATTATTATTCCTCCAAAAAGTGGGGGCGTGCCGACAGCTACGATTTATGTATTAACAGCAGCGTTTTAGGCGTTGAAGGCACCGTGAAGCTGATTACTCAGTATGTGGAGGATTTCGAGAAGAAGAGTAATTAAAATTAAATATTGTGGGTTTGTCAAACAAATGTTAAACAGGTAAGAGAAAGTGGCTTAAAACCTTGAAGAATAGCGATTTTGCAAGGGTTTAAGCCACTTTTGTTTTTTGGGAGAAGTATCATAACTTATCGCAGAATGGTGTAGTTTGAAGAAAAATTGGTGTCAAAAATGGTGTACAAATCTGATTGATGAAATGATGTATTTCTGGGAAGAAACGATTTAAAATTGCTGTTCACAGGAAGCACAATCTATGGAGAAGAATTATCTGATGTAGTGGCAGGCATACAAGTGTCTGTCATTTTTTATGGAACTTTTGGATTGAATAACAGAAACGGAGGATGAGAGAATGAGCAGAGAAAAATCAATATTTGAACAGATGGGCGGTACTTACACAGAGAAAGATGGTATCTTATACCCTAATCTGCTTATTGGCAAAGAGGAAACAGAATCAATGCAGGATAAATTTGCAGGAAAATACGGAGATTTATGAAAAAAATACATGAAAGAAAGCCAGCCGGATAGATATTATCATCTGGTTCGTACAGGGCAGTTGAAACAAAAAGCNGCAGAAATCAATGAAGAAGCAAATGAANTGTTGGANAGNATTATGCNGCANTATTTACAGAAGCATAAACCGGAGAATCCGGACTCTACAATGGAAATGTNGCNGCTNCGGNAACAGGCTAAGGCAATGNCAGAGGAAGTGGTTCTTCATGATATTGTCTACTGTTATCACTAAANTAANACGAAAAGAGAGNAAAAAATTATGGCGAATATAAGAGAATATAACATGAATGGNACATTGATTTTAGGAATTGATCATGGATATGGAAATATCAAAACAGCACACAGGGTATTTCCAACNGCACTGATTAAGAGNGAGAAAGCGCCAACTTTCAGCAAGGATTATCTGGAGTATGACGGATATTTTTACATTATCAGGGAAGGTCATAAGAGTTTTATTGCTGAAAAGCAGGCAGATGACGATAATTATATCCTGACGCTTGCGGCAATCGCAAAAGAGTTGAATGCAAGGGAACTGACTGCTGCCAGAGTGTATCTTGCGGCAGGACTTCCGCTGAAATGGATTCAGGCACAGAGAGAATCGTTCCGCCAATACCTGATGCATAATAAATTTGAGCGGTTTCGCTATAAAGGCAGACAGTATGAGGCCCGGATTGTCGGATGTACGGTTATGCCGCAGTGTTATTCTGTGGTGGCAGAAAACCTGAAAGATTTTAAGGGAATGAATTTGCTTGCTGACATTGGCAACGACACAATGAATACCATGTATTTAAACAATGGCAGGGCAATAGAGAGTAAATCCTGAACAGAGAAGCTCGGTGTACTCCAGTGCATGAAACGTATCCATAATAAGGTACTGAACGAAACGAGAACAAACCCACACCAAAGGACGGGGTATTTGACTCTCGCGGCATTCGCCAAATGCCCATGTAAGCATAGTTGCTTGGCTCATTGCTCGCGGAAATAAAAAGTGTAGCTAGAGAGAAGGTGTAGGAATGGCAGGAAATATCCGTAACCGCAATGTGCGGTTTTATGAGGAAAAAAAGCTGACAGACGTGCATGGGAAATACTTCACTCAGAAGCTGTCAGAATGTTTTCTTCACAGAATGACTTTATCATTCAGGCAGTCAATGATTTTTATGACCGACATTTGGCAATATCGGATAATCCGTATCTGGAAACAGGGGAAAAGAGGATGACTTTGCGGATAGGATTATGGAAAAGGTGGAGCAGAAAGTGCCAGAGCAGGAAAACAATGTGGGAAAGCCAGACGGAGCGCAGAGCGAGGGGCTTTCGTCTGGGAACTGCGTTCTTTGCAGCGGACAGACTTACGGGAATGATGTGCCCTGCTTATAGAGCATTTCTACAACAAAGCTACAGTAAATGCGGTAAATGGTATCGGGTGAATACAAAGGAAAGAGGGATTGTAGCCAATATTTTGAATGAGGTTGTTTTATTGAAAGTGTAGCTATTGCTGCAATTATCAGCAGCTAATTTAATAAAAAGCGGATACAGGAGATACGAATTTGGGAGCCATACACCTTTAAGAGAATGTGTTTTGTTTTTTTTGATGCAAGGCTGTTTTTTAGAAGATAGGCAGTAATCGTTATCAGATTGGAGGGATTTTATGGGAAACAGGACAAGGGATAAAGTAATTTATATCCGTACCGATGAAAAGTTACAGGCAGAGTTTGAAAAACAAAAAGAAGCCAGCGGATACGGCAGCAATGCAGATTTTATAGATTATCTGTTACGGATAAATGATGGAAAACAGATACCGGGCATTACGCTGAAAGAAGTGCGTGATTTATTAGTTGGACTTTCGGAAGAATTAAAAAAACAGGGAGTCAACATCAACCAGATAGCAAAGGTGCTCAATTCTTATGGCAATACCGCAGGGTCATTTACCGCTGCAACGGCAAGTATAAGGATAGGAAGTGCCAGACTCCCCATGTGATGGAAGAGGAAATCAAGGCGGCATTTGTATCCGCTTATAACAAACTGGTTTCTGAAAAAGCGTAGATTATAGCGAATGCGGAGATCATCCGGCAGACGCTCTGCCAGACGGATGCGCTGGAGGAAGAGAAGTGTGGGCTGGGAAACGACATGGCGGTGCTGGCGGGGATGGTGCAGAGTGCCATAGACGAAAATGCCCGCATAGCCCAAGACCAGAGGGAATATCAGGAACGCTATGACAGGCTGGTGGGGCGTTATGATGCCGCCAAAGCACAGTATGATGAGATCGCCAGAACCATTACGGAAAAGGAAGCGCAAAGCGAGCGGTTGGCAGGCTTCATCAAAGTCCTGCAGGCGCAGGATGGGATTATTGTCGAATTCGATGAAAGGCTCTGGAGCAGCATGGTAGATTTTGTTACGGTTGGCAGGGATAAGGAAATGGTAGTGACATTCCGGGATGGAACGGAGATACAGGCATAAAGATATAGCGGATTTTGATGCACCTCGCTTCGGCGAGGTGTTTTGTTTTTGGTATATAAATATATTAGCAGATGACAAACTGAAAAAAATTGGCTATAATAAATTATCTGATTTGTGAAATTTATAGAGTAGTGAGTAAACGACAGGAGCGAAAGCGTGGTTCGAAATAATATAGAAGTGGATATCAAGGTCAAATGTATAGAATTGGGGACGACACAGGCACAATTGGCAGAAGACATCGGAACCACCAGTTCTTATGTAAACCGTATTGTAAAGAAGAAAGAAGGTGTCATTAATAAAACATTTGTGCAAATGATGGAGGCTTTGGGCTATGATATTGAACTGACCTATACAAAAAGAAACAGAGAAGGCGGTGGGAACGATGGGGATGTCTTTTAGGCATTCGGCTGGATTTGGTAAAAGGATGGAGTACAGCATAATCGGAAAGATGCTGATGGAAGGGTTGGACTGTTATGTTCCTTTGGTGGATGATCATGGGGTTGACTGCGTTATCAAAAAAGGGGATGGTACGTTCATAGAAGTGCAGATTAAAGCAAGGTCCAGTTAGCAGAAGGAGATGCCGCATTGTTTTCTGCGATAACGCATGAAATGAGGGGAAATTTTTATTTTGTTTTTTATTCAGAGCGCCTTAACCTGACATGGANTTTGNCNTTAGAAGAANTTCTGAAGGAGTGCGTAACGAATAAANCTGGAAAAATGCAGGGNAAAGAAGCANCTGGNTTAACGGGAATANAACAGACGGANATGGAACAAAAAAAGAAGACTGTAAGCCACAATTTGAAAAATACATCTGTAATGATTTTCCAAGGTTTTATTGAGTAAGAGTCGGAAGTTATGGGAAGCACGGAGCAAGGGTTTATAAACAGAAATCAACAGAGGAATAACGGAAAAACGCAGATGCCTGACACAGATAACCAGCAATGGTTCTATGAAATGGAGTGCTTGGGATGTGGTCATAAATATTATACCAATGGAAGTGATATCTGGCAAAGGAAATGTCCGAAATGTCAGGGCGGCAGACCATAATATTCCAGAAAGGGAAGCAGAGCATGGGTAGTATAGCAGAAGAAGAAAATAAGTTGTTTGCAGAGCTAAGAATTAAAAATCCAGATATAGTAGATGATGGGGTTGCCAGTCAAGAGGACTACCTGTCTGCAAGATACAAGATTATGTATGTGTTGAAAGAAGTCAATGGTGGGAAAAGTTGGAGCCTTCGGGAATTTGTACGGAACGGTGGCCGACCGCAGACATGGGATAATATAGCTCGATGGACAGAGGCTATTTTGGAGCTGGATGCGGAGAAGCCATGGAGTTATTGGGAAAATGATAACGAAGCCCGTAGGAAGAAAATCCTGAAAACAATTTGTGCCGTCAATGTGAAGAAGACATCTGGCGGGTATACATCACATGCAGATGAGATTTATCAGGCTGCCATAGATAACAGTGCCGTTCTTCAAAAGCAATTAAGCCTGTATAATCCAGACATTATCATCTGCTGCGGTACAGAAAAAGCATTTGTTGATGCATGCTATAAAAATCAAGAATTGGATTGGAAAATGACATCACGTGGGATTTGGTATTTTGTAGATAATGATACAGTTGTAATTTCCTTTGCCCATCCGGAAGCACGAGTCAAAGACTGTTTTTTACATTATGCTTTGGTGGATGCTGTAAAGGAAATTCGTTTAGAAGGGATTGGTTCAATATCTGCACGGTGTAAATTGTTTACTGATTGAGGTGAAGGCAAATGAAAATGGAGTATATTTTTATAAAGCAAAAAGATGATTATTGTGTATCAAAAGAAATGTTCCAAAATTTCTTGTGTGCAAATAAGCGTATCAAATTNAATAATGCAGAAGACAATAAATCGAATATAATTATTTTTGATGGACAAAACCTTGNATATGGTTTGGAATCTACNGAAGTTNAAAAANCTAANGAAATGATTTTCCACTTAATGGTTGAAACGCAAGGGGATGGAGAAGTGGAGGCAGGCATATTAGAACATTTTGATTCTCTCATTAAAGAGATTAATGAAAAAAGTGGAGCGCAATTTGCTATTAATACTGTGTGGAATGATGTCTCGTCATATTATGCAAAGAAATTATATCCAGACATTTCAAAAGTGGAGAATATGCTGCGAAAAATTATTTATCTGTTTATGTTGAAAACAGTTGGAAGCAAATGGATTGACGTAGGTACGCCTGAAAAGTTTCAGACAAGTATCAATAGTGTAATCGAGAAAAGTAATAAAACGAAAAATGACATTAATGCAGAATGGCTTACATATGCAGATTTTATTACTCTTGGTTATTTTTTTACTGCGCCATATTCGATGAAAACAGATTTGANAGTTTTATTTAAAGAACTTAAGCAATATGAGAGTATTGATACATTGAGNAATAGCGAAAAACAGGAAGNNGANGAACCNAAAAGAGANAATAAAGAGAAGGGGAAGCTACTGACAGCAGATGCTATAAGAAAAATGTCTAATGAATATGAACCGAAGAATAATTGGGACCGGTATTTTTCAGATAAGTTAAGCGTTAAAGGACCGAATAAGTTTTCAAAAGACTGGGGTTCACTTTACGATATTCGAAATAAGGTAGCTCATGGAAAACCAATAAATGAAGCAGACTTTAAAAAAGCAAATGAATTGATAAAATTATTTACCACGACATTTGATGAGTGTATAGAAATAATAGATACGCTTGATATTACTGTTGAAGAAGCGGAAGCTGTGGAAGCTGTTGCACAACAAGTAATTCAGAAGGAACAGCCAGATGCGTTTGA
>WFLX010083352.1_pt1 | contig 15142 bp, 14 predicted proteins | sample 4967041 | NCBI WGS metagenome assembly WFLX01 (sample SAMN12857096, study PRJNA449069) | gut metagenome | isolation source: stool from male and female vole | host: Microtus ochrogaster | place: USA:Florida | collected 2017
ACCATCTTTATCAACCATAGCATCGGAGATAGCAAAGACTATGTCGCTGACGCACCATAAAAGTCTCGCATACAAATATCTGATCCATGATGATTTCCGCATGATTATAGGACTATGTGTGGAGCCTGACCGCTTTACATCTGCCGAGTTTTACGTTTACTATTTCTATCAAGCTTTATATGTACCTACTCACTTTATTAATTTTGCTTTAGGAGATAGAATTGATGAGTGGGAGAAAAAGGATCTTTCTTTAGCATTGCCGGTTATAAAAAATTGTTACGAACAGTTACCTTGCGACAGCATCGCTACGATATTGGATAAGGTAAACAAACATGAACTCCTTTATTTCGGAAGTATGATCAACAAATTTGAGTTCTTTGCCTTGTCATACCTTGTCATGGAAAAGTATGATGAGGCCAGAGATTACCTCGATCAAATCGTCGCGTTAGAAAGTGGAGACAATTGGGACTGGATGATTCCCATAATTGAAAGAGCTAAAACACTGCTGGAGCTTATGGATGACGGGAAGTGGACCGAGATTAGAGAACTGCTCCTTGGGTGGCAGAAGTACACGATGATCGAACTAAAATTGCCGGAACAACAGGTCTGATTATTCCCTTAACAACTCATCACAGTCTCTTTATCGTTTAAATACTGAACCTATATCTGAGTAATGAAGAATTTAGTGTTAATAATACTTTGTGCTACGCTCCTGGAATTTTCCGTTAGAGCTAAAAAGCCCTATTATTATGCCGGCGATACCGGCATTGCGGTCTTTTCAGGNGATACATTGAGTGTCTGTGACTGGACTGTCCTGTACGACTTCTTTACGGTCGTGAAAGGTGATACACTTGGATTATTCAAGTTAATAAAAATGGAGGGGGGATTCTATAAGGTTGTCCAGATTCCAGACGAACGCATCAATCCTTCCAGAGGGATGTATTACTCTGTAGAGTACGGTGATGACGACGCACTGTCAGATAGTATCACGCTCAGGTTACATTTTCCAAATATATCGAAAAATAAAGGTCTGAATATCACACTCACCTGTGATGAAACGGATTACTTACCCGTGGGAGAGCAGCGCAATTATGAGTGTAAGATAGCATCAGGGCATTCAAGTTTTAAATGTGACATCAAGCCCCAGGTGTTTCAACCTTTTAAAGCTGTCACAGATAAAGGCCTGTTCCTTGGCAAGCTTGCTGGCTGCACTACAAGTCTTGAAATTGATACCGTCAAGATGGATAAAGTAAAATCAATCAATATATACTTTCCTTACTTTACCGATAGTTCTTTTGCACTTTATCACGTTCCCGATTCATACATGAAAATTGTGGATAACGGATTTATATGGCTTGGCCAATTATGGGAAAAGAGGTATTTTGGTGTAGTGTACTGGCTATAGATCCATTGTATATATCTGTCGGCAGTCTAAATTGAATTATTTGAATTCTCCGGAAAACTCAAGAAAAGTCATGAATACAAAATGCATGAAATTACGGCGATTGTCAATTAGAGCCGTTGTCTACGCCACCCTATTGATGGGTCTGGTTATTGCTATGCAATCATGTATGAGTGGAAAAGGATCCATAAATAATAGATTTCTTATGGATACTGAGACTTTAGTCAAACTAAGGTCAGAATTATCAGGAACGTACATCTGCACATCGGAGCAGGCTCTCATAAATATTAATACAGACAGCCTGGTGATACTCAGCAGAAGTGATCTGAGCGCTGAGTCATACGATACGTTGGCTATATGCGATTATGAGTTTGAGGACACAGTATTTATCGGAATCAGGTCAAAGGAGATTGCACAAAACAATCCGCTTGCAGACTATTCTGTGGAATTGGAGGAGACCGCTGACAGTTCCACGATTACATTCATTCTGCCTAATATCAATGTACCTTGCCATATATTTTTTTATCTGAATTATGGGGAAGACGAAATGATGTATAATCCTCAATGCAATAAAGAAAACAAACGAGGTATACCGATAGGACAAACCAAAACAGTGGACAAAGGGCTTCGGGGACTCGAATTCTTCATATACCCGGCCAATCCTTACGAGTCAGGATATATGAATCCTCTTGGTATAGACAATGGAAAAATGGTGGTACATAGTGCAATAATAGATCAATTTCGGTATGACAAGATGACGGATCCTTACAAGACATATAATGTAACCATTACTATCCCACATATCACTGACGAGACATTCACTCGACTTTATATTCCGGGTGATTACATAATGTTCGGGAATGGTCGGCTGTATTGGCGTGGCATGACTTTTGAGAAGATCAGCACAAACGCTGAGGACATATAAGTTAAGTATCAGATAAGATGGATGATATTAGACGAAAGGTGACACATCCACGCCGATACTAAGCCCTCCAGCCCCATGAGGTGGGAGTCGCCAATCTGGGCAATGTCATAGACCACAATAATTATTACCTTACCGAAAGACTATTGGCTTACCATATAGGCCTTATGACCTAATTCAAAAGCCTGTCATCGGATACAACTATGTAAAGCCCGAAGACAGATTTTCAGTCTCTTGCGAGCCACACCGGACTCACGGCAGATGCCAGTCAGTTTTCTCCGGCATTGTCATTGTTTAACCATAAATCGTCCTCTGACTCTACTAATCAATTGATTATTAGCGCTGACAAAATCTATTCATCAAAAAGTGACGAAGTCGGGTGCAGCAAATATTTTCATATAAGACATTTTATTCATATCTTTGTGAAAAATATCGGATGACTGAAGACCTCAGTTACAAGTAATCAGGAAATCCGATATATAGAGCACAACGATATACATCGCACACCGGCGCTCGCCACATATCCTTACACCTCATTAACAATCAGACCTATACACACACTAATGAAGCCATTTAACCGCGTTACCGACTGGTATTTTTCAAAGAAAGCATTACCTTTCTGGTTGATATTCATCATCGACTGCATCGTTGTGTNTCTGGCCTCGCTTGCGGTACACGCCCTTAACAACGGCACACTCTACACCCTTGAGAATNTCACGGAGGTATGTCTCACGCTATGCATCTACCTGCTGTTCTTCATTATCGGNTTTCNTGTGTTCCATACCTACTCGGGCATCCTGCGGTANNCGTCANTCGTNGNTCTGGGGCGTCTGGCCCTTGCCTCGNTGCTGGCCATAGTGCTTGCCGCCACANTCAAATACGTATGGGCCAACGACCATCTCTTTCCTATCAGGATGCGCGATATAATCACCTGGTCTGCCGTATCCCTGATTGTGATGTGGCTCATACGTGTGGTCGTGAAAAACTGGTTTGACACGACTTACACCCTCACCGAGGCACAGCCGATATTTATCTACGGTGTGCGCGAGGGAGGCGTGGCCATAGCCAAGAGTATACGCAGCCGTAAACCGGCCGCTTATCGTGTGGCCGGCTTTGTGACCAACGTCAAAGAGCTGCGTGCATATACGCTGATGGGTGTCAAGGTATACAAAGCCGACCGACACCTGGCGCACACAATGAAGGAGCACTCGGCCTTATCTCTGTTTGTATCGCCACTCGCAACCGAATCCCTGCGTAACAACACCGAGCTTGTCGACTCCCTCCTTAAAGAAGGTATCAAGATATTCATGATGCCCGATGCNCAGGAATGGACCATCAGTGACATCAGCTANNGCCAGCTCAAGGAGGTGGACATCGTGGACNTGCTGNCCAGGGAGCAGATAAAAATCGACCTCGATGCCATTGCCGGTATGCTGCACGACCGCAGGATAATGATTACCGGCGCCGCCGGCAGTATCGGCAGTGAGATAGTAAGGCAGGTAGCCGCCTTCAAGCCGTCGATGCTGATACTCGTTGACCAGGCCGAGACACCCCTGCACAATATCTGCCTGATGATGGCCTCGGATGAATACAGTGATGTAAACAGCGACATCATCCTTGCCGACATATCAAACCGGCAACGCATGCGCCGGATTTTCGAGAAGCATCATCCGCAGTTTATATTTCATGCNGCCGCNTANAAGCATGTACCGATGATGGAGAGNAATCCCGCNGAAAGCATCAATAACAACATCNTGGGCACAAAGATACTGGCCGACCTCGCCGTGGAATTCATGACCGAAAAGTTTGTGATGGTCTCGACCGACAAGGCCGTCAATCCCACCAATGTCATGGGCTGCAGCAAGCGTATCTGCGAAATGTATGTGCAGAGCCTCGACAAGGCCATCAAAGACGGGTCTGTGGGAGGTGTCACCCAATTCGTCACCACCCGCTTTGGCAACGTGCTGGGCAGCAACGGATCTGTAGTGCCCCTATTCAAGGAGCAGATCAAGCGTGGCGGACCCGTCACCGTGACCCACCCCGACATCATACGCTATTTCATGCTCATATCAGAGGCCTGCCAGCTTGTGCTCGAAGCCGGCACGATGGGACACGGCGGCGAGATTTTCGTCTTTGACATGGGCGAACCGGTCAAGATTGCCGAACTCGCCAAAAAGATGATAAGCCTCAGCGGTGCGGATATCAAGATCGAATATACCGGCCTGCGCCCGGGTGAGAAGCTGTATGAAGAGCTGCTCAACGATGAGGAAGCCACACTGCCCACCATTAATCCCAAGATCAAGATCGCCAAGGTGAGGGAGTGCAGCTACACCGAGATCAATGCCCGTGTCGTGGAGATGACAGACAGCAACTACCGCAATGATCCCATGGCCATAGTGGCCATGATGAAGCGGCTGGTGCCTGAATACAAGAGCCGTCACTCTGTCTACGAGCAGCTCGACAAGTAGTCGCTCCGCGATACCCCGGGCCGGTATCACCCTCACCCTACCTTGAATGCCCCGAGGCTCGTCGAGTAGTCGGGTGATTTCATGGCCCTGCGTATGGCGTTGACAAACCTGACGCTCTTTCCGTCGTCGCCCTTGTCCCTGTACTGCTGCGCACCCAGCACCACTGCATCAGCTCCCATCCGGCCGTTGATACGGTCAAGCGCCGACGAAATATCCCCTAACTTCTTGCTGCGCTCAGGATCATATTCAAACAGGTCTGGCTGCACAGGGTCCGCCGGAGCTATCCCCGACACCATTATGCCGGCCCTCTTGTAATAGATACCCTTACGGAATATCGAGTCAAGGATACCGGTAGCCATAGCCACGATCTCATTAGTAGTATTGGTGGGTGTGAGGAATGAGCCCGAGGCGCTGGCGTCGTATTGCAGGAGATCATCGCGGAAATGATTGCTCTGTATGAATGCGGTCACCAGCGAGCACACCGACTTCTGGCGTCTCAACTTCAGGGCACACCGGGCCGCATAGTTGGCGATATGGCTCCGCAGATCGGCCGCCTCGCGTATCATTTCCGGAAAGCTGCGGCTCGTGACGATCGTCTTCTTCGTAACGTCCTCCAGGCCGTCGATGGCGATACATGGCTCTCCGTGCAGCTCCTTCCATGTCCGTTCGCCGGTGACATGATACCTCTTCCTCACATAATCCTTTGACAACGCGGCGAAATCGTAGGCCGTCACCACACCTATGCTCTCCAGACTGCGACTTATACGCCGTCCTATGCCCCATACACTTCCCACCGGAAACAGCTGCAACGCCTTCTGACGCTGCTCATCCGTGCCTATCACACAGCACCTGTCGTAGCCCGGATATTTCTTGGCATACTTGCTCGCCATCTTGGCCAGTGTATTGGTAGGCGCTATCCCCAGACTCACGGGCACACCGGTGTATTTCTGTATCTTGCGGCACAGATTTACACCCCAGGCATGCAAATCAACATTATCCATACCGGTCAGGTCAAGAAAACACTCGTCGATTGAATACTGCATCACATCGGGCGCCTCCTCACGCAGTATCGACACCACACGCGCCGACATATCGCCGTATAACGCGTAGTTGGACGAAAAAGCAACGATACCGGAGTCGGGATACTGCTCGCGCAGCTGGTAATACGGCATACCGTCGGGCACGCCCATNGCCTTTACCTCNCTNGANCGCGCCACCACACACCCGTCGTTGTTACTGAGCACGACAAGGGGCGTACGGGCAAGATCGGGCCGGAACACCCTCTCGCACGAACAGTAAAAATTATCGCAATCCACCAGCCCTACCATCGCTCCATNCCGTGGCTCCGGCGCCNGTTGGCCTTTATCGNATAGATNACCACTCCCCACACCATGAAGTCATCNTCNCCCGTGACTTCTATCGGCCTGTACCTGCGGTTGGAGGGCATGAGATAGATTCTGTCACCCCGGTCGAGACACAGACGCTTGAGCGTAAACTCGCCGTTGACACAGCACACGGCCAGATCGCCGTGCTCAGCCTCCACCGACCGGTCCACTATCAATATGTCTCCCTCTACTATACCCTCGCCGCTCATCGAGTCGCCCACCACCCGGGCATAGAATGTAGCGGCCGGATGCCTTATCAATGTCTTGTTAAGATCTATTGACTCCGCTATATAATCCTGCGCCGGACTCGGAAAGCCGGCCCTAATCCCCCCATCGGCATAAACGAGCGGCAGCTGCATCGATACATCCGCCCTATATAGATGAAACGCTCTCATAGTTGACTCATTGGTTTTGGGCACAAAGTTATGAGTGCAGTATGCAGGATTACGGCACAGCGATGTTAAAATATGTATAACATAACCCAAAATCCGATGTCAGCATCAAAAAAAATGGTTGTTGCGTCAACAATTATGAGGCTACTGACGTTATAATGTCATGAAAACAAAAGATGACATATACGGTATTCCAAACTTAGGGTGTCTGCTCGGACTGGCCTACCAGACAGAGATCTCCCGCCTCAACGCCAAGCTCGCAGCCGCCGACTCGGGCATCACCCCTGCCGAGTATCTTATCCTCAGGATATTGTACACCCGTGGAGCCACACAGCAATGCGATATCTCGAGGATACTCGGCAAGGACAAGGCATCGGTAAACCGTAGCATACATTCGCTGGTGAAGAAAGGTCTGGTGAATTCTGACGCTGTAAGCTACAAATGCTGCATGGTATCACTTACCGGAGCCGGTGAATCCATGAGACCCGAGATACTGGAGATAGCCCAAAGGTGTCACAATGACATTGCGGCCCGGCTCACACCCCGCCAAATGGATACATTGCGGGAAATACTTGAAAGAATTATAGATTAAATAAATACGACTTAACAGAAAGGAAAATACTATGATGACTCTCACTATCTGGAGCGATTTTGCTTGCCCCTACTGCTACATNGGTGNAACAAGACNGCAACGTGCTATCGATGANCTCGGTCTCAACGNCGATGTGCGTATCGATTACCGTGCTTTCGAGCTCGACCCTACGGCATCCAAAGAGGTAGTGTCCGGCACTCCCGAACGCTTTGCCATGAAATACCGTCTTTCGTTAGGCGATGCCAAGAAGCAGATCGAGCAAATCTCAATGCTGGGACGCGAACTGGGCATAGACTTCCGTTACGCCACGACCCGCTACTCCAACACACGCGACGCTCACCGGCTCATGAAACTGGCCGAAGCGAAATATGACCGCGTCACCGTAGACCGGCTCAACGCAGCCCTCTTTGCCGCATATTTCACGGAGAATCTCGTGCTCGCCGACCACAAGGTACTGCTCGACAAGGCTCTGTCTGTAGGCATGAAGGAAGAGGATGTGAAAGAAGTGCTCGATTCTGACAAATACGACGATGAGGTGCGCTTTGACGAACGCGAAGCCGCCATGCGGGGTGTACACGGTGTGCCCTACATCGTATTCAACGGTGATTTCGCCGTGCCCGGCGCGATGTCGATCGACTCATTTAAGTCGGCATTACAGCGCGCACTGAAGAGACAGGAGGAGGAAGCCGCCGAAAAACCTGCCGAGCGGCCCCACACATGCGGTCCTGACGGCTGTCAGCTGCTATAATACGGAGGGACTGTGCCATGATCAGNGAANTGACTGTACAAGGCGTATATGCTGAAAACTGTTATTTCTACATTGACAGCGTCAGTAATGCCGGATTTATAATCGATCCCGGTGCGCAGGGCGACCTGATTCTTGATGTCATCAGACAGCATGGATGGAAGATAGAGAAGATACTGCTCACCCACGGCCACTTCGACCATATCGGAGCTGTGCAGCTATTGCATGAGACACTGGGCGCACCCGTCTACATCCATCCCGATGACGCTCCCTATCTGGCCGACACGCATCTCAATCTGAGTGCGGGCACGCCCCACCCCGTCACCATCCCTCACTACGAGGAATTGTATGACGGCGAGGTGATACGGCTTAAGGAAAATTCCGGGTTCGGCCTCAAGGTGATTCACACGCCGGGGCATACACCCGGCTCGGTCACCTACTATTCAGAAGCCGGGCACGCGGCATTCGTAGGCGATCTGCTCTACGACCACGGACCGGGGCTGACACATTTTCCCGGCGGAAACCGCCGGCTGCTTGAGCGATCGATCATCGACCGCATCTTCACCCTCCCCGGCGACACAGTGCTCCTTTCGGGACACTCCTCTCCCATCACCGTAGAGCGCGAGAAGGAATTGCTGCTCTGAGACCACCTCGTTTTCCCGTTTCCTCNCCGCCGGCGAGGAATACACATCATATCATCAGATATACCGTCACCCCCGAGGCTATGCACAGGAATACGAAAAAGCATGCCTCGGGGGTTGTGAATATCCGCTCTCCGGGATAATACTTCCGGGATGCCCTGATATAGAATCCTGTACCGACAAGATAGAATACCGAGGTCATGAAGAGACCCAGCAGACCGCCGGCATAGGCCANCCACAGACAAAACAGGATGGTGACGGCGGCAAGCATCCTGATCCTGACAGTCGGTGCCACCTTATATAGAAACATGCCGGTGAAGAGATAACACGGGATAATCATGAGGCCCGTGATATGCAGCGCCGCCAGATACACATTGTCGGCAGTGACCACCAGCAGCAGGAAGAGCATCATCACCACACTTGAGGCCATAAGGCCGAAGGTAGGCATACCCCGGTCGTTGACCTTGGTGAAAGCCGGGGGGAGTATCTTGACCACGGCGGCCTCGTAGGGCACTTGTGCCACTATCAATGTCCATGACACCCAGCCGCCGAGCAATGAGATGATGATGGCCGATATTACGGTCCAGTAGGCCCACGGGCCGCACACCTCCTTAAGGATATACGCTATCGACGGATTAGGCAGCTCGGCCAGAGCGGCACGCCTCATCAAGCCGTAGCACAACAGAGCCACAGCAAGATACAGCACCAGAGAGATAAGGAATCCGGCTACACCGGCCTTGCCCACGTCGCTGCTGTTTCTGGCCCTCGCCGACATCATCACCGCACCCTCCACGCCGAAGAAGCAGAAGAGCGTGACCATCATCGTCGACTTTATCTGGGTGAGCGCGGATCCCAGCCCGGCATCGGCGCCCCACAAATCAACTGTGAACATATCCAGACGGAAATACAGACAGAAGACGGCGATAATGAATATGAGCATCACTATCTTGATCAGAGCCAAAAGATTATTGATGAACTTGGCCGTACGGATACCGCGCGACACAATATAATACATCACCCATATCATCACCGACCCGAACCCCACCGTAAGCCAGTCATGATCCAGAAATCCCGGATAAAACGCGCCCAGCGAGTCATTCAGCATCACAGCGTAGGCCACATTCGAGAATGCAGTACACAGCCAGTAGCCCCAGGCGATGTTGAATCCGGCATACCGCCCGAATCCGGCCAAGGCATAGTGATACAGCCCGGCATTATATTGAGGATAGTGAGTGCTCAGCCACTTGAACACCATCACCAGGGGCAGGATACCCGCTCCGGTGATTATCCAGCCCCAGAACACCGGGGCTGCCGAGGCTGTCGCAGCCATATTCTCGGGCAGGTTGAATATCCCCAGACCCACTACCAGACCGAACACAAGCGCCGTCAGGCCTCCTAATCCTAATTTCCCTGATGATAACATCCAGACAATCTTTTTTAATTCGCACCCGCGTCACNTACNGATATTCCATCAGTNATCCATTGCGGATTNATANCTGAAACTTAACTTATTATANACAGNATTAGTCGCTAAAAAAACATATATAGCTGAACTATAGCNAAANATATAACGNTTTTAAATNATAAAAAGTGTAATAATAAATAAAAGTTTTTCTTACTTTTGCACCCTTGTCGCACCACAGGGCTGTAATCCGGCCTCACTTTAATAATACACCTCACCACATATTATGGAAGATCGCGAGAAAAAGATATACCGAGTCACACTGGTGGGATCAGCCACCAATGTCATCCTTATTTTGCTGAAGTTCGTAGCCGGCTTTGTGGGTAAGAGTTCTGCGATGGTCGCCGATGCCGTCCACTCACTCAGCGACTTCCTATCAGATGTGATCGTACTCGTATTTGTAAGGATAGCCGGAAAGCCCAAAGACAATACCCACGAATACGGACACGGCAAATTTGAGACCCTCGCCACCCTGCTGATCGGCGTATTGTTGATTTTAGCCGGTATCGGACTTATGGTCAACGGTATCGAGACCGTGATACACAGTCTCGGAGGCAAGACACTGCCACGTCCCACAATGCTCGCCCTCTCCATAGCCATATTATCTATCGTAGCCAAGGAATGGCTGTACAGATACACCAGAAAAAACGGTGAGAGACTCAACTCCCAGGCTGTCATAGCCAATGCCCTGCATCATCGCAGCGATGCCATATCATCTTTAGGCACCCTAATCGGTATCGCCGGAGCCATGTTTCTGGGTGACAGGTGGAGAATCCTCGACCCCATAGCGGCGATCGTTGTCAGTCTGCTGATCATCAAGAGCGGTTATGACATAGTGAAGCCCTGCATCAGCGAATTGCTTGAGGCCTCTCTCCCTAAAGACAAGGAGCGGCTGATCACCGACATCGTGACAGGTATTCCCGGTATAGAATTCATACACAACCTGCGCACACGACGCATTGGCAATAACGTGGCCATAGACCTCCATGCCAAGATGGACGGAGACCTCACCCTGTCGCAAGCTCACGAAAAGGCTACCGCCGCCGAGCAGGCCCTTAAAAAAGCTCTCGGCGAGAATACCCTCATCAACATACACATGGAGCCGATCCACTCCCGCGACAAAAAATAATGGAGACAATCAAGGTCAGGTATCATCACACCCCCGCCGGCTCGCTGATAATCGGCTCGATAGCAGATAAATTATGTGTATGCGACTGGACGGACAGCAAGCGACGCGCCGCCAACGACCGCCGCATCCGCAGATATCTCGGAGCCGTATATGACGAGGCATCTTCTGAGGTGACAGAGCGGGCTGTAACGCAGCTCGACGAATATTTTGCCGGTAGCCTTCATGATTTCTCCATCCCGATATTATACACCGGCACACCCTTTCAATACAGTGTATGGTCAGCATTGACACACATTCCCTACGGCACCACCGTCACCTACGCAGAAATCGCCCGGCGCATCGGCCAACCCGGTGCTGTCCGTGCTGTTGCCTCGGCAATCGCCGCCAACCCCATGTCTATCTTTGTGCCGTGCCACCGTGTCATAGGTGCAGGCTCGGCGCTCACCGGATATGCCGGCGGCCTCCATGCCAAGCAGATGCTCCTTGACATGGAGGCCGGGCGCAGTCTCAGATTTTCCTGATTACCTTACACGGATTACCCACAGCGAGCGAGTTGGACGGAATATCCTTCACCACCACGCTGCCGGCTCCGATCACGCAGTTGTCGCCGATGCTCACACCGGGTAGCACCACCACATTACCGCCTATCCATACATTGTTGCCAACAGAGATGGGTCGGGCATATTCNATCCCGGCATTNCGCCGGGCCACATCGAGCGGATGNCCNGCCGTGTAGAATCCGCANCCNGGAGCCACGAACACGTTGTCGCCGAATGTCACCTTGGCTCCGTCAAGNATCACACAGTTGACATTCATGTAGAAATTCTCACCGAGNTCGATATTGTATCCGTAGTCGCAATGAAANGGCGACTCNATTATGAACGAACCNTTATGGNTGCCTATCAACTGACGAAACAGCTCATAGCGCTTCTCATCATCATCGGGCGACAGCATATTGATCTTATGCAACACAGCCTTACAGGCCTTGCGCTCAGCTATCAGCGCGGCATCATAATTGGCGTCATACAGCTCGCCGCGCAGCNTCTTCTCCTTTTCGGTCATCGTGTACTCTCAGGTAATGAGTTGATCAATCTTTACTTTTGCTTTTTTTATCCTCTAATTTTTTCTCCTCACTGATTTCCTTATTGTAGTAATTCACCAGTGCCTTTGTTCTCTCGTCCTCTTTCATCTTCATGAATTTGTTCAGCACCTTCAGATCATGCTTTGGCATCCGGCTGTACTGACTGAGCACCATCTCCATAGAGAAGGCATAAGACTCGGCATCGGTCGTTGACAGATTATGTTCGAGACAATAAATAGTCTCGGCTGCCATATACACCATGAAGAGCTCAGGAGAATCGCTGCGGTTTTCGCCAATCTGAAGAGCCTTAATCACCGGAGCCCCAATAAGCAAAACAAACTTATCAGTATTAGTTATATAACTCACTATAGCAGCTGCCATATACTGGCGTTGCTCCTTCTGCTCAGGGTCGTCTGATGGCGGAAGCATTACATACTTCATACAGAGATTGAGGATATCCGATTCAGACAACTCGGTTTTAGACTGCTGAGGCTGATCCGGAGCAGCGTAGGTGTCTACCGCTGACCCTGATACCGCGAGAGCGAGTATCAGCATCATAAAAAATTTCTTCATGACTACAGGCTTTTAAATGGTTAATGTATTCTTCGATTACAAAGTTACGGATTTTCCCATATAATATCAACTTTCTCAAGTATTATCCGGAAAATCGAAATCCACCCCTCAGCAAAGAGGCAGACACAGGCAACCAGCTGTCTGTCATCGGTATGTCTCAGATCTTGAGACAAAACATTTTTTTTTGTGAAAAATTGAGACAAAATTTTTCTCATTGCAATTATTCTTTGTAAATTTGCAGCTTGAAAAAGTAGTATTATCCAATCACTAAGATGTCAGACGTTAAGAAAATTTCCACCGCCCTTATCTCGGTATACCACAAGGACGGTCTTGACACAATTATCAGAATGCTCAGCGAAGCCGGNGTGAAACTTCTCTCTACCGGCGGTACACGCACGTTTATACAGAGTCTCGGCTACGAATGTGACGCCGTGGAAGATCTCACCGGATACCCCTCGATACTCGGGGGACGCGTGAAGACCCTCCACCCCAAGGTGTTCGGTGGCATCCTCAGCCGCCGCGACAACGAAGGCGACCGCGAGCAGACAGCCAAATATGAGATTCCCTCCATCGACCTCGTGATAGTCGATCTCTATCCCTTTGCCGACACAGTGGCCTCGGGAGCNTCAAGACAAGACATCATTGAGAAAATCGACATCGGCGGCATATCACTGATACGCGCCGCNGCCAAGAACTACAACGACGTGGTGATTGTAGCCTCAAAGAAACAGTATGCGGCATTAGCCGGCATACTCGACACCCAGGGTGCGGAGACCACCGAAGCACAGCGCCTGTGGTTTGCCAAAGAGGCCTTCGCCGTGTCATCGCAATACGACAGCGATATCTTCAATTACTTCGACTCTCTTGAGGCCAATCCCTCGGCTCTGCGTCTGGCCATCGACGGNGCCATGACAATGCGCTACGGCGAGAATCCTCACCAGAAAGGCTGGTTCTTCGGCGACTTCAAGNCCATGTTCGACCAGCTCCACGGCAAGGAGATNTCCTACAACAACCTGCTCGATATCGACGCCGCCGTGGCGCTGATCTCAGAGTTTGACGACACCACAGTGGCTGTCATCAAGCACAACAACGCCTGTGGNCTGGCNTCACGCCCCACACTCATCGAGGCATGGAAGGCAGCCCTCGCCGGCGACCCCGTATCGGCTTTCGGCGGCATNATCGTCACAAACAAGGTAGTGGACGCAGCCACCGCCGAAGAAATCCACAAGATATTCTTCGAGGTGATCATCGCTCCGGGATACACCGACGACGCCCTCGCCATCCTCTGCCAGAAGAAGAACCGCATAATACTCGTGCAGAAGAAACCGCTCGACACATCATGCTCGGTGCGCACGCTGCTCAACGGCGCCCTCGTGCAGGAGCGCGACCTCAAGGCAGAGACAGCCGACGATCTCAAGCAGGTGACCGACAAGGCCGTAGACCCGGCTCAGATCGATGACATGCTGTTCGCCAACAAGATTGTGAAGCACTCAAAGAGCAACTNTATCGTNCTCGCCAAAGACCGCCAGCTCTGCGCCAGCGGTGTAGGCCAGACCTCGCGCGTNGACGCTCTGCGCCAGGCCATCGACAAGGCACGCTCGTTTGGTTTCGACCTCAACGGTGCGGTAATGGCATCCGATGCGTTCTTCCCCTTCGCCGACTGTGTGGAGATAGCCGGCCAAGCCGGTGTCACCGCTGTGATACAGCCCGGCGGCTCTATCCGCGACAACGAATCCATCGACTACTGCAATAACAACGGCATTGCAATGGTGATGACCGGATTCCGTCACTTCCGTCACTGATTTCTCCAACAAATCTCACTATTATTATAATGAGCTTTTTTTCGCTAACAAAAGAAATATCAATCGACCTGGGCACCGCCAACACCGTCATCATCCACAATGACAAGATTGTGATCGACGAGCCCTCGATCGTAGCATTAGATAAGCAGACCGACAAGCTGATAGCCGTCGGCAAAGAGGCCCAGCAGATGCAGGGCAAGGAAAACGAGCGCATNCGCACAGTNCGTCCCCTGCGCAAAGGCGTNATNGCCGACTTCAAGGCAGCCGAGCTTATGATACGCGGTCTGGTCAAGAAGGCCAGCTCCAAATCAAGCTGGTTCTCGCCTCAGCTGCGCATGGTGGTGGGTATCCCCTCCGGCTCCACCGAGGTGGAGGTACGCGCCGTGCGCGACTCCTCTGAGCATGCCGGTGGCCGCGAGGTGTACATGATCTACGAGCCCATGGCTGCGGCTCTCGGCATCGGCCTCGATGTCACCGCCCCCGAGGGCAACATGATCGTGGATATCGGTGGCGGCACCACAGAGATCGCCGTGATCTCGCTCGGCGGT
>WFLX010104027.1_pt1 | contig 15140 bp, 13 predicted proteins | sample 4967041 | NCBI WGS metagenome assembly WFLX01 (sample SAMN12857096, study PRJNA449069) | gut metagenome | isolation source: stool from male and female vole | host: Microtus ochrogaster | place: USA:Florida | collected 2017
GATACATATCCAACATGCTTTCCGTGTTAAAATCTGCAGCCATATTTTTCTCCTTTCCTCATAATTTTTTGTTTGATCTTTAAATCAGGTTCAGTTTCTGCATTGCCTGCTCAAACTTCTCCTTGTCAATGGGCTTGCCGGAATAAATGGTACAGCCCAGTTCAAATGCCATTTTCACATTCTGCTCGTCGTTGAGTGCGGTGGTCATGATTACTTTAACCGCTTCATCCTCCGGAATATTACGTTCTTTTTCCAGATTTCTGATTCCCATCAACGCCTGATAACCGTCCATGACCGGCATCATAATATCCAGACACACCAGATCATAGGGTTCATCATCTTCCAGAGCCATCATGAAGGCATCTACAGCTTCCATACCGTCTACGGTAACGTCACATTCACCGTATTTGGATAAAAAGCTGACCATAAACTTTCTTGTGGCAAAATCGTCCTCAGCTAATAAAATCCTCATGTTTTTTCTCCTCTACATTTTATTTAATACTGCATAAGTTTTCTTTGCAATATCCTGTAGCTTTTCCTGGTACTCCACTGCTCCGATATCATAAGCGACCTTGGGCATTCCGTACACAACACAGGTGGATTCATCCTGCCCTATGGTTTTTGCACCTGCCTTGCGCATGGCAAGCAGTCCTTTGGCTCCATCACCTCCCATACCGGTAAGTATAATCCCCAGTGCCTTAGATCCGGCAACCCTGGCTACAGAATCAAACAAAACATCCACCGACGGACAGTGTCCGTTTACTCTCGGGCCCGGCTTCACTTCCACCTGATATACGCCGTTTACTTTTACCAGATGCATATGTTTGTCGCCGCCCGGCGCGATCAGCACATGCCCCGGAAGTACCCGGTCACCTGTCTGCGCCTCCTTAACATGGACCCTGCACTGATCATCCAGCCTTTTTGCATACATTGCCGTAAACCCCGGCGGCATATGCTGTACGATAACTACCCCCGGAATATCTACGCCAAAATCCTTTACCACGGAAAAGATCGCTTCTGTCCCTCCGGTAGACGCCCCGATAGCCACGATCAGATCCGTCTTCTTTCCGGTAAGTCCCGGCTGCTCGTTCATAACCGTTTTCTGCTTGATCTGGCTGATCTTTGCAGTGGATGCGATCTTAATCTTGACCAGCAGCTCATTCTTAATAAAATCCTCCAGCTGCGCCCGCGACGATACGGAAGGCTTTGCCACAAAATCAACGGCACCCGCATTCAAGGCATCAAATACTTTATCGCTGAGTGCACTGATTACCACAACCGGAAGCGGATACTGTGGCATCAGTTTCTGAAGAAATTCTATACCGTTCATTCTCGGCAGTTCCACATCCAGCGTCATTACATCCGGTTTCAGATGAATAATAGCGTCTCGCGCTTCATAGGGATCCTTTGCAACGCCCACTACCTCAATGGCGGGATCCTTATTCAGATTTTGCACCAGCAATTCCCTAAATACCAAGGAATCTTCTACAATTAATACTCTAATAGGACGCATATATCAATTACTACCTTCCTTCTTTTCTAAATATAGACGGCTGTATCATCTGGAAAGGCACCTGGTTGCGGTCAATCGTCTCCGTCATGCCGATAAACAGGTAGCCGCCCGGCTCCAGACAATCATATACCTTCCGAAGCAGCTGATTTTTTGTCTCTCCATCAAAGTATATCATAACATTTCGCAAAAATATAGTATGCATTTTCTTTTTAAACGGAAATGGCGACATCAGATTGAACTGACGGAACAAAACCTCGTCTTTTAATTCGTTTGTTACGGTATATGTCCCCTGTCCTGTTTTTTTAAAGAAATGCCTGATCCATTGCTCCGGCATATTTTTCAGCTGTTCTTCGTTGTATATGCCCGCCGTCGCCTGCTGCAGCGCCCGCGTGGAGAGATCCGTCGCCAGCACCTTCGTATCCCATGATTGGTGATCCAGTCCGAAGAAGTCCCTGATCACCATCGCTATCATATACGGTTCTTCGCCTGTAGAAGCCGCGCCGCACCAGATCCGCAGATCTTTGGTTTTCTCCGCCTTGCGTCTCGCCCAGGGAAGCACCTGATTTTTAAAAAAATTAAAATGCTCAAATTCCCTCATAAAATATGTATAATTCGTTGTAAGCATATTGAGCAGGTCTTTTTCCAGATTTCCGGATTTGTCTTTTTCCAACACATCCATATAGGCGGTATAGCTTCCCCAGCCTCCCGCTTTCACATAATTTTCAAGTCTGCCGTTCATGATGACTTTTTTCTGCCCCAGATCGATTCCGTAGCGCCTCTTTACATACACGGCAATCCTTAAAAACTCCTCATCTGTCATCATTGCCCTAGTCCTCCGTTTTGAATCATATTTTCCAGATATGCTTCTCTTTTGGACATATACCCTTCATCGAAGCTGTCTGGCAACCTTACAAAATATATTAAAAACATCGGGATTAAATTTTTGTTCCTGTTCCTGTCTCATGATATCCAGCGCTTCTTCCCTGCTATAGCTGTTTCGGAAGCTTCTGTCTTCGGTTAAGGCACAGAAGACACTGGACATGGAGACGATCTGCGCCGCCAAAGGGATCTCATTCCCCTTTTTCCCTTCGGGATACCCGCTCCCGTCCCAGTTCTCATGGTGATAATGGGTAAGATCCATGGAGATCTGCATAAATTCATTATTCACCTTAAGGTCCTTTAAAAGTTTTGTCCCTATCCTGGTATGATCGCGCATAACTTCCTGTTCTTCCTGATCCAGTCCGCCCTTTTTCTGCAGGATATCCTGAGGCACACCAATGTTGCCGATATCGCACAACGGCGCCGCCAGTTCCACAACGTCCACAAAACTGTCCGAGATCAGATCGTCAAACAACGGAGATATCTGCATACTCTGTGCCAGGACACGACAGTTATGCCGCATCCTTTCTATGTAATCTTTTCCATGACTGGAATACTCTGCCGCCACGCCTGCAAGCGCATACAGCATATCCTTTCTTTCCTGTTCCATCTGTTTCAGCTGCTCTTTGACCGAGACCTGGAGCCGCCTGTTGGCTTCCCTGACCTGCAAGGTTGCTTCATACAGTTTCAGATGGACTTTGACTCTCGCCCGTACCAGCTCCGGTATAAAGGGTTTTGTAATATAATCCCCGCCGCCAATGCCGAAGCCTTTTACAATATCCTCCGTTGCATCAAAAGCAGAAATGAAAATAATGGGAATATCCCTTGTCTCCACATTCGCCTTCAGCACGCTACACAGCTCATATCCGTCCATTTCCGGCATGGAAATATCCGTCAGCACCAGATCGGGCAATCCCTCCCGGACGCGTTCCAGCGCCTGCACGCCGTTTTCCGCAAGCACCGTACTGTAACCCATATCGCTTACGATCCCATTCAGGATCTCTCTATTGACCTCTACGTCATCCACGATCAGAACAATCGCATTTCCCGTGTTTTTTTCATAACCCTTCAACGCATCACTCCTCCCGTATTTCTATCAGCGCTTTCAAGGCATCCATTCCTGCGGAAATCTTTTCATAATTTTCNTTNTGGATAGCCATTTTCAANCGCAGCACCGCCCTGCTTACATCCTGCGGGGCGTCAGCAGTAAGCTGTCTGATAGTTTCCATAAACATTNCNNCCNNTTCCCAATTCTCNATCTCTANGGAAAGTATCANTTTGGACATATTTCTNTGNANTACGNCAAGATTGGCAGAAGTTCCATACTGCGCGGCGTCTTTGGCATCCTCCGATAAGCTGCCGCCCAGCATGCCCGCCGGTTTCGGCATGGTAATATCTGCCGCCGGTTCCGCGCCGGTTTCCTCGGGATCCTTCCCAGCCCATATGGAAAAAGAAAACATAGTCCCCGTTCCTTTTTCACTCTGCACATCAATACTTCCTCCCATCAGCTCTACCAGCTGACGGCATATACTAAGTCCCAGTCCGGTCCCTCCGTATTTACGCGACGTGGAAGCATCCACCTGGGAAAAGCTTTGAAATAATTTATCATGATCCTCCAATGCAATACCGATACCGGTATCTCCCACCAGAAAGAACAATTCCTGGGAATCCTTCATCTGGGAAGTCATAACAACTTCCAGCGTGATCTTTCCCACGCTGGTGAATTTCAAGGCATTGGACAAAAGATTATTCAGGATCTGCACGATCCTTAATTCATCGCCGACGATATATTCCGGAACATTTGGCGAGACCGTCACAAAGAAATCCAATCCCTTCTCCGTGATCCTTCCTTTATGGTTAGCCACCACATAATCTATCATGCTGCGAAATTGAAAGCGGCGTGGTTCCAATACAAATTTCCCCGCTTCCAGCTTGGAGAAATCCAGAATATTATTGATGATCTTGTTCATTTCTTCACAGCATCGCTCGATCAGGTGAAGTTTTCCAAGCTTACCCTTTTCGGTCTCCTCCGGCAGCATTTCCCTGATATGCCCCAGAATACCATTGACCGGTGTCCTCAGTTCATGAGTGACATTCGCCACAAATTCTGATTTTACCCGCAGGGCAGCCTCTGTTTCCTGCTTTGCCTGTTCCAGATTCCGGCTCAAATATTCTTTTTCCAGAATATCATTTGCTATGCACAGAAAAACGCCTGACCTCTGTTCCTGCACGATCTTGATATCCACAGGAAAACAGGTCTGGTTTTTTCGGTATGCAGTCATATGTCGGAGTTCATCAACCACGGGAAGGATTGCCTGCTGTCCATCCCCCTTCGGGAAAATATTCGGAAAGATACTGTCCACGGATAATCCGCACATTCCATCCTCATATCCGAGTTTTTCCCGCGCGGCGGCATTGTCATATGTAATCACGCCCTTATCATCAAATACCAGCACGATCTGCATGGTATTTTCCAATAGAAGCATTCCCAAGTCTTCCCGAAGCATAATTTCCTCCATAATTATATATGGCAATATTATCATTTTCTACTAAAATAGTCAAGATTCTGCCCACTGGAAAGCGTTGACAATTAAAATCCCCGTTCATTCTTTTCATGGCATAAACTCTTGAAGCCTGTAGAAAAATATATTATGATACAATGTAAATAAGAACAAACAGCGATTCAAAACTATGGAAGGCAGGAAAACCACCATGTATGACGTCATTATCATCGGCGCGGGCCCGGCAGGATTATCCGCGGCAATCTACGCAATGCGCGCCAGATTAAATACCCTGGTCATGGAACAGACAGGTCCCGGCGGACAAGTCCTGACCACTTATGAAGTTGATAATTATCCCGCGCTGCCGGGCATCAGCGGCTATGACCTTGGCACAAAAATGAAGGAACATGCCCTGCAGCTCGGTGCACAGATCCTATCGGAGGAAGTCCGGGAGATCATCTGGGAAGAAAACGGCAGACGCGTAAAGACAGATAAGTCGGAATATGAGACAAAAACGCTGATCATCGCTTCCGGTGCAGTCCACGCAAAGCTTGGCTTAGAAGATGAGGAACGGCTGTCGGGAATGGGGGTTTCCTATTGCGCTACCTGTGACGGGGCATTTTACCGCGACGGCGTGACAGCCGTTGTGGGCGGAGGAGACGTCGCCCTGGAGGATGCGATATTCTTAGCAAGACTGTGCAAAAAAGTCTATCTGATCCACCGCCGGCATGAACTCAGGGGAGCGGCGTCCCTTCAGGAAACGCTGCTGTCGCTTCCCAATGTGGAAGTCCTTTGGGACAGCGTCGTTACTTCTATTCAGGGAGAAGAAGAAGTAGAAGGCATCACAGTGGAGAACCGCCTGACCGGAGAACAAACCAAATATTCTGTTGACGGCATCTTTATCGCCGTGGGCATCCGCCCGGTTTCCCAAATATTTGACGGTCTGGTTGATCTGAATGAAGCAGGATATATCATCGCCGGAGAAGATACCGGAACCAGCCGGGACGGCATCTTTGCCGCCGGAGACGTGCGCACCAAACCACTGCGCCAGATCGTAACAGCCGTGGCAGATGGCGCCAATGCAGTTTACGGAGTGCAGGAATATCTCAGGAATCACTGATCAAATCAGTGATTCCTGAGAACCTCCTGTGGATACGCACGGATTTGCAGTGGAAAAAGGAGACCCGCAGCATGAGCATAAAAATGAAAAAATACGCTTTAATTACCGGCGCAAGCCGGGGAATCGGCAAGGCGATCGCAAAAGAACTGGCTGCGCAGGGATATCATCTGTATCTGACCTGCGAAAAAAATATTGCATCGTTACAGTCGGATGCGGACACGCTTTCCTCGGTATATGGGATACGCTGTGTCTGCTTTGACGGTGATATTGGAAATTCTTCCCATGTTGATGAGATCTTTCAGCAGATCGCTTCTTTGGATGTTCTTATCAACTGTGCCGGCATCGCGCATATCGGTCTGCTGCAGGATATGACCGATGATGAGTGGCACCACGTGATGCATACTAATGTGGATTCCGTCTTTTATACCTGCCGGAAAGCGATCCCCCTGATGTTAACCCAGGGCGGCGGCTGTATCATCAATATTTCTTCCGTCTGGGGCAACACCGGAGCTTCCATGGAAGCAGCCTATTCCGCTTCCAAAGGAGCGGTCAACGCATTGACCAGAGCGCTGGGGAAAGAACTTGCGCCCAGCCATATCAACGTCAATGCCATTGCCTGCGGATTGATGGATACGGACATGAACAGCCATTTATCTTCCGAAGAAATGGACGAAATCATCTCCGGAATCCCTGCGGACCGTATCGGCAAACCCGAAGAAGTCGCTTCTCTTGTACTTCACCTGATCCATGCGCCGGAATACCTGACAGGACAGGTCATCACACTGGACGGCGGCTGGACATAATCCCTTGCTGTAGTTACAGTTACCTAAGATTCGGGTGTCAAAAGAGACCTTTAAAGAAATTATATGGCAAGCTGCACAAGTAATAATTCTGTGCATATGCATTGGAAGGGAATTAGAAATTCTTAACATTCCTATCCGATACCCAGCAATTTCGGAACACGATGTTCCGAAAAGGGGCAACTGAGCCATGGATGGCGAATTGCCCCGTTTGCGTCCGTCTTCCACAACNTAAATCAGGAATGTTTAGAATTTCTTATTTCCGTACAGCGGCATAGGCACAGAATATTATTTGTGCAGCTTGCCACCTCAAAATCTATAAGTTTCCCTTTGACACCCGAATCCTAATTACAGTCAACTAAGAAAACACTTTCATCAACAATTTCCTAAAAGAGTAAATTTCCCTCGATTCCATATACTATCTCTATGGAACACGAGGGTTATCTGCAAAAGCTAATGCAATACGTTTATTTTTTCTTTCTGAGCGCCTTTATCGGATTTCTATGGGAAGGGGCGCTTACTCTTCTTCGGGACAATGAACTCTGCAAACGCGGATTTTTCTATGGTCCGTGGCTTCCCGTTTATGGCGTAGGCGGAGTTCTTTTTTATCTTTTGCTTCACCGTCTGAAAAAACATTATGTCCTCTGCTTCTTCCTTTCCGCATTCATCGGAACAGCATTGGAACTGGTGATCGGGCTTCTGATCCGGCAGGTATATCACCTGAATTACTGGGATTATTCCGGTTTTAATTTCAACTATCTTGGATTGATCTGTTTACTGTCCTCCATTGGCTTCGGACTGGCCGGCGTCTTCTGGGTCGGTTATTTCAGCCGCTATGCCTTATTATGGTGGAATAAACTCCCCATAAAAAAACAGAAGACGCTACTGCTCCTTCTGCTTCTGCTCTTTACNNNCGACTGTATCATTGCAGTGCCTGCACCCCNTACCGGACGCGGCGTTACATTTTGATCTTTCCTTCATNCTTCAATCTCATATACCTCCTGCTCTNTCCTGACCGTCAGNTCATCAGTTTTTGTCTCCAGTTNANTCAGATATTTTTTCATCTTAGGATATGTNGTCAGATCCNTATAGATAAAATACACGGAAAACAGCATCAAAAANCCCGCCAGCGCCNTAGAAAAACTTGCCGAGATCCCAAGGACAGGCAATGCCTTATAAACTGTCGCCGCGGTTCCCACCAGACTGACAATCGTCCTGAGATAGGAAAGATGCGTCTGGTCAACTGCAAGACGGCTGTTGTAAAAAGAAAGATCCGTCCTGACCTTTGACAATTCCGTCCTTTCGATAGCAAGCTTGTTCTGGTTGATTGCCATTGCCTCGTTTTTCCCCATGTTCTCCGGCATCTTCCGCAGACCGGGCTCTCCCTGCCCGCCCTGCATCTTCATCTCAGGCATATCATTTTCCTCCTACTCTGATAGACGATCCCAAACGATCCCTATCTCCCACCGTAATTTAATGTGCTTTTATCTTATAACGGTTTAAAATCCGAAGCGGGATGCTTACAGATGGGGCAGATGTAATCCGCCGGCAGGGTATCGCCCTCATAGACATAACCGCAGACCGTACAGATAAAGCCCTTTTTCTTATCCAGATCCGCCGGTGCCTGTTTGATATTCTTCTGATAGTAAGCATACGTCACCGAAGGATCTTCATTGAACAGCTTCGCATCCGTGACGTCAGCCAGAAACATCGTATGGGTTCCCAGATCCGTCATGGACACCACCTTTGCCGAAATCATGGCATTGGTCTGATCTGCAATAAAAACCAATCCATTCTCCGATCTTCCGTAAGAAATGCTCTCTAACTTATCCACATTCCTGCCACTCTGAAATCCCCAGTGCTTATAGGTCTCAAATTTTGATTTCTCTGACAGGATCGAAACATTGAACAATCCGGTATTAACGATCATATCATGTGTCAGATTACTCTTATTGACCGTCACCGTAATACGGTTCGGTTCCGTCGTCACCTGCGTTACCGTATTGACAATACAGCCATTGTCCCTGCCGTTCTCCTTTGCCGTCAAAATAAATAATCCATACGTAAGTTGATACATCGCTTTGGAATCCATAATCCATACCCTCCATAAAAATAATTAATAAACAATCTGATCTCTTCCGTTATTTTTACCAATATACAATTTATTATCAGCTCTTTTAACTCTTTCTTCATAGGGCTCATCTTTATGCCCTGCCTCAACGCCAAAGGTCATCCTGATCCTGATTTCATCATCTCCATATGTAAAATCATATTCCCTGATGGTCTTCTGCAGCTGTTCTACACGCGCCTTTGTTCCGTCATAATCCAGCTGATAGATCAGCAGGAATTCCTCGCCACCCCACCGGCTGGCAAATCCGCAATCCTTAATATTGTCCAGGATCAGCTGCGAAATCTTGATCAATACATGATCCCCCGCATCATGTCCATAATTATCATTGATTTTTTTAAACCAATCAACATCGCACATTACCACCGAATAGTCAATCTTTTCCTTCTCCANGGCTTTNAGNTTATTATTGCAGCTTCTTNTATTGTAAAGCGNAGTCAGCGNATCGTTTTCGATCAGATTTTTCAGATCACCCCGCATTTTTGACGCATACTGTCCGATCGTTCCAAGCTCGTCCCCCCGCTGCACAATCTCTTCATCCAGAGAAGCCGCCAGATCACCTTTAGCGATGGTTGTCAGAAATTCATTGATACCATTGATATCAGCAGTCATCTTTTTGGAGAACAGCCGGATCAGCAACGCGGCAAACAATACGGCAAGCATGGAAAATAAAACAAACCAAGTCAGAACAGAAAACACCTTGTCATAAACCTGCTGCCTGCTCTGCCCTGCAAATACCATGCCGATCACTTCCTGATTACTGTTCAGCAGCGGCATATAATAACCGATATACTTCATGCCATTTACATCTACATCATTGGAGTAGTAGTCCCTTCCTTCCAGAAAGACTTCCTTGACTACCTCAGGGCTTGCCTTGGTGCCTGTTGCCGATTCGCCGCTTTCATTTACCACCGTCGTCAACACCCGGGTATCATGCCAGAAAATCGTGGTATCAATCCCGGAACGCTCCTTGACGCGGCTCATCATGGCGGACGTCGTGATATTCATATCACCCTTATATAATATGTCATTTTCATAGTGATAATCCCCCGGAACCGTAAAGTCAAGACAATCAATCAACACATTGGTCGTAGATTCCAATTCATCCTGAATGCTGATTGTGTAGGAACGATACAGCAATATCATTCCAAGAGAAACGATCAGTATGGTCAATATCAATATCGGCAGCATGCCGATAAATAATAATTTTTTCTGAATACTGTTATTTCGCTTCAAGCAAGGAATCCCCCTTTATTCTGTCACAAACTTTATTGAAGCTTCCTTTGGATATATTTCAAAACAACCGCCTGCAAAAAGCCGGATGGTCTTCCTCCTGTGTACGCTCCCAAAAACAACAATATATAGTTTCATGATCATATAATTCCACAATATAAGTGATTATATTATATGACGTTTCTTAAGATTATTCAAGTTNTTTTACAGTNNTTTATAAAACNGGACGTANCTCTCAGGCTTTTTCCTGTCTCCGGGTAACTCCTATGGTCAGTTCAAAATTCTCATTTACNTTTTTCAGATNCCGCGCCCCATATCCTGCCGCAAGCAGCATAGGAGCATACGCATCCCTGCCGCTGATATGATACATATACGGATATGCCTCAAAATGCTGTTTGTAATCCCTGACAAATGCAAGGATTCCTTCCTGTATCTCCCTGATCCCTTCCGGATTCTTTTCCGGCTTCATAAATCTCAGCTGCACCTTCCCATGCTGATCCGGATAAAATCCTTGAAACGAAGGCTGCTCCGATGACGTCAGCAGTTCAAAATATACATTATACATCTGCGCAGGATTGTGCTTTTTCCATAAATCCCTGTTATCCGAAGCCGAATAAAGATAAGATACCAGCGAGCCATCCTGCAGCATCGTCTCACTCATATCAGGCTCAGCATTATGTACCGTATTGGTGCCCGCCACGATCCCCGTCACCCGGCAGGGAATGTTCCATTCCTTCTCAAAAAGGGCCTTAAGCGACACCGCACCGCTTCCCGCCCAGCCGATATCAACCGCCGCCACGCTGCCTGCACTGCCCACAACGTCTCTGTACCAGATCCCGGCCGCCTTCCGCTGCCCTTCATACGATCTCAGCACTGTTTCCCAGTGATCGCAGATAAAATCCGCCATTTGCAATGCATTGGCATATGTCAGCTTATCTTCAGGCTTCATCAGTTTCCAGTTCTTCCTCCGGTATGCAATCAAACTCTGCCTGTATTCCTGACGTTTCCTCTCAAGCCTGTCCTTTTTCCGCGCATCCGTCTCATCGATCTCCACCGCAAAGGGCTGATAATATCCGTCCCGCAGATATTTCGGCACAAAATCCCCCAGGCGCTCCGTCAATTCCTCCAGTTCCATATCCTTTAAAATATCCGCCAGAGTAAAACCCTGTCCGACTTTTTGATAAAGCATTTTCCGCAGGTATTCATATTTCATATACTCCGCCGAAATCTTTGCAGCCGCCAGCCTTGACCAATAAACATACACCGTATCCTCCCCCGGATACAGAATATCATATGCTTTTTTCAGTATCTCGCCGTCCCTGGAAAGGAAAAGAATCTTCTCTATGCCATGCGCTTTGCAGTACCTGTGGATAAAAGCGCAGTAACCCGTCACAAAAAGACCTCCATAGATATAGCCGTACTCGCCGTTCCTGCTGTATCTGCACAACCCGCCGTAAATGCGGTTATTTACAAGCCCCCTGTATGCTCCGCCTATGATAGGCGACATGTCATAGCAGCGGTACAACTGCGTATTCCGATTGACATTGGAATACAGAAACGGCGTAAACCCATGCTTTTTAGCCATTTCTCCATCACTTCGTCTGTTATCTCCAACATGTGCGAAGGTTAATTTTTGCCGATCATTACGAGCATTGTGATCATTATGCTCCTTTTGATACATATTTCTAACATGATCAAAGATGCTGCCATTTCCTTTGGATCTCTGCACTCCGCAGGATACAAAAATCTTTTCATACCCGTCATATCCACAGCGTTTCAGCAGCTGATCCAGTTCCATTTCCGAAAGATACATATCGGAAATCATAACAATGCGCCGTCCGGCTTCCTGCAGTTTCCGATATACCTGCTGCATATAGGGATTGGCATAGCAAAGGGATAACTCCGCCTCCATTTCAGCCTGCATTCCGAGCTTTTTGTCCAGCCCCGTCAACTCTTCAAGCTGCTCCCAAATCTCCGAAAGAGTTACCTCATAGCTGCCGCAACATTCATGTTTTCTGATTCTGGCAAAAAATTCCGCCTCCATACGGATACGCTTAAAATCCATATATCCAAATTTCTGTCCAACGATATAAAACAAATCCGTCGGTTCGGAAAATGGTCTGAAGATCAGCGTATCAAAAATATCAAACGAAACGATATCATATGCCATCAGCTTTTCTGCCAGCTGCTCCGGCAAGGGATGTCTGACCAGCATATTTTNCGGAGTTTTTATAGGAAGTCTTNTTTCCTCATAGATAGGGATCGCAAGAGGCGCGCCCAGCNACCGGNAGAACAGNAGATAATATGCTATATTCAGCCATAACAAATAGGCATAAGAAATAAGCCTTCCTATGCCCACTCTACCATCGTGTGCCCTGTGATAACGCTGCGCTATCCCGACCTTCCTGTTCACCAACAGGGCATATAACCATTCCCGCATAAACGCCTTCCTCCTGTATTATTATAATATCAAAAATACAGATCGTCAGACTATGAATCTTTTATTTGTCCCAAAACATTTCTATCAGTTTGTCGATCTCTTTTTCTTCCAGTTTTAACTCTGTTATAAGCTGCCCTTTCACGTGCTCTTGTTCCATCCCCTGTTTTCTGTAGGTTGAAATAAGAATACGGTATAAGTCCTGTTTATCCTTTTCAGCTTTCTCTGCGCGCTGTCTCTGCTCCTCGGTCTTTCGTTTTTGTTCCTCGGTCTTTCGCTTTTGCTCTTCGGTTTTTCGCTTTTGCTCTTCGGTTTTTCGCTTTTGCTCCTCGGTCTTCCGTCTTTCTTCCTCGGTCTTCCGTTTTTGTTCCTCGGTTTTTCGTCTTTCTTCCTCTGTCTTCTGCCTCTGTTCCTCTGTCCTGCGGCGTTCTAACTGAATATCCATTTTCTCCATATTTTCAAACAAAATCCCCATGTTGCTGCCTCTCATTCCTTTTATAATCTCATCAGCTTCCTCTTTCGGCAGGTTTACCCTTTCGCACAGGCTCACCACAATTGCGGTGATTATTGCAGCCACGTCAGCCGACGCTCTCTGGAAAATCTCTTTCATATGTCCTGTGGTAACTTTTGAGAGTTCGTGAATATCCTCCGCCTGCTGTATCCTGTCGAGCAACATCACCAGTGAAATCGCATCATCCTTTGATAACAATTCCTCATTGGAGTATTCCCTTGTCCTTACAAGTTTATAGGTAATGTCCGGTATGTATGCCTGAAACAGATCTCCGAGCAGAATCCTTTCCTTAAGATTCCGCGCAGCTGTCCATTCTCCAACCCCTTCATAGTACACAATCGGATAGATCGGCGGGTAGCGGAAGTTTTTACGTTTGTTGATTCCTCTATGCTTCCTTGGCTTACTGCGTTTTTGACCGTCTCCGGCAGGTTCTGTTTCATCCGATTCATCCGAACCTGCTTTCACACTACACATCTCTCTTCTGCAAAGCTCCGCTTCCTCCATCTCCTTGACGTAATTCTCCCAGATGCATACCATGTACTTTAATATCTGCATGGTTACGTCATAATCCACCGCGCTCTTGTGCTCAATCAGGGAAATTACATAGATGTCCTGCAGTTCACCTTCCGAAAGATTTCTTACGCGCACTTTCTTGACTGTATCCGCATTCAGCTCCACCTCGCGGAACAGATGATATCGCTCTGAAACGTCTTCAATATCCTCCGGCTGCACATTGGCAAATAGCGATAACCCCGAATATTCCCTCAGAAACTGCGCACACAATGTATGATTTCCAAAAATCTGTTTGCTGCTGACATCCGTCGCCTGAAAGACAGATGACTCTTCCATAAATTCTTTGTTTTTCATGTTTCCCTCCTGTCTGTACAGGAGAAATCATATCTATACCTTCCGCCTGTACCTGAAATAAATGTGTTGAAATGTCCGGCGAAAAGCCTGATATGCGCACATGAAATTTCATAAATAGATTTAGATAGTTAGACTATAACATAAGAACTGTGTCTGCGCAAGCGGTTTATGAGCTTTAATAAAATAATTTTACTATTTTTCACAAGTAATTGCACAGGGCATGCAATTATTAATTTGCAATTCTCTGTACACTCATATTGTTCCATAAAGCCTCATATAATAAAACAAATTATAAGCGAAAAAGAAAAGTGAAATATCATGAAAATAAAGAATAAAAGTGAATTGATCATCGCTATCCTTATTCCTATTGCCGTTGGATCATTATCAGCTCTTATCAGCGGAGGAACGTCGCTGTATTCCCAAATAAACAAACCTGCACTTAGCCCTCCCGGCTACATCTTTCCTATCGTATGGTTTATTCTTTATATTTTAATGGGAATTTCATCTTACATAATTTATGACTCCAATAGCCCCAATAAAGAGAGCGCTTTAAAAACTTATGCTCTTCAATTATTTTTCAACTTTTGGTGGAGCATCATCTTTTTTAGATTTTCTCTATTCTTATTTGCTTTCCTATGGCTGCTGGTAATGATTGCTTTAATAACACTTATGATTTATAAGTTTTATCAAATAAACCGGTTATCTTCATATCTGCAGATTCCATATCTGCTGTGGTGTTTGTTTGCTGCATATCTGAATTTTATGATTTACAGGCTGAATTAAAGCATTGTGGTGAATCAAATAAATAATAATATTCGATTCACCACAAATGAAATAACATTTGATTCCCTTAGAAACGCAGCGTTTTTATCCTTTCTGTATTATTTTTTGCTAAAACACATAATAGTTTCTCAACCTCACATACTATTTATGAGGTAATTTCTATGAAACACTTAAAACAATACACAATTATAGGGATCATTTTTGTTGTTATCGCAGGAACGCTTGCTCATTTTTCATATGACTGGACCGGGAGCAATCGTATTGTTGGGTATTTTACGCCAATTAATGAATCCATCTGGGAACATATGAAGCTGTTAATCTTCCCAAGGTTGATTTGCGTTCTTATAGTGGTCTTCGTTTTCCGCAAA
>WFLX010225401.1_pt1 | contig 15127 bp, 10 predicted proteins | sample 4967041 | NCBI WGS metagenome assembly WFLX01 (sample SAMN12857096, study PRJNA449069) | gut metagenome | isolation source: stool from male and female vole | host: Microtus ochrogaster | place: USA:Florida | collected 2017
CCTCATAATATTCATCCGGCACACGGGTGTAGCCGAAAATACCATTCTCCACTCTCTTTTGGAGAGCATCAATGATAGCAGGAGCCGTCTTGAAGTCCATGTCGGCAACCCACATAGGGAGAACTCCCTCCGGAGCGCTGTCCCATTTATAAGAGAGAGTGCCCCGGCGGTTTATAACAGAGTTAAAATCGTAAATCATTCTTTTTTTCTGAGATTATCAGCCATGTAGTTAAACGTTGCGTAGCCGAGGCCAGCAAAGCGAAGTCTTCTCTGTTATCCGACTCCTAAGCGCCAGAAAAAAGATTCCCTCTGCGGCTCTCTGCTCCTCTGAGTTCTCTGCGTGAATACTTTCTAATCTTTTTTTCTCACCTCAATAATGCAGTTGGCGGGAGCCTTGATATTTTTGTCAATTGTCACTGAGCCAATCTCATCCGCGATAATATGACCCGATGTTGGGTTCTTGATATTCGTGATTTTTCCCGAAATTAAGGCCTTGACATTCGAATATTCGAAAGCACGGTCGCAGTCTGGGCCGAATGTACAGTTCTCAAGCACCAGATCATCGGCATAGCAGAGGGGTTGCTCGCCNGTGATGTGGCAGTTGACGAGTCGGAGATTCTTTGAGTGCCATCCAAGATATTCGCCATTGAGCTCGGAATCGTAGATGGTGACATTCTCCACTTCCCAGAAAGCATCCTTGGTTGTGATCTTCGCATTGCGGATCACGACATTCTTCACATATTGGAACACGTATTTGCTGTCCGACTCCAGACCATCCACTTCAATGTTCTCGCAAAACATGAATGGGTATGTACCATCGTGAAGCTTAAGATTTTTGATTTTTATATCCTTGCAGCGCCAGAAAACTTCATCGGCATCGTTCATCACCACATTTTCGAGATCAAGATCATACATCTCGCGAAACATCTTAGGCGCATCGATCACTGTATCCTTCATCTTCAGATGATCGCTATACCATAGGGCCGAACGTCCTCCTACTGCAAAGTAGCAATGGTCGATCAAAAAGCGGTGTACGTGCCAGAAGGGATAGTTGCCTTCGAAAGTGCAATCGATGGCCTCAATGTCGCTGCATTCTTTAAGTGCCGATTCTCCAGCGCGGATCACTACGTTTTCAAGTCTTAGGTTGTGGGATTCGAAAAGTGGACGTTCGCCACCGAATTCCTTATCTTTTATAATTTCCATGGATATGGTTTAAGAGTTTAATGGTTTAATTGTTTAAAGAGGCGACTCAGAAGGAGAGCCGCCTCTTTATTAACAATATAAAAATGAGATATGTTTCAAATCAGTGATAATGGTAGGAAATCGTAGANAATNATCAATTANCAATGATTAATNATCAATTATAGGTTTGCNTCTACTTAATTGATCATTGGTAATTAATCATTGATCNTTATTTTTTTGCCGTTGCGGNTCACGATGCCTTTGGCATTGCCGTCGACTTCTACACCCTGGAGGTTGAAAGAGCGGGCATCAGAAGCCACTGCGCCGCTGATAGTCTCCACTCCGGTGCCAAATTCCTGCTTCCCATCAAGAAGCACACCACCTTCGTTGCCACTTTCCATGATGTGAGCTACAAGGCTGTTGAGGTAGTTTTCAAGGTTTGTATAGCCGTTTTCAGCAGTTGCCGGTCCATCTTCCGCATTGTTGGGGTTAAGTCCGTTGGCTGTCTCCCATTCATCGGGCATGCCGTCGCCGTCAGTGTCGGCAGGGGCCTCAAGAGAATTCAGGGCGGGGAATCCTGTAGAGCCGTCGGCGTATGTGATATCGTCTTGGCTATTGATAAGGCCTTTGCCAATACCACTCACGATGCAGCATGCCTCGCCGTTGCGGGTGTCGGCCACCATCATTTTGTCGTATTCATCGCGGCTCAGGGATGCTCCGGCATATTCGAGCACTCGCTCGAAAGCATCTTCAGCTGAATGAGTTGTGACAGCTGCAAACTCCATAGGCACGAAAGCGTGCATCTCCTCAGTNGCATTATGGTAGTCAACCTTTTTNCCTGTATCCACCTGCTTGAAGAGTCCGATTGTCCAGTTGTCGGCAGAAACGTCGGCATATTTTGTATTGACATTCCCTTCGATGTAGTAGTTGCCCCATTTGTGGAGAGCCTTTCCCCAGTCGTTGGTTGCCACCTTCACTTCTTGACCGTCGACCATGATAATGAGTTTTTCAATATCTATCTCATATTTGTTGTCGTCCCCCTCGAAAGTGAGGTATCCCTTGTCGGATGGGTCTACAGTCAGTGTGCAGGTCTTAAGGTCGGTTCCTTTCACCTTATTATAGTTTTTGGCAGTAGTCTGTAGGTGGTCGTCCTTGATGCAGTATTCAAATGTGCGGATACCAGGCTTTGCCATGCGCTTTTGCTTCCCTTCATTGAGGGAGGCAGTAGCCGGACCCGGCTTATAATAGTTGTTTACAATGTTTACGGTCATAGCCTCGCCTCCGTAGCATCCTTCGCCTGCATAGTTATATATCACATTGTTGCGGAGGTCCATGCGTTCGTCAAGCTGGGTACCGGGACGCGGGCCAAGGCGTGGAGTGCGTGAACCATGATGGGCAAGAAGGTTGTGGTGATAGCTGGCTCCGGCTCCTCCCCAGTTGCCGCCATAGCCGTGTGAGCCCTTGCTGTGGCCTGAGTTGACAAGGCTCTGGGTCACCATACACCACTGTACAGTAATGTTTCTTGAGCCATATACGGAGAGGCACTCATCGATACTCCAGCTCACTGAGCAGTGGTCTATCATGATTTTCTGTCCGTCCATGCCTCCGAGTCCGTCGCCTTCGTGGGCTGTTGGATTAGACTTGAGAGCCTCATTTCCGAGGCGGAAACGCNTGAAACGNATGATGNCGTTTGGTGCGCTGNTCACGAAAGGNTAGTCTGCANCGCAANTGCCGTCGCCGGGTGCTGTCTGTCCGGCAATGGTCACATTTCCTTGTTTGAGTTTGAGTTCTGATTTAAGATGGATAGTGCCGCTGACATCAAATACGATGGTGCGGGTGCCGCTTTGGTTGCAAGCCCAGCGGAAAGAGCCTTCCCCGCTGTCATCAAGGTTAGTCACATGATACACTTTCCCGCCACGTCCGCCAGTTGTGATGGCGCCGAATCCTTCAGCTCCCGGGAAAGAGGGAAGCACTGCATCGTCGGCAAATGCCGGGGTGATGATGGCAACTGCTGCAGCTGCCATCATCAATAATTTCTTTAATTTCATTTCTTTAATACTTTGTCTGTTTCTGATGTTCCATTTGCGAAGATAATGCGGCGGATGCTGATGCCCTGTTCCGGCTCAGCAATCCTGATGCCATTGAGGTCGTAGTATTCCACTGCCACTACTTCACCCTTGGCTGCTTCAATGCTTTCTACTCCGCTCATGCGCACACATTCGGGATAGTATTCGTCTACTCCTGAGATGGCATCGGCATTCCCCGCCTTCATGATGTCTTCTACGAGCTGGTTGAGATACACTTCTACATTTGTATATACGCCTTTTGTGTCAACAGTATATGCGTTGGCGTCATCGGCAGAATTGGGGTCGAGGCCATTAGAAATCTCCCATTCATCCGGCATGCCGTCGCGGTCGGTGTCATATCCTTCAGGGCGGCTGGTGCTTGTAAGCGCTGGGAAACTGGCAGTTTTAGGATTCTCTTCGCCATTGGGGTCGTTGATAAAGTCGAGTATTCCTTCGGTGCTGGAAGTGGGGCATACGTTGCCGTTTTTATCCACAAAAGCCACGTCGCCATGGTAAGTCACAGTGCCAGTGCGTGCTTCTTCCATATAGCGGGCATCCACAGCGTCGCGGTAGAGTGATGCTCCGCAGTAGTCGAGCACCTTGCCATAGACAGTCTGGGCGCTTTGTGTAGTCACCGTGCCGGCATCAATAGGGTCGTCGAGCTTAACGCGGAGATAGCTTGTCCCATCTATTTCAGTATAATCAGCTTTCTCTCCAAACTTATGATTTGGATCTGGCATATATCTGTCGCCATCTACAGTCTTGAGGCCTCCGTCATAGCTCACGCCCTTCCAGTCATAGTTTTCCGGTTCAGAAGCCTCAGTGACATAGTTGCCGTCGATGAAATAGCGTGAGCATAGACCGCGAAGTGGCTCATTTGTTGAGTTGCCACTGCTGCCCACCGACACCTGCGTCACATTGGTCTTATTCTTTGTGCCAGGACCTGCCTGGTAGTAATTGTTGACGATATTGATATATCCTCCGCCGGGACCACCGTATGAGCCGTTGCCGTTGCCCCAGTTGTAGAGCACATTATTTCGGAAGTCAACTCGCTCAGCATCTACGGTGTTTTCAAAGCGGTCGCGATCCCAACCGGTCCATTCATAGCGCGCGCCATTGAAGCGCGGAGCTCGGTTCTGGATATGGGTCAGATAGTTGTGGTGGAAAGAAGCTTCCTTTCCGCCCCAGATGCCGCCATAGCTATGCGCACCTTTGGAGTGTCCCAGGTTGGCAAGACCTTCCCCGATAGTGCACCATTGCATGGTGAATTTCTCATTGTCGTAGAAAGAAGCCACCTCATCGATGCTCCAGGAGAAAGAGCAGTGGTCGATGATAATGTTTTTCTTGCGGCGACCCCAAGTGGCGTCGGCTCCATCGTTGACGTCCTTCACCTGTGAGCGTCGGCTGCGGATGAAGCGGACTATGACGTTGTCGCAATTGCCGAAGTAGAGGGTGTAGTAGCGTAGAGTGATGCCCCCATCAGGTGCAGTCTGGCCCGCTATAGTGGTGTTGGAGGTGACATTGAGCTGGCTTTCGAGGTCAATGTAGCCGCTGACGTCAAAAACGATTGTCTTAGGCCCGCTTTGGGCGAGAGCCCAGCGCAGGCAACCCTCTTTCCCATCGTCTTTAAGATTGGTCACATGGATGATTTTGCCTCCGCGTCCTCCGGTCACGTATCTGCCGTGTCCCTCAGCTCCGGGGAAAGCGGGAGCCGCTTCCTCTGCGAAGAGTGGCATTGAGAGCGCAAGGGCGCTTGCTAAAAGTAAAGATTTCTTCATGATGTATTTAGTTATCAGTTATCAGTTGTCAGTTGTCAGGTTTCAGGTGGTGGTTGCGGATTTTATTTCGCAGTCAGGATAGTTAGGTAGTAGTCGTCGTCGGGGTTGTAGCCGGCTTCAAGAAGGCGTTTTACGTCATCAAGAGTGAAGTCTACGTCAGAAGCTATTGCCACATATACATGGTCGTCAACGTCAGGGAGGTAAATATACTCCGTGGCGACAGTCTCAGTCTTGGGAGCCGCTATTGGATTCTGTGGGAAAAAGAGCTGAATCCCGTTGTTGTCATCTCTTTCTATCACGTTGAAATAAAGAGGCTGGCGCATCGAGTTGTGAAGCACGAAATTGAAGGGAGTTTCAATGTCAACGTCTTCGCCCGCCACCGATAAAGTTCCAAGCGATATGTAGGCCTGGTGGGTGCTCTCAGGATCGTTGGCATTTTTGAGCAGATAAGAGAGATAGCTTATGCCCTCAGGAAGCACCACCGGAGGATGCGCGATTGCATCCGTCTCGTGGATAGCCATTCCGATTGCGTCGTATCCTGTCCGATGGTCGCTGGCATTGTCGGCCATAGCAGCCATCACCTTGCGGTTGATGTTGCGGGTGATATTTGCGGCATTACTCTCAGCTTTTTCTATCAGTTTCTTGACGGTCATCTTTCCGGTAGACACGGATGAATATATACGATGGGTGTCGGAATCAAGAATATCCACTGAGCCACCTGCCGGGATATTCAGTAAGTCGGCAGGAGACACCTTTGCGCGCTTAGTGGCTTTCACCGTCGTGGCTTTATTTTTGATTGTGACGTCACCCTTCACTTTGTAGATCTGTAGGGTAGCAGAGATGTCTGTGGAGATCAATATGGCCAAAGCTGTCACTGCTAAAATTGCCAACNTTCGATTTAGTCTAATTGTCTTCATATAGTGTCGTTGTTTGGTTTTCTAAAAAGTTTCNCTATTCGGNNGCACANTCCGTTTTTNGTGAATATNCCTATNTANATATCACACCCTGCCACNCCCANNGAAGTNGCCAAAATNGCGAAAGCAAAGTTNAGNTCGANGTGATAATGNATATAAGCCATTGTGCCTCCGGTGATCATAGCGTAGAGCAATANCATCTGCACCACTCTCNCCACGAGAGGTCCTGTGGCACTGTCCCAGAGTCGCAAATTGAGCCATACAATAAGGAAGCAGGTGATGGCAGCCACTGTATACGACTCAAAAGGAGTCAGCTCCCTTATAAAATCTCCGGATATAAGAGTTGCTGCAGAATAGGCGTGTATCAGCAGCCCGGGGGTANNATTGTCGAGTNGGGTGNCGTGAAGGTNACCTGCATTCTGGATCTTCCCTAAAAGCACGATTTTCCCTTTTATAAGATCGGGATTGTCGATGATTTCCTCCGGTTGGATGATGTCAAATTGGCGGGAGGAGAAATTGATAAACTCATCTTTTACAGGGCGGTCGGCAAGTCTCTTTGCTGCCTCGGGCCGCGCTAAAGCCACCAGTGCGGAAGATAGTGCAGGTATAGTCCCATCATCGGTCACGAAGCTTCTTGAGAATTCCCTTACAGTAGATCGCTTCCCGTTTTCTCCTTGGATGTTGACGGCGGCAAATCCACCTTTAGGGTCCACGATGGAGTCATAATAAGAAACGTGATACGCGTGTATGCCATCTTTGTCGCTCGTCACTCTGAGGGGCATCACCAGGTTGGAGCATTGTGCCAAGGATTCAGCCAATGGGTCATCTTCGGGATTGGAGGGTGGCGCAAAAGCGATGTCAAGACCCACTGCGGCCGGCTCGCAAAAGTCTATGTCGTCGATCACTTGCGCCATATCGCGGCGTGTGAGGCCGTCGACGGGTACGATCACGATGTCATCATCGAGAGTAGAGACGGCGCGGTCGTCGGCCACAATGGTATAGAAATCGCTGAATCGGAAATCGGAGGCCTTTTCCATAGGGGAGAAAAAGGAGACCGACATAAGGTCGTAGACCACAACGTGTGAGAAAAGCAGGGTCGCGACTGTAATCACCACCGATTTCACCGGCAGTGGCAGCGACGACATAATTTCCGACAGGCTTTTCATAATGTTACGTAGGGTCAGCATTCCGAAATAATTTGTAAAGATAATATAAATTTTCCTTATAATATAGGTGTAGCCTGACTTTTTAACAAAATATAACTAACGAGCCCAGCAATCACCGTCCCGGTGCGTCCCTCGCTGCGTAGTCCATACACCATATTGTTTAAAAAAATTAAAAAAATTTTGCAGATTTTTTTGGAAATATTAAGAACTTTACGTAATTTTGTGTGCTAAACCTATCGTTGACCTTAAGATTGACTAAAAAATCTTAAACTAACACCTATATCCATCGATGCGAAAGTGTCGGTGATAAGCCTGATAATTAGACAATTATATTAAACATCATAAATCTTTATTATGACCAACTTACTTAAACTAACATCGAAACGAGAAAAGGGAGGATCCTTCTTGCGGAAGACATTCCTGACCTTGGTCGCCATGCTGATGGCGATTCCTGCGTTCGCACAGACAGTCGATGTCTCCGGTACGGTGATCGACGACCAGGGCGAACCTCTGATTGGCGTTACAGTAATGGTGGAAGGCACCTCCAATGGTACAGCCACTGACTTTGACGGTAATTATGCACTTAAAAACGTTCCATCCAAAGGAAAACTCGTCTTCTCCTACATCGGCTATTCACAGCAGGTGGTAGAAGTGAAGGGTCGCACTCAGATCAACATCACAATGAGCGAAGACTCCAAGGCTCTCGACGAGCTCGTGGTAGTCGGCTACGGTCAGATCAAGAAGTCAGACCTTACCGGTTCGGTATCTGTTGTTGATGCTGGCCAGATCACTGCAAAGGGTTCAGCTTCAGTGCTCGAGGCTATGCAGGGTGCCGTGCCTGGTGTGAATATCACCAAGGCTACCGGTCGTACGAATGGTTCGATCGATATCGAAATCCGTGGTAAGTCTTCAATCAACTCTGATGTGAAGCCTCTCTATGTAGTAGACGGTGTGCAGACAAGCGATATCTCCTTCCTTAACCCTCAGGATATCGAACGCGTCGACATCCTTAAGGATGCATCTTCTACAGCTATCTACGGTTCTCGCGCAACCGCCGGTGTGGTAATGATCACTACCAAGAGCGGTGCAAACGTAAATAAAGGCACAAAAGCAAAGATCTCATACGATGGTTACTATGGTATTAGCCACGCTACCCGTATGCCGCAGTTTATGGATGGCGAGCAGTTCTATCGTTATCGCGTCATGAAATTTGTGCAGCCTGCCAATGGCTCGGGCGCATTTGATTGTCCTCAGCCTGTATATGGTATGCTCCCTTCCGACCTTGGTCTCGGACAGGCACTCCTCCAGACTGTAGGTTCTGATTGGCAATCACCATACGTTCTGAAAGAGATGCTTGCAAATAATGCTACGTATAATTGGCCTGACCTCGTAACTCAGGATGGTCATCAGCAGAACCACTATGTATCAGTCTCAGGTGCAGGCGATGCTATCAACTATCACTTTGGTCTCGGCTATGAAAATGTTCAGGGTCTTTACAAGGGGGATAGCAAGAGCAACTATTCATTCAAGGGTAGTGTTGATGCAAAGATCAATAAGGTGATCAGTGCAGGTTTCAACTTCAACATTGCTCAGATCAACAATACATACGCTGATAGCGATGCTATCGGACAGGCTTACCGTGTGAATCCTTTCATGATTCCTTACGATGAAGAAGGAAACACCAACCACTATCCAGGCGATAAGACAACTCTCGGAANAGACNCNNACCAGTTCTNTTCATNCTTGAATCCATTGGATCGTATGAAGAACTCTGTTGAAAAACGCAAGACCTACCGTCTGCTCGGTAATGTTTACGTTCAGTTCAANATCATCAACGGCCTTNCATTCAAGTCTACANTCTCTCCNACATATACATCCTATCGTAATGGCGAATATGTAGGTTACACTAACCCAGCTACTGACAAGACTTGGGTAGACAACGATACCCGTCAGNCCACTGCAGAGAATAAGACAAGCTATGGTTGGACATGGGACAACGTCTTGAGCTATGTTCGTTCTTTCGGCGATCATTCTATCAATGCCATGGCTCTTTATTCTTCTGAAAAGAATAATTCAGAAGACTACAAGCAGATTGCAGTCAATCCAATTGAGTCTACTGCATGGTGGAATATGGGTACAGGTACAAAGGGTGAGTCTACAGTAAGCTCAAGCTTCTCAGAGTTGACAATGCAGTCAATAGCTCTTCGTGCCAACTATTCTTGGAAGAGCCGCTATATGATCACCGGTACTGTACGTTGGGATGGATCATCCAAGTTTGCAAAAGGCAACAAGTGGGGCTGCTTCCCATCAGTCGCTCTCGCATGGAATATTGCAGAGGAAGAATTCCTTCAGAAATGGTGGCTCAACAACTTGAAAGTCCGTGCAAGTTACGGTGTGACAGGTAACAACGCCGGTATCGGCAACTATGCTACCGTAGTTGGTGTAAACTCTTCAAGCTTCTACCCATTTGGAGGAACTTATGTAGATGGTTTCTATCCTTCTGGCATCGTAGACCGNGATATCCGTTGGGANTCTTCTCATGAGGTGAACATNGGTGTTGANTTCGGTTTCCTCAANAATAGAATCACNGGATCTTTGGAATGGTACACTAAGAAATCTAAAGACCTTCTCTATAAGGTGAATTTGCCTCTTGAGTCAGGTGGCGGTACAATGACAACTAACGTAGGTTCTGTAAAGAATACCGGTGTTGAATTCTCATTGACTACTACCAATATCGATACCCGCGATTGGACATGGACCACAACTTTCAATATTGCACACAATGATAATAAGGTTCTCCAAATCAATGGCGTTTCTGACCAGATTATCGGTAGCAATGCTTCAAGCTGTCTCTTCGTAGGTCGCCCTGTCAACAATGTATACGCATACGCTTGGGACGGTATCGTTACAGACCGCAATATGACTGTTCCAGACACTCAGATTGCAAGAGAAAAGGGCTTGACCCCTGGCACTACNATGAGAGNGNGTGACTACTACTTCACTTGCTACGGACAGTCTGAAGGTCAGCCCATCATCCGCGACGTGAATGGTGATGGCAAGTGGAACGACGAGGACCGCGTGATTTTCAACAGCAATCCTAAGATCACTGCTTCTATCATTTCTAATCTTACCTACCGTCTTCCAAAGAAGGGTGGCTCAATCGACTTTGGTTTCTCTATCTATGCTAAGCAGGGCTATAAAGTTGCTTCTCCATTCGTAGGTGGCGACTCATTCGACTTNCACGACCNTGGCCGTGGTAAGGTGATGNTAGATAGCTATATCCNGGCTGGTATGCTCCTTGACGCAGATGGCGTTCGTCCTGATGGAACATTTATCAATCCGGTATATCAGACTCAGACTCATTATGGATCTTGGCCAATCGTCAACTCTGGTAATAATGATGGTCTTGGCACAGCTGGTTCTTACTTCGGTCTTGGTACCGACACCAAGTTCTGCGCCCGTCAGGTTGTGGATGCTTCTTTCTGGAAAGTACAGCACGTTTCTCTTGGCTACGAGTTCTCTAAACAGATCATCGAGAAGATTGGATGTAGCAGACTTCGCCTGTACGTGAATATTTCAAATCCATTTGTATGGTCTAAGTACAAAGGCTTTGATCCTGAATGGGCAAATGCATCCAATGGCAACGACGGTCCGAGCACAATCACTTACGAGTTCGGTGCAAACATTACATTCTAATCTATCAAGGAGTAAAAGATGAAAAATATAAAATATTCTATTTTCGGCTTGGGCACCGCTCTTCTTATGACGACTGGATGCTCAGATTTCCTTGACTCGCGCAATCTATCCAATCCGGATAATGCTGATGATTATTTTTCTCAGCACGCGGAGCAGGTGCGTCCGGTAGCCTATGCTGCGTTAAAATCAATTGCTACTCAGATTGATTTGCTTGATCAAGCAGGCGACCTTTTTATAAATCCTCGTGGTGCTGATGATGGAACATTCTCCATGTTCCAGACTACACCGGACAATGGTACTGTCACAAATTATTATAAGAATGTCTATGATGGTATCAACAAGGCAAACTGCATGATCCATTATACAGATGATCCCAAGCTCATTGCAGAGGGCAAGTTCCTTAGAGCAATCGGCTACTATTATCTAACTCAGCAGTTTGGGGCAGTTCCATACGTAGATTTCTACATTCAGAACGCTCAGCGCGATTTCCCTCGCACTCCGCTCGAGGAGGTATATGATGCGATCTTGGCAGATTGCTCAGAGCTTTATAATGGTTCTGAACTTCCGGATCAGGATCATAAGGGAAATGCAAGCAAGCAGGCCGTAGCCGCAATTGCAGCAAAGATTGCACTTGCTGCCGCTTGGGACTTGGATACAGAACTCGTTGATGCTGCAAAGGGTACATATACAGTAAAGAGCACTACCCGCTTCAAAGAAGCTGCTGCATGGGCAGAAAAGGCAATCATGGGTATTCAACTGACAATGCCTTTTGGTGAAAAGTGGGCTTGGAACAACGAAGGAAATGCTGAGGAAATTTTCTCAGTGCAGTATGATAAGAATGGCTATCCTGGCGACAAGGCTACAGGCGGACACTCTTTGATGTATAACTACACTGCTTTTACAGACAATTGTCTTCTCACAGGTGTTAAAGGCAATGGCAGTGGCGGTACAAACATGATGTCGGCTAAATCTGCAAGCCTTTTCGAAAGAGGTGACGCTCGCTTTGAAGGCACATTCATGACTACTATCTATAACGCTCCTCGCCAGCTTGATGAAAAAGGCAATCCTGGCAATGCAGTATGGGAAGAGGGTTATATGGCATGGTATAATATTGCTGCTGACAAGAGAGAAAAAATGCCTATAGCGCTCAGATTCTATGCACCGGGCACTACTGTAGCAGAAGCAGAAGCAGATATACGCAAGATGGTAGAAAATGGTCAGGNTGTCAAGTTCNCAATGAATACATACGGTGTCAACCAGCCATTTGCTGCNATTCTCACTGGAGAGACTGTCACAAAGTGGGAATTTAAGGAAAATGGCTCTATGCCAACAAAGACAACCGAAGAGTTTACTTCATTCATGAAGACCGCCGGCAATAATGGCGTAAGCGTCACTAAATATGACGACCCTACAACTGCCCCTGTTACCAAAGACCAATGCTATCGCGATATCCCATTGCTCCACGTAAGTGAAATGTATCTTGTTGCAGCTGAGGCCTACCTTCTTGCCGGCGATGAGGCTTCTTCACTTGCTAAAATCAACGCGGTCAGAAAGAGAGCGGGAGTTAAGGAACTTGCATCATATTCTGCTTACGAAGCTCCCTATGTCACAAATGCGAATTTTGTGTTCGTTCCTCTTGATCTTGTGCTTGATGAGCGTGCNCGTNAATGTTACGCTGAAAGGNCTCGNTATTTCGATCTCCNTCGTACAAAGCAGTTGGTTCGCTATAACCTTGAGTTCAGCCGATTCATGGATAATGTGAGCAAGATGAGTAACGCTCAGGGTCAGATCAAGTGGTATAGACCAATACCACAGTCTGAAATTGACAATAACACAGGCCTTACTTCTGCAGATCAGAATCCTGGCTACTAAAATTCTAAAATCAAAGAAAAATGAAAGCTATTTATAAATCAATGTTCTTTTGCATTGCTCTATTGTTGGGTCTGACAGCTTGCGATGACAAGCATGAGGAGCTTGCTCCCACAGGTGGCCTCGACAATGCTGAGAAGCTCGTAGTAGGAACATACGTAGGAGAATGGACAAGAATTAATCTTTCTACTGAGGCAGTTGAGTCTGGAACAGGTTCCATCACATTTTCTGTTGATGAAGCTTATGGCAACAATGTATCTGTAATGACTCTTTCCAGCTCGACAGTAGATCTTGGTATAGATGCTGATACTTCTGTATGTAATATCACACGTCTTAGCTCAGGCGAATTTGTATATTACAATTTGGTAAAAGCTAATCCTTTTGGAACGGATTTTAATGGTCGTGTATCTCCGGAGGGTGTGGCAACTATGACATATACTAAAATTGTCAGGAGTGGACGCAAGGAGGTTGAATTCACTTACTCATTCACTGGAACAAAACAGTAATAACCTAAGACTGCGGCAGGTCAAATCAGTCTTGCCGCAGTCAACTAATAAACAATATTAACAATCTAAACTATTAAAAAATGAAGAAATCATTACTTCTACTTTCATTTGCTGCTATAGCTAGCATTGCAAGTGCTGAAGTTGTTGTTGTCATGACAACTGGCGAAGAACTCGAAGCAGTTGGAATTAAGGGTGAAGTTGCTCCTGGTGGAGTAGTATTTGCACAAAACGATGCAGCTGGTTCCATTGCCACTGCGTATGAGGACACATGGAAATCTACAAATGCCTACGGACATTACAGAGATGTAACTGTAAACGGAGAAGCAATCACTCTCGGTAAGGGTGTTGTTGGTAATACTAACCCAACTTTCGTCAGCTACGAAGAGGGCGTAATGAGCGCTGGTGCTGTATTTGAGATTAAGGCTAACGCCGATGGCTGGATTACAGTGTTCGGTAACCTTAATCCTAACAAACAGTACTTGGTTTTTGAAGGCAAAACCGGTGCTCTTCCATATACATTTGGTATGGCTGGTTATAAAACCTACGACAAAACTAATAAGGTTGGAGAAGGTTTCATTTCTTTCTCATATACGCTTCCTGCTTATACCGAAGGCGATGATGAGGGTCTCATTAATTTCGATGCTCCTGATGCCAATAAATATTTTATCGTAGCACAAAAACAAAAAGTTGTTGATGGTAAGTATTATTGGACTGTTGATGGAGTAGAGGTTACCACAGATAATGATAAAAAACCAGAAGGTGGTAAGGCTGTCATGGTTGATGTACCTGGTCAAAACAAACCTCAGTTCCCTTATCTAGTTGCTGGTTTTGAAACTGCACCTACTGACAATACTGCTTTCTTAACTTTCAATGTAATTAAAGGTAATACTTACTATTATTCAGCTCTTGGTTCTAAAGTTGGATGCGGTGGCTTTGTGTACACTGACGGAGAAACAGCTCCAGTAATTACTTTTGCAGAGACTGAAACTCTTCCTCAGGTAACATTTGTTCCGGGTGAAGAGCCAGTAGCAGGTGTTGAATCAGTGGCTCTTGAAAACAATGTTGACGCTCCTATCTACAACATGATGGGTGTTCGCGTTAATGCTGACGCTAAGGGTATCCTTATCCAGAATGGTAAGAAGTTCATCCGCAAGTAATCTCATCAATGCACAATGCATAATGCTCAATTCATAATTGAGTCCCGAGCATAATTGCATATGAATAAACTCCAAAGGCGACTTCCCCCNGGAAGCCGCCTTTTTNCTATCAGAAAGCTTTTTATTTGGATTTTCATTGACAATTGATTATCTTTGTGGAAAACTTTTACCCTATGAGCGAACTGAGATATCCAATCGGAATGCAGACCTTCTCTGAAATCATCGAGCAGGGCTATGTTTATGTTGATAAGACAGCCTATATAAAGCCACTGCTTAGGCAGAGTAAATTCATTTTCCTTAGCCGTCCCCGACGGTTTGGTAAGAGCCTATTATTGTCTACCCTGAAGGCTTATTTCGAAGGAAGGCGTGACTTATTCAAAGGTCTCGCTGCCGACATCATGGATTTGGATTGGACTCCATCCCCAGTGCTGCGCTTCGATTTCAATGCCGAGAATTTCAAGATTGAAAATGGTCTTGAACTTCATCTTGATGGTCTTCTTAGAGACTATGAAGAGATTTATGGGCGGATGCCGGAAGACATTACGCCCGCTCGACGATTTAAACAACTTATAGGCGCTGCATATCATCAGACTGGTCGTAAAGTGGTAATCCTAATCGATGAATACCACAAACCGCTACTCGAAGTAGAGGAAAACAAAGCCCTTTTTGAGAAGAACCAGAGCATTCTCAACAGCTTCTTCGGTAATCTCAAGAGCATGGACGAATGTATCCAGTTCGCTTTCATAACAGGAGTGGCACGCTTCAACAGAGTAAGCATATTCAGCGACCTGAA
>WFLX010338542.1_pt1 | contig 15123 bp, 16 predicted proteins | sample 4967041 | NCBI WGS metagenome assembly WFLX01 (sample SAMN12857096, study PRJNA449069) | gut metagenome | isolation source: stool from male and female vole | host: Microtus ochrogaster | place: USA:Florida | collected 2017
CTCCAGTTTGCATCATTCCACCAGTAAAGATTTCCATCGCCATCCGCTCCTTCAAAATCCGTATTGAAGCTGGTCAGAATATTCGTGCTGATTTCACGTTCCGTATCAGCGGAAGCCGCCTTCACCAGACCAATCCGCAAATCATCCACACAGAAAGATACACCTGCGTCCGCCGTAAAGTAAACCTGCATCTGATCCTGAGGCACCACCATTTCAAATGTACCCGACACCTTCATCCAAGTATCTGCGCTTAAAACTACTTCTTGATCAGGTACCAGTGCCACGGTTGTCTGATTGCTGTAATCCGTTTTCATGGAAACAATCGTCAAGGCAACATTTCCTGCTGCTTGTCCTTCGGCAAGCTTGACATAATAGGTATACTCATAGGTTGCTCCTTCTTCAAATAGCGCGGAGATACCAGTACCGCCTATCTGACATTTCGCAGCCGATGAATCGTCTGCCGGGTTCACCTGCACATAATAATCCCCACAGTCTCCGGCAGGCTTTGTTTCTTCGCCATATGCCTTTCTGGGAATATTTGTCGCACCCCATGACGCATCATTCCACCAATAAAGTTTACCTTCTCCGTCTACTCCCTCAAAGCTGGTATTGTACTCAGACAATACATTTGAAGTGATAACTCTCTGGTCTGAATCACTCGCCTTTGGGCTTAAACCTTGTGAGTCTTTGTCTACTGTACTGTCACTAACAGTGTCTCCACTGACAGTAGAAATGGCATTCTCCTCAGCATGTACCTGTTCCACGGGCAACATCTGAATACTTCCGAATACCATCAACGCCGCAAGAATTCCTGCGGTGGTTTTTCGTAGTTTTCTCCTCATATCTTTTACCTCCACTTTGCCTCCGAATCGCAATGCCGCGNCTAATAAATACNCNTANNACNCAATATCNNTTGTTTATCATTATACATANAAAACNATTAATNATNTCCCTCAATTTTGTCATTAGATTNTNACATATTGCCANATTGACANCCCNTGAAACACTTTTTACATGTCATTATTTTGTCAGAAAAAATATTTTGAACACACTTATAAACAAAAAAGCAAAAAAATGTACAATTTTTACGCGCATACATCTTTTTGCTTCGTCAATTATTCTAATATACTGCCATAACGCTGTCCATGCCACGCAAAAGCATTTCTATTTCACAGCCACTCCTGCTTTTTTTGCACATTCCCTGATATACCCTGCTGCCTGTCTATATGCTTCAAAATCAGGTAAATGCTCTATAAAAAACGGCGTATCGCTGCCCAATCTTTCTACCATGGGCAGGATTTTAACGTAATCCAAAGTACCCCTGCCGGGCATCACCTCATGAATCAAAGTGGTATAAGCCCTGTCCATCAACACGTCCTTTCCGTGGACACTCTTAATATATGGACCCAGAAGGTCAAAACAGTGTCTTATAAAGTCAGTACTTTTCACATAACGCTTCGGACAGTTAATCATGTTCACAAAATCCAAATGAACCCCAAATGCTTCTCTGTCAACATCCTTCAATAATTGCAGATATTGCTCCGGTGAATCCGGCACCATCCACGGAAGCGGCTCTATAGTGTAGAAGGTACGCTTCGGTTTCACGGCATCTATAATTTCTCTGACGCTGTCCACTGCAATATCATAAATCTCCGGCTCATAATTCTCCTCATCAAAGCTATCCCACACCTGACTGCGGCTTCCGATAATATTGACACAGCAGCGTGCGCCCAACTCCTCCGCCAGTTCAAGCTGCGCCTTGGCAAACTCCACCGCCTGCTTTCGCTCCTCATCGTCTTTGGAAAGGCAGTTCTTCCAAACTCCCACTTCCCCGATAACTAAATCGTTTTCCTTTGCACAGGCAAGATACTCCTGTCTGACAGCCCAATTTGCACTGCTGTCCACAGGAGACAGCACTACACTATAACCCAGCTCCTTTACAAGCCTAAGCCATTCCTCAGGATTTTTGTATTCACGCTCTAATTCTCCGCCAAGCCTCATAGATTTTCCCTTCCTTCCCTAAAAGCTCCTTTTCCAAATTACACTGTCATTTATCGCCGCTACATTGGCAAATCCCGTTCTCGACATAGTTCCCCTTAGTTCATCACTCATGCGCATAAAAGCATCTTTCACACCCTCCGCGCCATTTTCTTTTAAAGGACCCATAATTGCCCTTCCCACACAGACAGCATCCGCGCCCAATGCCAATGCCTTAAAAACGTCCATACCGGTCTCTATGCAGCAATCTACAAATATGGGGATTTTTCCGCCTATCACCTTGACGATTTCCGGCAGGATCATTAATGGCGGCAGGGCATAATCCATTATGCCGTGATGATGGGAAACAATAATACCTGCCGCACCTATGGAAAGAGCTTTTCTTGCATCTGACGTGCTAAGCACACCCTTTACCACAAAAGGCAGCTTTGCCGCCTCCACAAAGCTCTGTAGCTCTTCCATGGATTTAGGCTTCATAGGCAGCCCGCAGACAGTATCATACTCGCCCCGTCCGTTAAAGGCATGATCGATATCCATACCCACGCCAAAGGCGCCGTCCTCCTGTGCCTGTCTGATTTTCTCAAACACGGTTTCATTATCCGCATGGGGCTTGATTATTTTAATTACCTTGGCTCCAGTTTTACACATATCCGCCAATTCTTCCCGTTCTCCCATGCCTGAAAAACAAAGCGCTCCCGCCAAAGCGGCGCCCTCTGCCATTTTAGCCATTCCCTGTTCGCAGGTGCCATTCAGATGCGACAGGGCGGCGGTGGCAATGGGCATGGAAAATTTTTCTCCGAACAGCTCCGTCTCCGTACTCGGCTTTGTTCCGTCAATATGTCTCATCTCCAACAGAATACTATCGAAATATTCACGGGTTATCCTGTTGGAATCCTTTTTCTGCGTAACCTCCATCTGCTTATATTCTCCTCTCTCGGATGCATTGACCATCCGCTGTGGTCAAATTACATAAAANCNTATTTNACCAANGTCAAGCCATGTGCCGGCGCAGTAGGTCCTGCCGCTGTCCGTTTTCTTGCCTCCAATATTTTTTTGATATCCTCGGGGCTTCTTTTTCCCTGTCCTACCTCCATTAAAGTGCCTGCAATAATACGAACCATATTGTAAAGGAAACCGTTTCCGCACACCCGAATCACCAGATCCGCTCCCTGCTCCTCCACCTCCACGGAATAAATCGTGCGCACAGTGGATTCTACCTGTGCGCCTGTCTGACAAAAACTCTTAAAATCATGCTCCCCCACAAGATATGCCGCAGCCTTTTTCATACATTCCACATTCAAGGCATGGTAGGTAAAATAAGAATACATCCGCTTTACGGGCATGGGAAATTCTGCCCTGTAGATTCTATATTCATAGGTTTTACGGCTCTCACATCGCCTTGGATGCCAGACATTTGCCACCTGTTCGGATTTCTGTATCCGTATGTCTTCCGGCAGCCGTTGATTTAACGCATAAGAAATCTTTTCGGCAGGCATAGGGCTTATTGTATCAAATACCGCCACATTACAGAGTGCATGAACTCCCGAATCTGTTCTGCTGGCGCCAATCACCTCTATCTCTTCTCCCAAAAGCTGAGAAAGACATTTGTTCAGTTCACTCTCAATCGTAACACCGTTGCTCTGCAGCTGCCACCCATGATAATTTGTGCCGTCATAAGCAACCACCAGACGCACGCGCTTTAGCTGAAATTCTGATTGCTCCATAAATACCTCGCATCCTTTTAAAAGGATAATCTTCCCACAAAAATACTTACCGTTAAATATACGAAAATACAGATATAAGCAATATAATCCCGTTTCGCATAAATTAACGGCTTCATTTTGGTTCGCCCTTCACCGCCTCTGTAACACCTCGACTCCATTGCCATCGCCAAATCATTGGCACGACGGAATGCAGAAATAAACAGCGGTACCAAAAGAGGAACCAATGCTTTGGCACGCTTTATCAGATTACCGCTCTCAAAATCAGCGCCTCTTGCAATCTGCGCCTTCATGATTTTATCGGTCTCCTCCAGCAAAATAGGAATAAAACGCAGGGCAATGGACATCATCATCGCCACCTCATGCACCGGCACCTTAAATATTCTTAAGGGGCGCAGCATTTTTTCCATACCGTCCGTAAGATTGTTGGGCGTTGTCGTCAGCGTCATCAAAGAAGAACCTATGATCAAAAGGCTTAACCGTATAACCATACTTAGTGCCATACGAACTCCCTCCATGGTAATCGTAAGCTTCCAAACCGTTAGAATCGGTGTTCCCGGAGTCAGGAAAAGATTGAAAAGCACTGTGATCATCAAAAGAAACATAATGGTTTTCATGCCCCTCACCATGAATTTAAAGGGTACCTTAGAAAGCCCTATCACTGTTCCCAGAAAAATTGCCGCAATCAAATATCCTAAAAAATTTTTGAAAAAAAACAGTGAAATAATAAACAGCAATGTTCCACCCAGCTTCACTCTCGGATCCAATTTATGTATAACAGACTCTGTCTGATAATATTGTCCTAATGTAATATCTCTAAGCATATTGCTCCTCACTACGGTTCATGCCCTACTGCTTTGGGGGCACGGTTACTCAAAATCAATGGTTGAAAGTACATTCCTTCAACATTTTAACACCTTAACAAGCTCTGCCGCCGCCTCCTCAATAGTGGTAACGTCAGTGTCCACGTCCAGACCCTTTTTTCGTAAGGCATGCATAATATAGGTTACTTGCGGCGCGGCAAGACCCACCTTTTCCAATTCTTTATAATAATGAAAAACCTCTCTCGGCGTATCATCCAGCATAATCGTTCCCTGATTCATCACAATGATACGGTCTACATACTCCGCCACGTCCTCCATACTATGGGACACTAAAAGTATTGTCATGCCTGTCTCCACCTGAAGCTTCTTAATCTGACCGAGTATCTCGTCTCTCCCCTTTGGGTCAAGCCCTGCCGTCGGCTCGTCCAAAATCAATATTTCCGGCTTCATGGCAAGCACGCCTGCAATTGCCGCCCGACGCTTCTGTCCCCCCGACAGCTCAAAGGGCGACTGATAATATAGCTCATCGGGAAGCCCCACATTCCTCAATGCGTCATAAGCGCGCAGCTCCACTTCTTTTCTCTCCAGTCCCAAGTTCCTTGGTCCGAAGCACACATCCGAAAATACGTCTATTTCAAAGAGCTGATGCTCCGGATACTGAAAAACCAATCCCACCTTGCTGCGCAGCTTCTTCATATCATAATCGGAATCATAAATATCTTCGCCATTAAAATAAATATGCCCCTCCGTAGCCTTTATCAGTCCGTTCAAATGCTGCATTAACGTGGACTTACCGGAACCGGTATGACCGATAATACCCACAAACTGTCCGTCGGGTATATTGAGATTGATATCCGAAAGCGCTTTGTGCGCAAGAGGAGTTCCCTCTCCATAGATATAACTCACATGATCTATTATCATGGACANAATTTGTTATCCGTTCCTTTCNTTAGTTTCNGCTTCGGCNTTCATACCGTTCNGGTTTTAGTNCGGCTTGTTTTTCGTCCGGCTTTGCTGTTGCCTGTCCTGTATTCACTCTATCGCACAGTAGTCCTATTTCCTGCCACCTTTGACTGTACTGCTTCTACCAGCTCCTCTATGGTCAGGATTCCGTTTGGCAGGGAAATACCTTTTTTTTGCAGTTCATAGGCGAGCAATGTCACCTGAGGCACATCCAATCTCAGGCTTTTTAATTTCTCTACCTGTGAAAAAATCTCTCTGGGCGTTCCCTCCATGGCANTTTCCCCTNGGNCCATTACAAATACCTTGTGGGCATGAATAATTTCTTCCANATNATGAGTAATCAGTATTACGGNAACACCTNCCACCTGATTCAATCCCCGGATAGCGCGAATAACCTCCTTGCGCCCATTGGGATCCAGCATCGCCGTGGGTTCGTCCAAAACAATACATTTAGGATGCATGGCAAGCACACCCGCTATGGAAACTCTCTGCTTCTGTCCGCCGGAAAGCTTATTGGGTGAATGCTTGCGAAACTCATACATACCTACCGCGCGCAGGCTTTCCTCTACCCGCTCCCAAATTTCTTTGGTGGGAACTCCCATATTTTCCGGTCCGAATCCCACGTCCTCCTCCACAACCTGACCGATAATCTGATTATCAGGATTCTGGAAAACCATTCCGGTAGTCTGCCTGATATTCCAAACCTCTTTTTCGTCATTGGTGTCCATGCCGTCTATCCATACGGTTCCCTCTGTAGGGTTTAAGATAGCATTCATATGCTTGGCAAGTGTGGACTTACCGGAACCGTTATGCCCTAAAATAGCAANAAAGTCACCCTGCTCAATGTNTATGGACACATTATCCACAGCCTTGGTGATTCCTTCANCATTACCTTCCTCGTCTCGTCTGATATATTCAAATACAACATCCTTTGTCCGGATAATACCCATAATATCACTCGTTCCTTCTGCCAAACATATTAATCTATTAAGCTTAGCTGTTCAGCCACTTATACGCTTCTTATTTTACTAAATAAGCGCACGAAATACAACCTGTAAAATCCAAAGAACGGATAAACAAAAGTTGTTTTACAAAAAATATTTCTCATGTTATTCTATATTTGAAAACAAAAGAAAGGATTTATTATGAATCAAAACAAGCAGAAATTAATAAAGATGTTCGTTTTATTGGCTGTGCTGATTTTGTTTGTAGGCGGACTGACACAGCTATTTAAAGGAAATTCTCAAAGTCTTTCGGATTATGCGGCGCTTCATCCCGAGCTTAACAATTTAGCCGATAATTCCACGGACATGGCTTCAGACGCCCACGAAGCCTCTTCCGCCGGAGCTGAGCACGAGGGCAATATGCAAGCCTCATCAGAAAAAGCGACTGAGAACTTGCAAAGTACCTCCGAGGCATCCGATACTTTGCCTCCGGTCGGTGCTTCCCTAAATGGAGACAGCCAGTTAGAACAACGTATTGTGTATAGCGAATCCTTTTATTATGAACCGCTATCCGATAATTTAAGACGTTACATTACGGGTGTTTCTTTTCCTCAGCCGGACGAAAATAGGGAAACTCCGGCAATTACCTATGATGAACTCCGCTACCTTCATATTTTACATTACAATTTTGACGGAGAACTTGCAGAAGGGGAGCTGATATGTAATCAAGCGATTGCCCAAGACCTTGTGGAAATTTTCTATGAGCTGTATCGCAATGAATACCGTCTGGAAAAGGTTGGCTTAATTGACGAGTATGATGGCGATGATACGGCTTCCATGGAAGATAATAATACCTCTTGCTTTAATTACCGTAATGTAGAGGGCAGCGACTCTCTTTCCAAACATGCTTTAGGTCGGGCAATTGACATAAATCCTCTGTATAATCCCTATATTACTTACAATACTGACGGCAGTGAGCACGTATCTCCTGTTAATGCACAGGATTATGCAGACCGAAACAAAAGCTTTCCCTACAAAATTGACGAAAACGATTTGTGTTATAAGCTTTTTATCCAGCATGGCTTTATCTGGGGCGGCAATTGGAATTCCAGCAAGGACTATCAGCATTTCCAAAAAACAAAGTAAAAATTCTTTGACTCCATTGCAAAAGAACCGATGTGAACTACTTCACATCGGTTCTTTTCACATATGTTTCCTTAGGTAAACCAATTACACTAACTCAAGTACAACTTCCATAGCTGCATCGCCCTTACGCTGGCCAATCTTAACGATTCTGGTGTAACCACCCTTACGGTCAACATACTTAGGTGCATACTCATCAAATAACTTTGCAACCAGATCAACTTCCTTAGTATTTCTCTTTCTGCCTGCTGCTTCAGTAGGAACGGATACTACAGGATATAANACTTTGAGNATCTGANGTCTTGCGTGCNATCTGGAAGGCATATCCTTCTTGATTTCCTTCTCAACNGACTCAAACTTGGTAACCTTCTTACCGTCAACAACCTCTTTTACTCTCTTACCGTCCTTATCCTTAACGGGAACCTTTGCAGTAACTTTAACCATCTCGAAGTTGTCTTTTTCTTTCACGGCCAAAGCAATAAGCCCTTCAGCAATTTTTCTTACTTCCTTAGCCTTAGCCTCAGTGGTAATAATCTTACCGTTGTTAATCAATGCAGTTACCTGATTTCTTAATAATGCCTTTCTCTGTGCAGATGTTCTGCCGAGTTTTCTGTACTTTGCCATAATTTATTTTCCTTTCTCCATTCATGGTACATCCGGCCACGCTCCTTGGACTTACTTACCGAATGCTTAATAGTTGCCATTTAGAGATGAACCACACATGCACACTTTGGATTTACCATGCATGGAATATCCTACTTATTTTAAACTTCATCACTGGGATTTAACTGAAGACCCAGCTCTTTTAATTTTGCTAATACTTCTTCTAAAGATTTACGTCCCAAATTACGAACCTTCATCATATCTTCTGAAGTTCTATTAGTTAATTCCTCTACAGTATTAATACCTGCTCTCTTTAAGCAGTTGTAGGAACGAACAGAAAGCTCCAGTTCATCGATACTCATTTCAAGTACCTTCTCCTTCTCATCGTCCTCCTTCTCTACCATGACCTCTGCGGTCTTAGCATTTTCGGACAAATCGATAAAGAGACTCAGATGCTCGCTGAGTACCTTCGCTGCAAGACTCACAGCCTCGTCAGGAACCAAAGTTCCATTGGTATATACATCCAAAGTCAGCTTATCAAAATCTGTAATCTGTCCTACACGGGTATTTTCAACAGTAACATTAACTCTCTCTACAGGTGTATAGATAGAATCAATAGCAATCACGCCTATTGGTAAATCTTCATGCTTGTTCTTGTCTGCGCTTACATAACCGCGGCCCTTTGTAATCGTCAACTCCATGTAAAGCTTAGTATCCTTGCCGCTCAAAGTAGCAATTACCATATCCGGATTTAAAATTTCAATGTCCTGATCTGCCTGAATATCAGAAGCCCTTNCNACGCCCTCGCNCNCANACNCAATATATGCGGTCTTTGTTNCATTGGTTTCACTGTTGTTCTTGATGGCAAGGCTCTTGATATTCATGATAATCTCGGTCACGTCTTCTTTTACACCGGGAATAGAGCTGAACTCATGCAAAACACCTTCTATTTTAATCTGGCTTACTGCAGCACCCGGCAATGAAGAGAGCATTATTCGTCTAAGAGAGTTACCCAAAGTAATACCGTAACCCCTTTCCAAAGGCTCAACTACAAATTTACCGTACTTTTTGTCTTCTGAAATTTCAGCAACCTCAATATTAGGTCTTTCAAAATCAAACACTGCAATACCCTCCTTTTGGAATGTTTTTTAGGGAATACATACACTCTGAGCGCATAATTTGCCGCCTCAGAGTGTCTATTGGGCTTATTTAGAGTACAACTCGACGATAAGCATCTCATTTACAGGAACGTCAATCATTTCTCTGGTGGGAAGATTCTTAACGGTTCCCTTTAAGTTCTCAATATCAACATCCATCCATTCAGGTACTAATCTGCCGCCTGTTACCTCAACAATATCCTTATATCTCTGTAAGGATTTTGCCTTCTCGGAAATTTCTATTACATCGCCGGCTTTAATTAAGTAAGAAGGAATGTTTACCTGCTTGCCGTTTACTAATATATGCTTGTGACCAACAACCTGTCTAGATTCTCTTCTGGTTCTTGCAAAGCCCATTCTGAAAACCACATTGTCCAGTCTGCTCTCCAACATAACCATCAGGTTTTCACCAGTCATGCCTTTCATTCTATCAGCCTTGTCATAGTAGTTTCTGAAAGGCTTCTCTAACACGCCGTAAATAAATTTAGCTTTCTGCTTCTCACGCAGCTGAAGTCCATACTCACTTACCTTCTTGCCTGCCCTTGCAGAGGTTCTGTTAGATTTTTTATCATAGCCTAAATAGGAAGGCTCAAGTCCAAGAGATCTGCATCTCTTTAATACGGGTACACGATTTACTGCCATTTTCTTTTTTCCCTTCTTTAAAATTAACCTTGAAAATCATACTGCTGCGCTTCTTATGCGCCTCGCATCCCTTGATTTTCCCACTGCTGCGTCGAATGAAGACAAATATCCGCCTTCCGATAACGCATCGTTATCTCTTGCTGTCTCCATCCCTCCGCGCATATTGTTTACAGTACCGAAAAACAGTACTTTCTTCCAACAGTTACTATATACGTCATTAGACACGGCGACGCTTGGGAGGACGGCATCCATTGTGAGGAACAGGAGTTACGTCACGAATGCTTACAACCTCCAATCCACAAGCAGAGAGTGCTCTGATTGCCGCTTCACGTCCTGAACCGGGTCCTTTTACAAATACGTCAACGGATTTCAGTCCATGTACTAAAGCAGCCTTTGTAGCTGTTTCTGCTGCCATCTGTGCAGCATATGGAGTAGATTTCCTTGAACCTCTAAAGCCCAGACCACCGGCACTTGCCCAGCTGAGGGCATTACCTTCAGCATCTGTCAATGTAACAATTGTATTGTTAAAAGAAGACTGAATATGTGCCTGTCCGCGTTCAACGTTTTTCTTTACGCGCTTTTTTGTTACTTTTTTACTTGCAACTTTTTTAGCCATTTTAAACTAACCTACTTTCTCATCTAATTTACAGTTACGTTAATCATCCTGAATGTTCACCCTATGCCCACTCAAGGAACCTTCTAAATTCACCTGTTATATTACTTCTTGTCATATGACTTCTTCTTGTTTACTACAGTTCGACGAAGCGAACGTCACTCACTACATTATTTCTTCTTGTTTGCAACAGTTCGCTGGAGCGAACGTCGCTTGCCATAATACTTCTTCTTATTTGCAACAGTTCGCTGGAGCGAACGTCACTCACTACATTATTTCTTCTTGTTTGCAACAGTTCGCTTTGGTCCCTTGCGTGTTCTGGCGTTGGTCTTTGTCTTCTGACCACGAACAGGAAGACCCTTGCGATGACGAATACCACGATAGCATCCAATCTCCTGAAGTCTCTTGATATTGAGAGCAACCTCTCTTCTCAAGTCACCTTCCACCATTACGCCAAGCTTGTCAATAGCTTCGCTAATCTTCTTCACCTCTTCATCGGTAATATCTCTAACTCTGGTATCGGGATTTACGCCAGCCTCTGCCAATAACTTGTTAGAAGTTGGTCTGCCGATTCCATAGATATAGGTTAAACCGATTTCAATTCGTTTTTCTCTAGGTAAGTCAACACCTGCGATACGAGCCATTTACGTTTCCTCCATTTTCTTACGCAGCCGCTTGTGCAGCTATGCGTTGTGCCCCCACTCTCCATGGGATTCCACATTGCGTACAAATACGCATGCGTACCTTTGGTCTGTTCATTGTACGCATATTCAGTTACTAATTGATTGGGGTTTACACCCAACCGGACACAAATCCGATTTTTCCACAGTATCCGCACTCTGCCGCAGCTTTGCAAAAAATAACTGCTGCCCACACAATACGACTGTAGTATCAACAAGTAATCTCCCGTAAGCTCTATCCCGTTTATATGATAATCGACGTATGTACGCCGGTTCAGCCGCACATAATAACCGGACAAGAACTCACATACCTGCCTTTTGAATCTTACGATTCAAAATTGTGTCAGGCGGTGATTATCCCTGTCTCTGCTTATGCTTCGGATTTTCACAGATTACTCTGATACGTCCTTTTCTCTTAATGATTTTGCACTTTTCGCAAATTGGTTTTACTGATGATCTAACCTTCACGTTAAACCCTCCTTTCAAAAAAGACCGTTTTACATTATAGCATAGCGGTTTATGATTTGCAAGCCATTTTTCTATTTATTTGCCATTTATCTCAGGTTTTTTCAACATTTGAAGCCCTGCTATAATGATACAATATAAGGCAAGTACTGCCACCCCGATAATACGGAAGGTAAATCTGGCATGAAGTGCGGAATGATGCTGCACCACAATAATCCATACAAACGGAATGCAAAATATAATCACAAACGGCACCACTTGTAAGAGTACCATTTTTGCCGATGTCTTAAAAATGGCAAAACCTATCGTAACAAGGGCTAACACGATTAAAAGAATAGCAGCTGCCGTATAAAACTTCAAACCGTATTCCTGCAAATTTAAGGATATTACATAGAAGCCGCCGTTCATGCGGGGTCTGCCTCCAATTGCTTCTGTCCTTCCGAGAATAGACCAAAGCGCGTCCTTAATGGTTCCCGTGTGCAGTGTAATATCAGCAATCAGCCATTTACACGCCCACATTCCCGCATAACCGATTCCCCAACAGGTACTATAGCCTATTACCTTCAACAGGCTTTGCTTTATGGTACACTTTCTATTTATTAAAAAATAGGCGCACAAAGGAAAGCCCAATGTCACAACCGGATAAGTCAGGAAATCAAAATATGATGTCAAAATACCTATCAATAGGAAATATTCAGGATATAAGTTTTTCTCCTCCAACCGGTCATGGCGAAGCAGCATATACAACAGAGCAATCAAGGTAATACACCAACAGACAGCCATGGTTAAGGAAGCCAATATCAGCAGGGGTTTCATGCTTAGAAAACCTATTATTGCAGCAATTCCCACGCTCGCCTGCTTCTTTTTAACAGAAACAACCAGCACTGCCAGCAACAAAAGAAGCTGAAACACTGCGCCCAATTTCACTATCTGTGACCATGTGAATAATAACAAAAGAGGCTTTAAATAAACGAGATACCCGTGCCAATAACGGGAATACTCATGGAGATACATATCGTCTACATCATCTCTTGCACAATATGCTTTAAGCGATGCCTCGGGAGTCCAAAATTCCGGTTCCAAATCACTGTGAAACATCCACATGGCATGCTCATAGACATTTCTGCCGTTTATCCTTTCAATCGCATTCTGCACCATAATAGTATCGGTATACGTTTCCTTATTCGCCCATATATATCGGGAAAAAGCATTATTCTCCACCTCTTCCTCACTCTTTATCATGGTGCCTAAAGATCTTGACACATTTTTTTCCATGGCTTCGGTGGGAATACAAAATACCAATATCAGCAACAGCGTACCTAAAACCGCGCTGACCGACAAAATGACGGCAATCCTTATCAAGAGCTCTTTTGTACATGCTTTCATTCCTTATTTATCTCTCCAAATAATACGTCCTTTGCTTAAATCATAGGGTGACAGCTCCAAGGTTACTTTATCGCCCGGAAGAATACGGATAAAATTCTGACGCAGCTTACCGCTGATATGTGCAAGCACGCGATGTCCGTTTTCCAATTCTACCTGAAACATAGTGTTGGGCAGTTTTTCTACTACTGTTCCTTCGATTTCAATTACATCACTTTTAGACATACATTTCCTCCATACTTAAATCTTGTCTTCAAAATTATAATGTTTTATTTCATACTTGATTTCCTCGTCAAGTACTCTCTCCCTACTGCAAAGCCTTGCGCACAATCCGCTGTTCACAGTGCATTTTATTAACTGCACATGCTTTTTACGCTTTTTTTTAGGCTGGTTCAGCGTCTTCAGTCTGCCGTCGCAAAGCCACACATAATCTACATCCTCCGCCACAATTACATAGAGCTGAGACTTATCATGTCCCGCTTTGGAATAGGCAAAGCTTCCTACCAAAGAATCTTTGTTCATTCAGTCACTCTCCCATACGAATCATTCAAAGCGTTTGCCTAATACATGGTTAATATCTCCGGTTCACCGTCAGTCACCAGAATCGTGTTCTCATAATGGGCTGACCATGAGCCATCCTCCGAAACAACCGTCCAGTCATCATCCAGCCACTCTACATCGGCCCTGCCCATATTAATCATAGGCTCCACTGCCAAAGTCATTCCCGCCTGAAGCTTAAGCCCACGTCTTCGCTGCGCAAAATTCGGTATCTGAGGATCTTCATGCAGCCTTGTGCCAATCCCATGTCCTACCAGCTCTCTCACAATACCATAGCCGTATGGCTTAATGGAAGCGTCTATCGCATTGGAAATATCGTACAGATGATTTCCTGCCTTTGCCATTTTTATACCGTCAAAAAAACTTTGCTTCGTACGCTCAATCAAAAGCCTTGCCTCCTGACTGATTTCACCTACGCCAAAGGTCCTTGCCATATCGGAGTGATACCCTTTATAAATCAATCCCGCATCCAGACTTACAATATCGCCCTCCTGTAAAATATGGTCTTTCCGCGGAATCCCATGGACAACCTCGTCATTTACAGATACGCAGATAGATGCGGGATAGCCGTTATAATTTAAGAAATTAGGAACCCCGCCATGTCCGCGAATCAGCTTTTCACCAAGTACATTGACATCCCATGTGGACATTCCCGGCCTTACTGCCTTCTCCAGATTCTGAAACACATCGGCAAGAAGCCTGCAGGATTCACGCATAAGCTCGATTTCTCGCTGGGATTTGATTGTTACTGCCATTTTTTATTTACTTCCTTTCATACCATGCATTTGCACAGTCCATTCCAAAAAAATCATAGTAAAGAATTCCTACATTTACTCTAATATAGACACGATTGCAGCAAATACGTCCTTCATATCGACAGTGCCGTCAACCGTTTTCAACACGCCCTTCCGGGTATAAAAATCAATCAGTGGCTGAGTCTGCTCATGATATACCTTCAAACGGTTCTCTACCGTCTCAGGCTTATCATCATCACGGAGTACCAGTTCCTGACCACAGTTATCACAAACGCCCTCCTTCTTAGGAGGAATATGCTCAATATGATAGGTAGCGCCGCAGGAAAGACATGCGCGTCTGCCGGACATTCTTTTCACAATATTGGCATCAGGAACATCAACATTGATAGCATAATCAATAGCATCTCCAAGCTCGGAAAGCGCCTTATCCAAAACCTCTGCCTGAGGGATAGTCCTCGGGAATCCGTCCAAAACATATCCGTTTGCACAATCCTCTTTTGCCACTCTGTCCAACAATATCTTAACTGTCAATTCATCAGGAACCAGCTGACCTTTATCCATGTATTTCTTTGCTTCCATTCCCAGCTCAGTACCGTTTTTGATGTTTGCACGGAAAATATCTCCTGTTGAAATGTGGGGTATAGCATATTTTTCCGCAATCATCTTTGCCTGTG
>WFLX010032962.1_pt1 | contig 15122 bp, 10 predicted proteins | sample 4967041 | NCBI WGS metagenome assembly WFLX01 (sample SAMN12857096, study PRJNA449069) | gut metagenome | isolation source: stool from male and female vole | host: Microtus ochrogaster | place: USA:Florida | collected 2017
GCATATAGTCAAGTTGTGCCTGCAGTTGTGCCTTTTCCTCATCAGATACGGATTCTAATGTCGGTATTGTACCGTCAATGGCTATGCCCGCTCCCGGGTTTGTACCATATGTTATGCGTGGTGCTATGTCTTCTGCGTGATAGGTAACTTCCTTGTCGAATACGGCGTTGTCATCGCTCTTCAATGTCTTCCAGTATTCTACCGCCTTGTCCCAATCCTCGCCTTTAGGTGCGTACTCTCTGCCTTTGAGGTATGCGAAAGTCGTCTCGTCAGGGGCTATTATTCCTGCTCGTGAACCCATCTCTATTGAAAGGTTGGACAATGTGAGGCGTCCTTCCATTGACATGTTGCGTATGGTGGAGCCTGCGTATTCCACAACGTAACCGGTTGCGCCCGAAGTGGTCATCTGCGCCATTATATAGAGGGCAACATCCTTGGCGGTAACACCGGGCTGCAGTGTGCCTTCAATGTTTATGCGCATAGACTTAGGCTTGGATTGCAATATCGTCTCTGATGCAAGCACCTGTGCCACTTCCGATGTTCCTATACCCATAGCGAGGGCACCTACGGCACCGTGGGTTGAAGTGTGTGAGTCACCGCATACTATTGTCATGCCGGGGAGTGAAAGACCTTTCTCCGGGCCAACCACGTGGATTATGCCATTATCTTTCGTTCCCATTGCAAAATGCTTGATGCCAAACTCTGCGCAGTTTGCTTTCAGAGTCTCTACCTGCTTACGTCCTACCGGGTCGTTGATTACTTCCTGTTGGTCTGACGGTGTATTGTGGTCCGGCATTGCCACAACATGATCCGGACGGAAAACCTTTATTCCTTTGTCACGGAGAGTGTCGAATGCCTGTGGTGTCGTAACCTCATGGCAATATAAGCGGTCGATATACAATTGTGTGGGACCGTCTTCCACTGTCTGTACAATGTGTTTGTCCCAGATTTTGTCAAATAAAGTATTCATCGGATTTTTGTTTGTTTTTGAAATATTATAATTGTGCTACTTTGAACTTGTTTATACAGTCGATATAAGCCTCGACGCTGGCAGTCACAATGTCTGTATTTGAGCCGAAACCATAGTACATCGCGCCTTCGTGTTCTACCTGCATGTGTACCTTGCAGAGATCATCAGAACCTTTTGATATAGCCTGTATGGTAAGCTCCTTCAGTTCCATCTGACGGTGTATAATCTGTTTCAGGGCCTTTATGGATGCGTCTACAGGGCCATTGCCTGTTGCTGCCGCCTCGAATATCTCGTTAGCCACTTTCAGTCGCATGGCCGCTATAGGCGTTACTCCCTTGCCACTGGTAACCTGTAGGTTCTCAAGCTGCACGAGTGCGTTGTCAGAAGATGTGGATACACCTGCGAGTACAAGCAGGTCTTCATCGCCTAATTGTTTTTTCTTGTCAGCCATCTGTAGGAATTTCTCGTATAGCTTGTCGAGTTTCTCTTGATCTATGTCTATGCCGAGAATGTGAAGACGGTGTTTAAGGGCTGCGCGTCCGGAGCGTGCTGTCAGTACAATGGCATTCTCATCGATACCAACGTCCTTAGGATCCATTATCTCATACGTGCTTACGTTCTTCAATACACCGTCTTGGTGAATGCCGCTTGAGTGCGAGAACGCATTCTTTCCCACAATAGCCTTGTTTGGTTGTACCGGCATATTCATGAGAGATGACACCATACGGCTGGTAGGCCAGATGCGCTGAGTGTTGATGTTTGTCTCAATGCCCAGATCGGCGTGTGTCTTGAATATCATTGCTATTTCTTCAAGCGATGTGTTTCCGGCACGTTCGCCAATACCGTTGATAGTAACCTCTACCTGACGTGCGCCTCCAAGCACTCCTGCCACAGTGTTGGCTGTTGCCATACCGAGGTCGTTGTGACAGTGTGTGGAAAGGATAGACTTTCCGGCGGCAAAGGCATCAACATGCTCATAAAGGTATCTTATCTTTTCTTCATATTCTCCCGGCAGCCTGAAACCGGTGGTGTCAGGAATGTTGCAGACTGTGGCACCGGCTTTGGTTACGGCATCTATGACACGTGCAAGATATTCATTGTCTGTACGTCCTGCGTCTTCTGCATAAAATTCTACGTCTTCAACGTATTGTTTTGCATACTTTACGGCACGCACTGCTCGCTCGATAATTTCTTCGCGGTTGGAGTTGAATTTGTATTTTATGTGCGAATCGCTGGTGCCTATGCCCGTGTGTATACGCTTATGCTTGGCATATTGCAGTGCTTCGGCGGCACAGTCAATGTCTTTTTCCACGGCGCGTGTCAGTGCGCAGATTGTCGGCCATGTAACAGCCTTTGAGATTTCTATTACCGAATTGAAATCGCCCGGACTCGAAATAGGGAAACCTGCCTCAATGACATCGACACCGAGTTGTTCCAATGCCTTTGCCACCTGTATCTTCTCGATGGTGTTGAGCTGACAACCCGGTACCTGTTCACCGTCTCTGAGGGTGGTGTCGAAAATGTACAATCTATCTGCCATAATTATAAAATGTATAAATGTTTATTTCTACTTTACTGTTATATAAAACAAAAAGCCTTCTCCGCTTCCGTCTGAGGAAGTGAAAAAGGCTTTTACTGTCTATCCGTTACATTTATAGGCACACCTTATCACTTCCTCTCTTTCGTAGAAGGAGAAGACCTGTAATAATGCGGCTTATAATGTTATTGTTTGTCATTGTTATGTTTTATTTGTTTGTTGGTGATGTATACACACCAATTCTAAAATCGGACGCAAAGATAATAACTTTTCTTGGAATGCGCAAATAATTCGTAACTTTTTTTGTTCGTTTAGTTATAAATTGTTGTTTTTGCCGCTTTTTGAATGCCGTGTTCTTATATTTTTGTGTACTCGTCAGCGAGAGCGAACATCGCAAGGTCACCTTTGCTGTCACCATACGCCGTCAGATGGTATGTTTCTCTATCCGGTTCTACCGCCAATAGTCGTTTGACCTTTTCTTCACCGTAACAATTATGCGAGGCAAAACGTCCGGTCAGTACACCATTTTTGTCTTTTTCCACTTGGGTAGCCTGCACTCTGTTTACGCCAAGTGTCTCGCAATATGGGCGTACCCATTCTTCAATGCTTGCGCTAATCACGTATACGGTGTCNCCTTGTTGCCTGTGTTTTGCCAGTGCTNGTNTGGTTGATGCTCTTGCCACGTNTTTCAATNTGCTACAGANACGGCGGCCGAGNTNCTCAAATTCATCATATTTCATGCCTTTGAAAAACCATGAAAATACTTTCTCTTTGCACCGGTGATTGTCAAACATTCCTAATTTGGTAAAGATAATTATTGGAGAGAACAGCATAAAACCAATTAGAAATCGTTGTGTACCGGCGGCAAAACGTATGAACATTAGTAGTGTGTCTTTAGTTGTCAGCGTGCCGTCAAAGTCAAAGACCGCAACTTTTCGTTTGTNTTGTGTCATGTTTATATTNATGTTAGATTGAGAAATCCCTGCAAATTTACACTTTTTTTATATAACATAATTTCTTTTTCGCTTTTTTTTGCTACCTTTGCAAACATTAAACAAATACATTTTAAGAAATGATTAGAAATATTAAACAAGTGAGAAACAGACTGTTCCTCTCGTTTTGTGTTCTGTTTTCGGTTACAGTTTCTGAAGCTGCTGTTGTTGAACACCTTGGTGATCGTTACATTATTAATGTATCAGAAATGAATCTTGATGGTGACGAAACGCTTTTGGAAGTGTTTATGATGTGTCCGGAGGTTATTACGCTTGATGGTAATAACGTTATTGGCGGAGACCCTTTTGCTGATCTTTACGGTCGTTTTGCTTTGCGTATAGACAATATAGAGTACGGAATGAACTACAATATCTTCCTGAATACGTTAAGAGCCCGTGAGATAGATAAAATAAAGGTGTGCCAAAATCCCGGTGTGTTGAAGGGATGTGGTGGCTTGAAACAGGTGATAGATATTAAACTGCGTAAGACAGACAATGGCATCGGTGGACGTGTTGCTCTTACAGGTGATACATACGGTGGTGCTTCGGCTTTTGTCAATGCGTTGCATCAGCAGAATAATATCCGTCTTTTAGGAATGGCCGAGGGATACATACAACGTACAAAGAACGATAATGATATCACAAATCACGGTTCTCATGAGGGTGCCAAAATTAATATGGTGTGGGATATAACCCCAAAAGACAATCTTGAACTTGATTTCGTGCAGTCATATAACCGCAATAGGGCTTCATTCTCTGCTGCGGACTATTCCCGTAGCACTCGTTTTGAGTTTGCGTATACCCGTTCTCTCAGCGATGCAGGGGCTTATGCCCTGTTGCAGGGAGCCGGCGAATACGACAGTAACAATACTCTCGGACAGCACAACCGTTCCACTTATCCTTATTTTCTTGCCGAGTTCGGTTTTCCTATTATCAGTCACAATCTTTGGATGACAGCCGGAATGGAGACCGGTTATAGTGCCGAGACTGATGTCGTTGCCGATTTTACCAATCGTTCACGTTATGAAGACGGTTATGTACAGTTGGATTGGAACATAGGCAAATGGGGATTTATGATTGGTGACCGCTTCCGCACGTTTAATTATTGGGTGAATAATCTGCGATTGGATAAAGAGTTTGAGCATACCACATCCAATCATGCCTATACAGTCACAGCGTATCATCGTTTTAATGATGCCAACACCTTGCAGGGCACATTCACACGTCGTTATTATAATCCGGTTTTCGAGGACTTCATCATGCAGGCCAATAGCGGCGACACAAAGTATATGAATGCCGTTGACGGTAAAATTTATACGCCTGATTACGAAAAACGCATAGCCTATGTTTCGGAATTGAAATATACTTACGGTACACCAGATTTTGTGTTTGGCGGTCTTGTAAAAAATATACGGCAGGATCTTGCCGTTGGTCATGATAATACTCTCGGTATTGGTGCTACGGCTTTTTGGCATAAAAACGTTTTTCGTGTGACTGCCGGATTTAACTATTTCTGGCAAAAGACCTCTTACGGTGCCGATAATAAGGATTATAATAATTTCGTTACTCTTAAACTTGCTCCCCAGATCAGTCTTAATAATGGATGGCAGATGACTTCTACCATGTTATATAACAGTCGCAAGGCATACGACAGTGAGTTCTATACTCCGGCAAATTTTTATGCTGACGTTACGGTCTCAAAAACTTTTGGCCGCCAGTGGCTTGTAGAAGTGAATTATCATGATATAGCCGGTCAGCATACCGGTAATCGTGCCGCCACTATTGGCGTTACATATTTCTGGGNTAAGTAANGANAATGGCATCATTCCTTTCGCTTAGACGGAGGGAAAAGCCGTTAAATGCATACGTATATTAGTTTCTGATATAGACTAAAAGTAATAAATATTATAGAAAAATGACANAGACTTTGATTCTTTTCTCCTTTGTGGCGTATCTCGTCATTATGATTTACATAGGCTATTACTATGGCAGACAGAAAACATCCAACTCCGCAGAGTTTTATCNTGGTGGCAGACAGTTGGGGCCTTTNGTTGCTGCTATGAGCGCTGAGGCCTCCGATATGAGTTCGTGGTTGCTGATGGGTATTCCCGGATTAGCTTTTATTACAGGCCTTGCCGATCCTTTTTGGACGGTTCTCGGATTGGGTATAGGTACATATCTCAACTGGTTGTTTGTCACCGCCCGTTTGCGTCGCTATACTATTAGGGTTAATGCGGTAACCATACCAGAGTTCTTCAGCAAGCGTTATCACGACAGGCATAATATATTAATGTGTATCTCGGCTATCGTCATTCTCGTTTTCTTTGTACCGTACACAGCTGCTGGTTTTAAAGCCGTTGGCACTTTGCTCAACAGCTTGTTCGGTTACGACTACCATGCTTGTATGCTTGTTGGAGCATTGATAATCATTTCTTATACAGTCATGGGTGGATTTATGGCTGTGTCAACCACAGACCTCATCCAAAGTATTGTTATGTCTATAGCCCTTGCTATTATTGTCGTATTCGCGTTGAGCGAAGCAGGCGGCGTTGGTATAGTCCTTGATAATGCCAATGGTCTGCAGGGTTATATGTCTTTAACCTCCGTATACGATGTAGAGACCGGCAGCTCCAAGCCATATAGTTGGCTTACCATTGTTTCCACCATGGCTTGGGGATTGGGATATTTCGGTATGCCGCATATTCTGCTTCGTTTTATGGCGATAAAGAGCGAGAAGGATATACCGCTATCTCGTCGTATTGCCACTGTTTGGGTATTTGTCTCAATGTTTGTGGCTATCGCTATAGGTATAATAGGATATTCTGTGGCCAAAGTGGGCATCATTTCCCTATTCGCAAGTACGGCTGAGGCCGAGAGTACGATTATAGAATTGTCAAACGTANTNNCTGNTAACGGTGTNATAGCCGCACTTGTTGCCGGTGTGGTGTTGGCAGGAANTCTTGCCTGCACCATGTCAACAGCCGNCTCTCAGCTATNGACGGCAGCCTCAAGTNNNNCCGANAATATTCTGCAAGATGTGCTTGGTGTTAAGATNAGCGCCAAGATGTCAATGTTAGTTGCACGCGTCACCATTGCCGTAATAGCCGCTTTCGCCATCTATCTGGCATGGAATCCGGAAAACAGTATATTCAATATCGTTGCTTTTGCATGGGCTGGTTTTGGTGCGGCTTTTGGTCCTGTTATGCTTTGTTCGCTGTTTTGGAAACGTACCACGCTTCAGGGGGCTGTTTGTGGCATGGTTGCCGGCGGTATAATGGTGTTTGTATGGAAATATGTGGTTCGTCCTATGGGCGGGGCATGGGATCTGTTTGAGCTTCTACCGGCTTTCATAGTGTCAGCTGTGGCTATTGTGGTGGTGTCTTTATATACTCCGAAACCGTCAAAAGAGGTACTGGAGGATTTTGAGGCAAGTAAATGAGAGTAGTATAAGGAAATGGTAAAGGAACTCCATATACGTGTTGTGCCTCAGGTGGCATATAGCGAACAGAGTATTACAGACTATGTAAGTAAGGAACTTTCTATCGACAAGCGAACCGTAAAGGCGGTCAGAGTGTTGAAGAAAAGTATAGATGCCCGTCAGCGTCAGGTTTTTATTAACCTGACGCTGCGGGCTTTCATTAATGAGCAGCCACAAGACGAAGGGTATGAACATACCCATTATCCGGATGTTTCAGACTCTCCGCAAGCGGTGGTTGTGGGTGCCGGTCCCTGTGGGCTATTTGCTGCTTTGCGCCTTATAGAACTTGGTGTGCGTCCAATCGTTATAGAACGCGGCAAGAATGTGCGTGAACGCAAAAAANATCTTGCNCNTNTCANGAAACAGCAGAAGGTGGACAGCNANAGTAACTATTGTTTTGGCGAGGGTGGAGCCGGAGCCTATTCTGACGGAAAGCTATACACCCGCAGCAAGAAACGTGGTAATGTGAACAAGATACTCAATGTCTTCTGTCAGCACGGAGCTTCTGTCAGCATTCTGTCGGATGCACATCCACATATCGGTACAGACAAATTGCCGCGTGTGATAGAGAATATGAGGATGCGGATATTGCAGAGTGGTGGAGAGGTTCATTTTCAGACAAAGATGACTCGGCTACTGACACATGGCGACATTGTGAAAGGGTGTGAGGCCATGGATATGACTTCTGGTATGGAACTCACTTTTACGGGGCCTGTTATATTAGCCACCGGCCATTCTGCCCGCGATGTGTACCGGTATCTTGCCGATACCGGTATAGGTATAGAGGCAAAAGGAATAGCCGTTGGCGTGCGTCTGGAACATCCTTCACAGCTGATAGACCAGATACAATACCATTCGCCAAAAGGACGCGGGCAGTGGTTGCCAGCTGCGGAATATTCATTCGTTACACAGGTGGAGGGACGCGGCGTATATTCTTTCTGTGTGTGTCCGGGCGGCTTTATTTTCCCCGCCGCTACTGACAAGGAACAGATAGTTGTTAACGGTATGAGTCCCAGCGACCGTGCCGGAAAGTGGTCAAACAGCGGTATGGTGGTGGAAGTGCGTCCGGATGATGTACCTTCGCTTTCTATATCGGGGCAATATGATGGCCATGAGGCTCTCGCTGTTATGCGCTTTCAGGAAGAACTCGAACGGCTTTGTTGGCAACAGGGCAATATGCGGCAGACGGCTCCGGCACAGCGTATGCATGATTTTGTGAACGGTAAGCTGTCTTATGACCTGCCGAATAGCAGTTATGCACCCGGTATTGTTTCCTCTCCGTTGCACTTTTGGATGCCGAAGGGTATAACACACCGTCTGCAAGAGGGGTTCAGAACATTTGGCAGACAACGCAAGGGATTTCTTACCAACGAGGCATTGATGATAGGTGTGGAGACAAGAACATCATCGCCGGTGCGTATTACCCGTAATCCGGAGACTCTGCAACATGTGACATTACAAGGATTGTTTCCCGCAGGAGAAGGGGCAGGCTATGCCGGAGGTATCGTTTCGGCAGGTGTAGACGGTGAGAGAGCCGCTGAAATGCTGGCGGAGTATATGCGTGCCAAGGTTGGGGTGTGAGGATATAATGCCGGTAACGGGCACTAAAAACAGCAAGTGAATTGATGTCTTTGTAACAACTTGTAATATAGGATATTGTAATCGCACTGCCTTTGCGGTGTAATCACGGTGCAATCGTCTTGTAAACGCAATGCTTTTACAATGTAATCGCAGTGCGTTTGCGGGACGATTGTTTTATATACCGTTGGAACCGTGTCCGTATGCTGCTGAAATGGTTTGTTTTTACGCGTAAAAAACTATTAAAGCGCTTGGCGAAAAAATAAACTCTCGTTAAGATGGCGCTCCAAACTGATAAAAAAAACAAAAAGGGAATGGAAAAATTTTTGTATCAGATTTTTTGCTTATAAATTTGCAATCAGAAATAGATATGCACTTTAACAAAAAATGCCTGTTGTGGGTGTGTTGTGTTAATTCAAGCGTAATAATTAAGTAATAAAATAATATCGACTATGAGGAATTTATCAAAGTATCTGTTATCATTATTATGTGTGGTATCACTCGTGTTCTCCGCCGGTGCTTTTATTAACGCACAGGCGGCTCATCCCGCTCCGGTTGCAGCAGGACAGCCGGTGGATCTGACATACGCCGCAGAGAAAGCGCTGCCGGCGGTGGTTCATATCAAGTATCTGCAAAACTCGAAGGTGAAGACGGTTGACGTGCAAAGCGATCCGTTTGGCGATTTCTTTGACCCGTTCGGCTTCTTCGGTAACCCCGGCAACAGAGGGGGCAAGCGTCAGCAGCAGGTGCAGACGCCTAAGAAAGAGTCTACCGGTTCAGGCGTTATTATATCCACAGACGGATATATCGTGACCAACAATCATGTGGTGGAAGGTGCCGATGAGCTTACTGTCACGCTCAACGATAACCGTGAATACTCCGCTACCATCGTGGGTACTGACAAGACTACGGATCTGGCATTGATTAAAATCTCGGCCAAAGACCTTACGGCTCTGCCTATAGGCGACTCAGACAAACTGAAGGTAGGCGAGTGGGTGCTGGCTGTCGGCAACCCGTTCAATCTTAACTCTACCGTGACGGCTGGTATAGTAAGTGCCAAGGCCCGCTCGCTCGGAGCTAATGGAGTGGAGTCTTTCATACAGACGGACGCAGCCATTAATGCGGGTAATTCCGGAGGTGCGCTCGTAAACACCAAGGGTGAGCTTGTTGGCATCAACGCAATGCTGTACAGTCAGACCGGTTCTTACNGCNGNTATGGTNTCGCTATTCCTACAACCATCATGAACAAGGTCGTGTCTGACATAAAGACTTATGGCCAGGTGCAGCGTGCTTTGCTCGGCATAACAGGTACGGATGCACGTAAATGGATTGACTCTCAGAAAGCTCAGGACAAGGAAGTTGATTTGGGTGTTAACGATGGTGTTTATATTAACAGTGTAGAGGCTGACGGCGCAGGCGCTGATGCCGGACTGGAGGCCGGTGATGTCATAACTTCCATAGACGGTAAGAAGGTTACCACTATGGCAATGCTTCAGGAAGTGATGGCTACCAAACGTCCGGGTGATAAGGTGACGCTGACGTATGTGCACAAGAAGAAGACAAAGTCTGTTTCATTGACGTTGAAAAATGCGCAGGGTAACACCGGAGTTGTAAAGCAGGCTGACCTTGATGTGCTGGGAGCGAACTTCCGTGAGGTTAGCGATGCCATGAAACAGCAGCTCTCTATCAGTTATGGTATAGAGGTGATTAAACTGAACAAGGGGGCACTTGCAACTGCCGGCATACCTAAGGGCTTCATTATACAGAAAGCGAATGACGCTGTTATAAAGAATATTGAAGACCTGCAGAAGGCTGTTAAGGAAGCATCTATGTCAAAAGACCCTGTGCTTTACATACAGGGTGTTTATCCGACATCAAAGAAAGGCTATTTCGCTGTACCGCTGAACGATTGATATTGATGATGTAAGAGACAGTGTTATAACTATCTTGGTTAATAATCCGCAAGAGTACGTTACCGTACCTTGCGGATTATTTTGTTTTGTCAGGCTATGTGTGGCTGTATGGCGCGGATACCGTAATGATGATAATGTTTTCCTGTAAAACTGTGCGAACGATGATTTTGTATTGGATTACCGGTGCCGAATTATAACAGAAAATATTAAAAAACAATCAGGTGGAAAAAATAATCAATGAAAATGTTGCTGATTGTTATTATTTTTAGTAATTTTGCATGCAATTATAAATTTTTGACTTCAAATACTATGTAACGGTATGGTAAATGAAGCGGAAAATATTATCATTACATTTTTCTTAAATACAAAATCAGACAATGGAACTGTTTAGTGATATTCTTGATGAAATCAGCTCGGCCTTGTGGGGGTATCCTCTGATAATTCTGCTTGTAGGTACACACTTGTACCTTACTATTCGATTGAAATTCCCTCAGCGTAAAATCTTAACAGCTATAAAATTGTCTGTTGCCAAAGATAAGGATGGCGATGGTGACGTCTCGCAGTTCGGTGCTTTAGCCACGGCTCTTGCGGCTACTATCGGCACGGGTAACATTATTGGTGTGGGTACGGCAATAGCCCTTGGCGGCCCGGGAGCGGTGCTATGGTGTTGGATAACGGGTGTTCTCGGTATGGCCACCAAGTATGGCGAGGGGCTGCTGGCAGTGAAATACCGCCGGGTGTCTGACCGCGGGCACATGATTGGCGGCCCGATGTATGCTTTGGAGTATGGGCTTCATGCCAAATGGGCAGGCGTGTTGTTCTGCATTTTTACCTGTTTTGCGGCTTTGGGCATAGGCAGTACTGTGCAGGCCAATGCTATTACCACTCTTGCGACGGATGTCGTGGACATTAATCAATGGCTGTCCGGCACCATTATTACCGTGTTGGTTGGCCTTGTGCTGGTTGGTGGTATTAAAAGCATATCAAAAGTATGTACCGCTTTGGTGCCAGTTATGGCGGTGTTTTATGTTATCGGATGTATCGTTTTGCTGTGTTTGAATGGCAGTTATGTCTGGCCTGCCATAAAACTGATATGTGTAGCCGCGTTTACTCCGGAGGCTGCCGGAGGCGGTTTTGTCGGTAGTACTATGATGATAGCTGCGCGTTACGGTATAGCCAGAGGCCTGTTCTCCAATGAATCAGGATTGGGTTCGGCACCGATTGTTGCAGCTGCCGCAAAGACCAAGAACCCTGTTAGGCAGGCTTTGGTCAGCTCCAGTGGTACGTTTTGGGATACTGTTGTCATCTGTGCAGTCACAGGTATTGTCATAGTCAGCAGTGTATTGAGTTACGTTGACGTGAATGTTACTGACGATGCGGCTTTAGGCTCTATGTTTGGCAGTATGCTTGAAAGATATTCTACCAACATGGACGGGGGGACGTTGACTAAAATGGCCTTTAACAAAATACCGTTTATTGGCGGACCGTTATTGTTTTTCGGACTCACCACATTCGCCTTTACCACAATTCTTGGTTGGAGTGTTTATTCAGCCCGTGCCGTAGAATATGTGTTCGGATACAAAGGAGTGAAATATTGGGTGTGGATTTTTCTTGTGGCCGTATTTGCCGGTTCTGTTATAAATCTGAATACAGTGTGGACTTTGGCCGATATTGCTAACGGATTGATGGCTATTCCGAACCTCATAGCATTGCTGTTGCTCAGCAAAGTGCTTGTGAGCGATACCGATAAGTATCTTTGGGGAGGAAAGCTCGATGAAGAAGAGAAACCGACGATGAATTGATAAATAAGACTATAAAAAAAATATAACTATGGAAATTGGAATAACGCTGATGGTTGTGGGTATGGTTACAGTGTTTGCCGTACTTATTATTATCATCAATCTGAGCAAATTGCTCATCCGTATCGTCAATAAAGTGGCGCCGGAGGAGGATGTCAAGCACAAGGCAGCACCGGTTGCTGCTGCTATTCCGCAGGACATTATGCAGGTTATACAGAAGACTGTCAGTCAGGTGACAGGTGGAAAAGGTACTGTTGCCAATGTAGAGAAGCTGTAAACCGTCAGTAAAAGAATCATCAACAATAACCAAATATTATTATAACGACAACAATGGGCAAAGAGATTAAATTCAGTTTAGTCTTTCGCGATATGTGGCAGAGCGCAGGAAAGTATCAGCCACGCGTAGATCAATTGGTAAAAGTAGCNCCGGNTATNATTAGNATGGNTTGTTTTGACAGAGTTNAAACAAATGGTGGCGGATTTGAACAGGTAAACCTTCTNTACGGGGAAAACCCGAATGTAGCTGTCCGTCAGTGGACAAAGCCATTCCATGAGGCAGGCATTCAGACTCACATGCTGGACAGGGCGCTTAACGCTCTGCGCATGAGTCCATGCCCAAAGGATCTCCGCAAGCTATTTTATAAGGTAAAGAAAGCACAGGGTACGGATATTACACGTATATTCTGCGGTCTTAATGATCCACGTAACGTAATACCTTCAATACAGTATGCCAAGGAGGCTGGNANGATAGCTCAGGCTTCTTTGTNNATNACACACTCTCCGATACACACTTGTGACTATTATATCAATTTGGCAAAGACGTTTATAGACGCCGGTGCCGATGAGATATGCTTGAAGGATATGGCGGGTATCGGACGTCCGGAGACCCTCGGAAAGATATGCAGAGGCATAAAAGAATATAAGAAAGACATCATAGTGCAGTATCATTCGCATGCAGGGCCGGGCTTTAACATGGCCAGTATCCTTGAGGTAGCACGTGGCGGCTGTGACTATATCGACGCGGCTGTGGCTCCATTGTCGTGGGGTACGGGACATGCCGACATAATAGCGGTGCAGGAAATGTTGAAGGACGCAGGCTTTAAGGTTAAGGAAATTAACATGGAAGCCTACATGGAGGTACGCACTCAGATNCAGGAGANGATGGNTGATTTCNTCGGNTACTATATACCGGCACTCAATCATCTTAACAATTCGCTTCTTATCAAGCCGGGATTGCCGGGCGGTATGATGGGGTCGCTTATGACAGACCTTGAGGATAACCTGAAATCGCTTAATAAGTGGAAAGTGAAGAACGGCCAACCGGGGTTGACAACAGACCAGTTGCTCGTAAAACTGTTTGATGAAGTGGCTTATGTTTGGCCTAAGGTCGGCTATCCTTGTCTCGTAACTCCGTTCTCACAGTATGTAAAGAATCTTGCGTTGATGAACGTTATGCAGATGGAAAAAGGCAAACAGCGTTGGAGTATGATTGCTGATACTATCTGGGACATGATACTTGGCAAGTCCGGACAGTTGCCAGGGCCGATTGATCCTCTCTTCATAGAGATGGCAAAGGCCGAGGGTAGGGAATTCCTGACATCTGATCCTCAGGAGAATTATCCTGATGACCTTGACACTTATCGTAAGAAAATGCAGGAAAAAGGCTGGCCGCTTGGAGAGGACGATGAGGAACTCTTTGAGTATGCTATGCACCCGCAGCAGTATGAGGCTTATAAGAGCGGTGCGGCAAAGGCTGCTTTTGAGAAGGATCTGGAGGAACGCAAGGCTAAGAAAAACGCTCCTGCCGCAGGTGCGGAACCGAAACAGATTACAGTGACGGTGAACGGACAGTCTTATAAGGTTGATATAGCGTATGGCGCTACGCCTGCTGCCGCAGCACCTGTTGCGGGTAATGCTGCTGCCGCTGCCGTTCCGGCCGGTGGTCTTGAAGTGCTTGCTCCGTTGGAGGGTAAGGCTTATCTGGTAAGCTCAAGCAGCGAGACACCGAAGAAGGTTGGTGACCATGTAAATGAGGGTGACATTATTTGCTATATAGAGGCTATGAAGGTCTTCAACCGCATAAAAGCCGAGAAGGCAGGTACCATCACCAGCATAAACTTTGCATCAGGTGACTCTGTTGAGGAGGATGATGTGCTCATGACAATAGCATGAAGTAGGGGTATTGTCGGTTGATATCAAGGTGAATGGCAAAATGTATAAGGCCTTTTGTTATTGATATTCAAACGAACAGAACACCAATACAAATAAACAAAGAATAAAAAATGGAAATATTACAGAAAATATGGGACATGACAGCGTTTGCCCAAACGGGCGGCGATTGGTCGTTCCTAATTATGATAGCCATAGCGTGTGTCATACTGTATTTGGGCATTGTTAAGAAGTATGAGCCGCTTCTGCTTATTCCTATCGGCATGGGTGTGCTGCTCGCCAATTTCCCCGGCGGTGGCATGGGTGTGGCTCAGGCTACATCTGAGGGTTATGTTACATTGNNNGATGGNAGTNAGNNGNTTATATGGGATATGNCTTTGCATAANATNGCGCATNACTTGNGTTTNATGAATTTNATCTATTACATGTGCATCAAGACCGGTTTTATCCCNCCTATTATATATATGGGTATCGGAGCGCTTACCGATTTTGGTCCGATGTTGCGCAATCTGCGTCTCTCGATCTTTGGTGCGGGAGCACAGTTCGGTATCTTTGCCGTATTGTTGGCGGCTTTGGCTATGGGGTTCACACCGCAGCAGGCGGCCTCATTGGGTATTATAGGTGGTGCCGACGGACCTACCGCTATCTTCACTACAATACAGTTGGCTCCGGAGTTGCTTGGTCCT
>WFLX010002651.1_pt1 | contig 15118 bp, 11 predicted proteins | sample 4967041 | NCBI WGS metagenome assembly WFLX01 (sample SAMN12857096, study PRJNA449069) | gut metagenome | isolation source: stool from male and female vole | host: Microtus ochrogaster | place: USA:Florida | collected 2017
GGACAGAATGCAGTCAATACTATTATATCTGAACGAGAAAAAAGTGGACCTTACAAAGACATATATGACTTTGTGGAAAGAGTAAATTTATCCGGATGTAACCGTGCTGCCATAGAAGCGCTGGCACTTGCAGGGGCATTTGATAGTTTTGGCATTCAAAGAGAGATGTTGCTCCATCCGATGTTTGACACAACGTATGCCGATATGCTCGTGAAATATGGACAGAATTTCCAAAATGATAAAAATTCACTTCAAATGTCACTTTTTGGAGAATTCGAGGCAATTGAGACTAATCGTCCTCCATATCCTGACTTTGAACCTTGGAATCGTCTTAGGCTTCTCGAGGAAGAGAAGAAACTTGTGCTTACATATATTAGCGCTCATCCTCTTGATGACTATTATATGGAATTGACGTATGGATGCAATGCTAACTGTTCGAACGTTGAAGATAAGTTAGTGCCGGGAGCTGTCGTTACGTTAGGAGGAATGGTGACTGATACTACCNCAAGNNCGACCAAAAAGGNACAANCTNNTGGACGCGNTGCAATTGAAGATTTCAANGGCAAGCATGAGTTTNTGTTCTTCGGGNAGGACTATGAAACAATTNTTCAGCGTTTTAAGGTAGGCCAANCNGTTTTNANTAGAGCTCAGGCGCAGNGAAAGATGTTTAATCCGGCAGAATTAGAACTGAAGGTGACAGAAGTGTCTTCGCTTGATNGAATAAAAGGGAATGTAGCCAATTCTTTGACCGTTTTCTTAGACAGAAATGTCACTGACAATGAAGTATTCGATTANTTGGCATCACTTGAAGTGAAANCTGAAGAGAGNACTGGAGAACTTTACTTGAATCTTTATGACAAGGAGCGTCAACAGAGTATTAAGATACACAGTAGGAAGAAGATACCTCTTGACAGGAATACTCTGAATAAATTGGATACTATGTCAGTAAGTTATAGAGTCTCTACGGAGTGAGTTGTCGGGTTGTCGGGTTGTCAGGTTGTCGGGTTGTCGGGTTGTCNGGTTGTCGGGTTGTCGGGTTGTCAGGTTGGCGGGTTGTCAGGTTGGCGGGTTGTCAGGTTGGCTGGTATCGGGACGGTCTGTGATATGATAAAGGGAGATTAAACCATTGAGGGGANATTAATGTTGTAATAGTANAAATTANAACATTAAATTCTTAATATTATGGAAAAGAAAATCGCAGAAGAAGTAAAGGAAGGATATCAGGAATTAAATTTGGATGCTCCTTTCGCTGATGTAGATCCAAAGGCAGCTGATGTTCCGGAAGAAGTGGTTAAAGATTTATAATCATTCAAAAATAATGGGATGAACGATTGAAGTTCATCCCATTAATTTTTGATGATATCGAGGGCTTAGAGGATAGCCTGAAGTTTTGCTTCGAGATCAGCAAGTTTTACGAGACCAACTGAGCGTTCTTTCATTTCCCCGTCTTTAAAGAAAAGAACAGTCGGGATGTTACGAACACGGTTGGCACTTGCAACCTCGTCGTTTTCGTCGATATTGAGTTTACCTACTGTCACTTGATCGCCATATTTTGCAGCGAGTTCTTCTACGATAGGGCCAAGCTTAATGCAAGGACCACACCAAGTTGCCCAGAAGTCGATTACCACGGGTTTTCCGCTATCGATAGCCTCTTGAGCTGTCTGATCATTGAATTCTAACATGATTTTTTACTTTTTAGTTATGTTGAAAGTATATACTGCGAATGTTTTTGCTCCGATGGTGGTGGAATAATTGTTGCCGGATGCGTCAATAGTAGCTGTCTGAGGAGCAACAAGAGAAGGATTTTCCAGACTGTTTTCAGCAGTTTCTACATCTGAATGTAGGGTGACTACCTTACCACCATTAAGAACTTCCTTCTTCATTCCATCGAATGTAAGATTGAGTTGCTGAGGTTCGTTGGAAACATTAGCCACCTTAACTATATATGTATTATTTTCTTTGTCAACTACCGCACTTGCAAAGAGTCCGTTTTGGTCGGGGTCTCCAGCTACAGTTTTGCCGTTCATGGTCAATGGTAAAACATAATCACCTTTGTTGGTGCCGTAAAGCTGTTGAACATAATAGCTTGAAGTTGGGAAACTTTCAAGATTATCAAACCATATCATATCCGGACGCCATTGCCAACCCTCAACATGGGCAAAGAGAGGAGCGTAAGTAGCCATGTGTACAATGTCTGCATTGCGTTCGAGTCCTGTCATGAATGCAGCTTCAAGAAGTGCTGCATTGAAATGATTCCACTTCTTTCCTTTGCCATGGCATGCATATTCGCCTGCAAACACTTTCGGACCTTTGCGGTCGTAATTATCATAGCGGCGACCTTGCTCAAGGAACCATGATTCCGGACGATAGAAATGCTCATCCACCAGGTCTGCTTTGAGATTCTTCATCTCTGGCCAAAGGTAGTCAAACTGTTTTCCCTCAGAGTCCGGACCGGATGAACCGACAATCTTTATTTCCGGATGCTTCTTACGGATAGCGTCAAGGAATGGTTTAAGATGCTCGGGATATTCCGGACCCCATTGCTCATTTCCTATTCCAAGATATTTAAGATTGAAAGGCTCCGGGTGTCCCATTTCTGCACGAAGTTTACCCCATTCTGTATCGGTTGAGCCGTTGGCAAACTCTATGAGATCAAGAGCATCATCGATATATTGCTGAAGTTCTTCGCCATGTGCATGAGCTGCAGGATCATTATTCTGGAATTGGCATGCGAGTCCCACACTCAAAATCGGAAGAGGTTCGCTACCGATTTCCTCACTCAATAGGAAATAATCATAGAATCCGAGTCCATAGCTTTGGAAATAATCCGGGAAGAAACGATGGGTAAAGGTATAATGCCAGCGGTTTTCGTTGAGTGGACGGTTCTCGACCGGCCCAACCGTGTTCTTCCACTGATAGCGGGTATCAAGGTCGGTGCCTTCCACAATGCAACCACCGGGGAAGCGGAATACGCCGGGCTTGAGGTCTGCAAGCTTTTGGGCAAGGTCTTTACGCATACCGTTTTCGTGCCCTTTCCAAGTATCGACTGGGAAAAGAGAAACGTGCTCAAGATCTACGCCTGATTTAGGAGTTGTGAGGAAAATTCTAAGATGAGCTTTGGGTTCAGTTTGAGATGGTTTAAGTATAACTGTATATTTTTTCCACTCTTTGCCAGAAATTTCCACATCTTGTTTGGCGATATCTTGATGTTCGCCCATGGTGTCGGGGTCAGTGATTTCGACACGGATTTTAGCTGTTTCTCCGTCGANCGTACGTGCCCAAACGGAGAAACGATATTCCTTGTCTTTTTCTACACCNATTCCAAAGAANCCTTCGTTTTCTATTCCGGTGTGCTTATGTNCNTGTNCGGGGTCACCAAGACGCACATAATGTGGATTTCTGTCAAATGGTCCGTCATCTTTCACTTGAACGTTACCAAAAATGTTCCAACCCATAAAAGTTTGCGGGAATTCGAAACTGCGGTTCTTGACGAGTTCGGCGTAAAGTCCGCCATCAGCTCCGTAGTTAATGTCTTCGAAGAAGATGCCATACATTGTAGGTTGTATGGGCGCACCAGGTTTGTTTGTCTTGATGACAAAATCGTTAACAGCCGCCCCTGCTGATATTGCAGTGAGTGCGGCGACTGCAGAAAGTAGATAGTTACGGTTCTTCATGTCTGTCGGTGTAAAAAATTCTGATGCAAAGATAATCTTTATTTNCGACATTACCAAATTTTATACAGCTTCTGATGCTATACTTAGATTTGAATTCGGGGGTATTTATATATAATATTAGGATTTGGAATTATTGTCGCATCAAAAAATGAAAATGTCGCATATNGAATTATGGCTATTAATGAANTTANTATTAATTNTGCATTATCAANTCGACAATAATATGATAAGCGTTAATAGAACTTTGAAATTGACTTTAGCATCAGGGATAGTATTCAGTGCGATGCTTATGACAGGGTGCCATAGTGAGGAAAATGATGGTCCGGAAATAATCACCGACAAACCATTATCTCAATACAATTCTCCTGTTGCCAATCCCTGGCTTGCAAGCAGCATATATAGCATAACTCATTTTAATTCTGCTCAGACAGATGCTTTTCCGTATGCAGTCAAAGATGGAATTTTTAATGTCAATCCTAATGATTGTGAATCAAGTTGGAGTGGACCGGTCAATCTCATGACCATCGCCTCCACATCATCTGATTATATGTGGGGCGTCGGAAGCGACAGGGTTTCATATATAAAAGTCTCAAATGGAGATTTCAAGAAAGTTGCAGAGGCTGCAATGCCAGGAACAACGATGCGCACAAAAGAAGGTCTTGAGAAGTTGACGGCAAATTACTCATCCATTGCCGAACTCGAATCAGCTGTCAAGGAAGTTTTGGGCGCCATGCCACAGGCAGCGATTGCAAACGGCAATTATGTACTTTGCGACCGCGACAATAATATTTATGTCAATGCCGGAAGAATAATAGCTGTATATAGTCTCATTGATAAGAATGATCCTTCAAAGGGTATTCAGCTTGACGGTCAGATCGACATGACTCCTCATATCTTTGGTTCTTACACTATTATGGGAGTATCAATGAGTTATGACGGATATCTCTTAATTGCTTCCCAAAGAGGATTGGTCTCTGTAGATAGGGCTTTGTCAGGCATCATTGACTCATATCCTTTTGGCGACGACCAGATCCTGACAAATTCAATCTCCAATGATGAGAATGGCGGGGTATATGTGGCAAGCAACAGNACCACCTCCGGAGGAAAGGGGATAATGCGCAAGTTGATCTGCAAAAATGGAAATTTCTCGGATAAGGAATCTGATGGTGCGTGGAACGCGACATACGACGGAGGTCCGGAGGCTCCTGCCATAAAACATGGTTTTGGAACCGGTTCAACGCCTACTTTGATGGGATTTGGCGACGAAGAAGATAAACTTGTTGTCATCACTGATGGATCTAAAAGAATGAAACTTGTGGCATTCTGGCGTGATGATATTCCTGCTGATGCCAAAGCTATTGATCCTTCAAATCCTCGTTTGGCTGATGCTTTTGAAGTCTCTTGCGGTCTGCCGTCTGGAACGGAATGGGTGCAGTCGGAGCAATCTGTAGTTGCTGGTGGATATGATGCCTTTGTGGTCAACAATATTGATGCGGCAACTGCTGTGATTTCAGACAAAATGGTAGGTGTTTTGGCAATTGGTCCATTGACGCCTGGTCCCAAAGGGGCGGAATGTGTCAGATGGAATGTAAAGGAAAATAAATGGGAAAGCAAATGGACCCGAACGGACGTAAGTTCCATCAGCATGATTCCTTCAGTAAGCATTCCTTCGGAAATGGTTTTTGTCAATGGCTACGACAATGACGGATGGGTGATCACAGGTATGGACTGGAAGACAGGTGAGACGCGTCAGCGAGTATCGTTTGGTAAAAACAATCGTGGCAATGGAGCATACGCCGTAATTCAGTATTTGCCCGATGGAAGTCTTCTTTTCAACTCTGTATCCGGACCTTTCAGGGTGAATTTTTCAAAAAAAGAAAATGATTTTGAAAGCGGAGGGGTTTGGCAATAACTTTTGATTGAATCAAGATATGAATACTAAATATCATTCTTTGATTTTATTCTTGTTTATAGCATTCGGGATGAAAGCTGAAATTCCATTTGCTATATATAATGAAGAAGATGNATCGATGCTTTTCCTATGTTCCGACTCTTTGCCAGACAGATATGAGAATATCGAAGGTATGCTTGCCTGGCAGTTAGACCTGAATCAAGGAAGCAACCTCCCCGTTTGGCACGATACTAAGGCTTCCGATGCTACGAAAGTGGAGTTTGACGAGTCTTTCAAAGACGTAAGGGCTACGAGCTGTTTCTGCTGGTTTGACGGTTTTGCTAATCTGACCTCCATTACTGGCTTAGAGTATTTGAATACTTCTTGCGTTACAGATATGTCCGGAATGTTTAAAGGGTGCGCCAATCTTTCTGAGTTATCGTTGACTTATTTCAACACATCAAGAGCGACTGATATGCAAGACATGTTTGCAGGGTGTACAAACTTGAAAAAACTTGATATCAGTACTTTCAATACTGCAAGTGTTACTGACATGGCGGGTATGTTTTCCGGTTGTTCTTCCATATCTACTATCTATGTATGCGATAAGTTTATGACCGAAAGCGTATCCTCATCTGCTGATATGTTTGAAGGATGCTCCAATCTGAAGAATTTCGATTCCTCCTCTACCGACAAAACTCATGCGGCTAAAGGAGATGAAAGCTATCTCACCTTTTTAATGAAGTATCCATACGCCTTCTATTACCCCTCTGATTCTGAATTGCATTTTATGTGTTTCAACACAAAANTGAGCATNTCAGGATCGCTTGATATNGTTGCTCCTCGAGCTAAAAGCANGAATATATGGGNTGTTGATTTAGATCANAATGATAATTATCCTTCTTGGANTAACACCCATGCNTNAGANGCNATCAAAATNNTTNTCGAACCNTCGTTTAATACNGTNNGTCCCAATAGTATATGCCNATTGGTTTGAAGGATTCAAGAATTTGCAGANAATTGAAGGCTTGGAGAATCTTGATACTTCAAGTGTGAAAAACATGTCAAATGCTTTTNCANGTTGTTCGGATTTGAAATCTCTGACAATGAGNAATTTCAATATGATCAATGTGACAAATGTTGAGGATATGTTTTCCGGTTGCGAAACTCTTCGTTTAGTTGATTTGTCGCAAGCTGCATCAGATTGCGCAAAAATAATCGACCAGTTATCTGAGGCAACATTAGTCTATGTGCCGAATAGCACAAATATTTCTTACGGAAGAAAGAATGTCGTGGTAGGGGATAAATGTGAACACTTCGTAATAAACTACGGAGCTAACCGAGAAACCCCAAACACGCAAATTATGCTGAGTGTGCCATATTCTTTTATTGCTGACAAAGTCACAATCAATATACCATTAAGCAAAGACACTCCTTACCCGATGTGCCTTCCGTTTTCTATGCCAATGGCTGACATAGGATCATTCTTTACTTATAGCAAATATGAAGAGAATGAGGAAATGGCAGTATTTGAATCTCTTTCTGAAGAATCTGATTACTCCTACTCAAATACTCCTTTTATGTTGATTCCTGATACTGATTTTATTGATGGAATAGAGTTGGATGGAGGGATACAGATCGCTGAAACTGTCAGCGATATCAAAGCGGATGGATTTATTGGGGTGTATGAAAATCTGAGTTTTTCTGAGACGAATGATTTAGAAAATACGTGCTATGTATGGGATGGAAGTTTTTTCCGGAAAGCAGAAGAGGGGGATCAGACTGTTGCATGCAGTGCATATATAAAACTGCCGGAAAATGCTTCCGCCAACTCTCCCGAATGTATTTATGTGAAGTTTGAAGATAATTCTACTTCCGGAATTAATAGCATACAAGGAAATAAGTTTGATACAGGAGCCCAAACATTTGACCTCTACGGCAGACGAATTAATGAGTTGTTCAAAGGTGTGTTAATTCGTAATGGTAAAAAGATCATGAAGTTTTGATTCAGTCCCCGTCTGCTATATAACAATTGGATTGTTACATAGCAGATTGGGGCTATTTTTACATTCATTTTTGTAACATCAGGTGATTAGAATTTGTCGCATCAAATTTTTGTGTGTGGGGATTGTCGCATTTTGAAAATGAAATTGTCGCATAGAAAATTTGGAAAATTATGAAAAAATTTAGTAATTTTGTAACTACAAAAATTTTTTAAACACAAAACACAAGATTATGAACGATAATAAGGTAAAAAAGACCTATGTAAAGCCGGAGACCGAGGTAGTAGACCTTAACAATGAACTTCCAATTCTTTGTTCAAGTTCAAGCGGTGAAAATTTTGGAAATGGTGGATATTGGTGAGTCATATAATCGAATAATAACAAGTATGAAATTAAAATCAATATTGGCAATGTTGGCATTTATGCCTGCATTGTTTTCTTGTCAATCAGAGGCTCCCCAAGAGAGCAAAGCTGATAAAAAAGAGTTCAGAGTAAGAGCATATATTGACACCCCCGAAGATACAAGGGCTGCCATTGAGTATGCCCATCAAGATAGCACTAAAGAAGTTTTTACTTGGTTGAAAGCGGGTTCGGATTATGATAGAGATTACATAACACTGTTTAATTTATCAAAATTCTCAAAATACCATCAAAGCAAAATAGCTCCAGTGATGTTCCTTGATAAGATTATAGGGAAGCGAGCAGAGTTTGTTTTTGATCCAGAGAATGATGAGGAAAGTTCCAATATACAGCTATTCCAAGAGTTGATGGAGCCTGGAGATTCCATTCTTGCTGTGGTTTGTGAGGCTCATTCAGCAAAATTGGAAGATTGTGATTCTGTGTATAGAAATGTATTTTCTTAGAAAGCTGGAAGTTATCTATATGATCAAAAAATTGTCGAAAAACCAACAACTGGGACTGCAATGAAACATGTACACATGATGATGCGCATGTATGATGTGGTTAAAGTCGATGATAAAGGAAATATTCCCGATTTCCATTTCAAGCATTTTTCTTCTATATTTCGAGTAACTCTACAAAATAAAACCGGAAAACCACTATTCTCCAATGTTTCTGAAATGGTATTTACAGCATATTCGAAAAGTATGACTGCTTTTATATATGGGTTTAACTATTTCGCAGTAGTTGGAAATGAAAATGGTGGATTTCATTTAGAAGAAAATTTTAAAGAAACTCCAAAAAGACATCCACTTAATCCCACTAAACCAGATACAACAGTAGTGCATTCACATAAGGCCGTACATAAGATAAATGAGAAAAGTGCATTAAAACTTCCTCTGAATGCCGGACAGACATACGAGTTCTATGCTGTAGTAACCCCAAGAATTGGAGGTCCTAAATTTACTCCGGAAGTTGTTGATAGTTTAACAATAGACGTGTTTAATGGGGGTGCAGAAAGTGCTTATTATAGCACTGACCCAAACATACGAACACCTGATAGATATACAATTACCATAGACAATTTTAACAGAAAAATAGAACCGGGAAAAAGATATTGGTTTAATCTTACGGCAACAAATGAGTCAATGAAAGTTATGATCAATGTATATGACAATAACGATAAGGTAATTGATAAAAAAGAGATGGATGCGTTCAAATTAGTGTTCACCTCTCAATATAAAGATCCGGAAGAGAACAAGGACAATAATGGTGAGGATACATCGCCCGATGAATAACAAACATATAGAATTTCTCAACTCTATTCCGTTCTGAAACAAGGAATAAGTGCAGAGACTCCACACGCTGCTAATAACACAGCCGAGGAGTCTCTGTTTTCTTATTCATTTAGAAATTTCAGCTATCATTGGATTGTCGAGATGGCGAGTTTCAGTAGAGATTCTGTTGAGGTCAATGTGAAGGACAGGATATTCTTCCCAATTCCAGTCAGTAGGATCGATATAAAGACTTTTGAAGAGTTGTCTTTGGCCTTCAAAAAATATATCAAAGTAGAAAGGAAAAGGCTTTTCCGGAAGCGTTTGGGAGGAGCAAGTTTCGGATTTGCATTATTTCTCTGATGTACATCATGCGAGCTGATTCCTTTGCTAATTATAAATTTTTACCTGATGGTATAACCCAAAGAGAGATTTGGCAAAGCGATCAATCCATCAATTGGGGAGCATTGTATATCTCCTAAAAGGAATGACAAACCAATGCGCATAAAGAATCCGCTTTTACGCTGAAGACGATATCCCATATTAAGAGTTCCAAAAATATTGAGTTTTGTTCCTTTTTTAGTTTCAAAATAATAATCATCGGAATACCAACCTATGTGATACTCTTCATATCTATTAAGAAGACAAGGAGTAGCTCCAATACCCAGTTCAAATTTACTGGCTCTTTTTCCTAATATAGCGTTGACCTCTAATGGTATTGTTACGCCCTTAAAATCTACTCTTGTGAAATTGTCGTTTATGTGACCAAACCATCCCTCATTACTACTATGTCCATTTGTGAACGATAGCCCCGCACTGAATCCAAAAACTGAATTAGGTTTGAATCTTTGGTCATAACCGATGCCAATACCTAATGATGATCCATAAAATTCCACAAACAGGTTTCTGCTTATCAATTCATCTTTTTCAAGTCTTACATCGATGGAATCTGAGGAAGCTATCATGGAGTCAGTGTCGTTTTCCCTTGCTGACAAACTATTGATTGTCAGCATTATCATTATAAATATCAGAAACCGTTTTATCATTCTTAAAATTAGTTATAGAGGTGTTTATAAAAAAGTATTCAAATTTACAATAATTTTTTTACATATTTGCTATATGCTGAGATTTTTTTAGAGGAAAACCATAAATTCAGATGAAACCTCCATAGTTAAGAAATCTGGAAATACGTAGGGGAAGATCTGGAGGAATAGCGCATTTAAATTTTTATGTCAGTTTTTTGTGGTCGTTTGGCAAATTTTTATTAATTTTGTGGAAAACTCACAGTTTGTGAGGAAAACATATAAACATAAGCTAACAACTGACCTGATATATGGCTGACAACAGAATCCTTCTTTCGGCAGAATGGCCCGAAGATCCAAAGTTTAAAGACGGAATCCGCAGAGCTCCGGACCGTCATTATACCCTTACTCCGGAAAAAACTATTACAGCTCTTAAGAACGCCCTCCGATATCTGCCGGAGGAACTTCATGAGAAAGCCGCTACGGAATTTCTTGAGGAACTCCGCACCCGGGGCAGAATCTATGCTTACCGCTGGCGTCCGGAAGGCGACTTGAAAGCTAAACCTGTAGATGAATACAAAGGTAAATGTCTTGCCGGAAAAGCTTTCCAAGTGATGATCGACAACAATCTCTGCTTTGACATAGCCCTATATCCGTACGAACTCGTTACTTACGGTGAGACTGGACAGGTATGCCAAAACTGGCTCCAATATCGACTAATAAAAAAATATCTTGAGAATCTTACAGAAGACCAGACTCTCGTAGTGGAATCCGGTCATCCACTTGGACTTTTCCCATCTAAGCCCGAGGCTCCACGCGTCATCATTACCAATGCGATGATGGTAGGTATGTTTGATAACCTTCACGATTGGCACGAAGCAATGCAAATGGGAGTTGCCAATTATGGACAGATGACTGCCGGGGGATGGATGTACATTGGTCCACAAGGTATTGTGCATGGCACATTCAATACCATCCTCAATGCCGGGAGAATGAAACTTGGAGTGCCACAAGACGGTGACCTGCGTGGACATCTTTTTGTAAGCTCCGGACTCGGAGGTATGAGTGGAGCGCAACCCAAAGCCGCAGACATTGCCGGAGCAGTCTCGATTGTAGCTGAAGTAGATGCTTCCAGAATTGCTACGAGAAAGAATCAGGGATGGGTACAGGTTGTCACCGATGATCTTGCTGAAGCTTTCAAACTGGCAGAAGAAGCAATGGCAGAAAAGAAACCACTTTCGATTGCATATCATGGCAATATTGTAGATTTGCTTGAATATGCAGTAAAGGAAAACAAAAAGATAGAACTTCTCAGCGACCAGACATCTTGCCACGCAGTATATGAAGGTGGATATTGTCCGGTAGGTCTTTCATTTGAGGAACGCACACGTCTTCTGCATGATAACCCTGAAGAATTCCGTCGACTCGTAGACGAGACCCTGCATCGTCATTATAAGGCTATCAAGACACTCGTTGATCGAGGAACTTATTTCTTTGATTATGGTAATTCCTTTATGAAAGCTATGTATGATGCCGGAGTCAAGGAATTGTCAAAGAACGGTGTTGATGAGAAAGACGGTTTTATCTGGCCTTCATACGTAGAAGATATTATGGGTCCGATGTTATTTGACTATGGATATGGACCTTTCCGTTGGGTTTGTCTGAGTGGAAAACATGAGGATCTTGTGAAGACCGACAAAGCTGCGATGGATTGTATTCCTAAGGAGCGACGTGGACAGGATATGGATAACTGGGTTTGGATTCGCGATGCCGAAAAGAATGCGCTTGTAGTCGGAACCCAAGCCCGAATCCTGTATCAGGATGCTATGGGCCGCCTGAAAATTGCTTTGAAATTCAATGATATGGTCCGTAAGGGAGAGGTTGGTCCGATAATGCTTGGTCGTGACCACCATGACGTAAGCGGCACAGACTCTCCATTCCGCGAAACGTCTAATATAAAGGATGGATCTAACGTAATGGCCGACATGGCTGTGCAATGCTTTGCCGGAAACTGTGCCCGTGGAATGAGCTTAGTGGCTCTTCATAATGGAGGCGGCGTCGGTATAGGGAAGGCTATCAACGGCGGATTTGGCATGATTTGCGACGGCTCTGACAGAGTTGATGAAATCTTAACCAAGGCTATGCTTTGGGATGTGATGGGAGGAGTAGCTCGTCGTAGTTGGGCACGCAACGAAAATGCCATGGCGACTGTCAAGGAATGGAACGACACCCAAGCCGAAAACGGCTTCATGATCACAGAGCCATTCCTTGCCGACGAAGAATTACTGAGATCAATTATCAATGACTAATATAATGTCTAATAAGACTAATAAGACTAATAAGACTAATAAGACTAATAAGACTAATTAGACTAATAAGACTAATTGGACTAATTGGACCAACAATTTCAAATTCTCAATTCTCAATTAAAAAATCTCAATTCTAAATTAAGAAATATGTCAAATTTATATATCAAGCATGCCACGATTGTGACGCCCCTCGGTGTAGCGGCAGCAAAAGGTGAAGAAATGAAACGCCTTAACGTCATTGAAGATGGCGCAATTCTCATCAAAAACGGAGTGATACGTTATGTCGGCAATTCAAATCCTCTCCGCCAACTTTATTCTCTTTTTGGAAAAGGTGCCACTTTCCGGGAGATAGATGCTAAAGGTAAAGTTGTTCTTCCAGGTTTTGTAGATTCACATACCCACATGGTATTCGGAGGATTCCGACCTGACGAATTTAGAATGCGACTTGAGGGAGCTTCCTATATGAGCATTATGGAGAAGGGTGGCGGAATTCAAAATACTGTAAATGCGACTCGCAAGGCTACTATTTCCGAACTTATAGAAAATGCTGAATGGCTTATGGACCGTATGATCAGCATGGGCGTGACGACTGTAGAGGCTAAGAGTGGATATGGACTTGACTACACCACAGAGGCTAAGATGCTCGCTGCCATAGGACGACTGGGTGCAAAAAAGAAAATTGAGGTCGTTCCGACATTTTTGGGAGCCCATGCAGTGCCGGAAGAATATAAAGGACGCACTTCCGAATATGTAGATCTGATCATCACAGAGATGCTTCCTAAATTCAGAAAAGCTGCAAAATTCTGTGATATATTCACCGAGAAGGGCGTCTTTGAGATAGAGGATTCAAGAAGACTGATGAAAGCAGCAAATTCATTAGGTTATAAACTAAAATTCCATGCAGATGAAATTGAGCCTCTTGGTGGAGCTGAACTTGCTGCTGAACTCGGAGCCGTAAGTGCAGATCATCTCCTTCACATCAGTGATGATGGAATCAATGCATTGGCTGAGAAAGGAACCGTTGCAACACTTTTACCTTTGACCGCTTTCGCGCTTAAAGAGAATTATGCCCCTGCAAGGAAAATGATCGATGGAGGTTGTGCGGTAGCACTCGCAACAGATCTGAATCCGGGAAGTTGTTTTTCCGGGTCAATACCCCTGACAATCGCTCTCGCTTGCATTTATATGAACATGTCCATAGAAGAAACAATCACAGCCCTTACACTTAATGGAGCTGCNGCTTGTNGACTCGCTNAACGTAAGGGTTCACTGCAACCCGGCAAGGATGGCGACCTCGNGATCNTCNANTNCGACAACATCAATATGTTGCCATATTATGTCGGCATGAATTGTGTGAAGACTACTATAGCAAAAGGAAAGATACTTTTTGATTCATAAAAATGGAAAAGATGACAGAATATGCGATAGGGAGCAGTCTGCTTACCTACGATCTAATAGAAAAGATACTAAAGGATGGGGCAAAACTGACTCTTTCAGATTCTGCGATAGAAAAGATTCAGCATTGCCGTGACTTCCTTGACACAAAGACCGATGAGAACACGGTGCCAATCTACGGGATTACAACCGGTTTTGGTTCGCTCTACAACCGCCATATTGCACCGGCAGATCTTGTCACTCTACAGGAAAACCTTATAAAGAGTCATTCTTGCTCAGTTGGAACTCCCGTAGACAAAACTGTAGTGAAATTGATGCTTCTATTGAAGGCGCATGCAATTTCGATGGGTTTTAGCGGAGTGCAGGTGGAAACTGTGCAAAGAATCCTTGACTTCTACAACAATGATGTGCTTCCGGTGGTATACGACCGAGGTTCGCTTGGAGCTTCCGGCGACCTTGCTCCGCTCGCTAACCTTTTCTTGCCATTGATAGGAGAGGGGTATGTCGTTGTGGATGGAAAAGTCACTAAGGGTAGAGATGCATTAGACCGTTTTGGATGGCGGCCCATCAAGCTCAAATCAAAAGAGGGACTTGCGTTGCTGAATGGAACTCAGTTTATGAGTGCAAATGGCATTAAGGCTCTCATAGATGGATGGCATCTCGTCAATTGCTTCGATATGTTTGGTGCTATGAGTTTAGAAGCATTTGATGGAAGGATTGAACCCTTCTGGGAGTGTATCCAACGTGTGCGACCACACCAGGGACAAATTCAAACTGGAGAAGTCTATCGGAAGATACTTGCCGGGAGCGAGATCATTGCGAAAGAGAAAGAGCATGTGCAGGATCCGTATTCTTTCAGATGCATACCTCAGGTGCACGGAGCTGTAAAGGACGCAATGCGTCATGTCACCGAAGTGCTTCACATAGAGATCAATTCGGTGACAGACAATCCGACCGTATTCCCTGATGAAGACCTTGTTGTCTCGGGAGGTAATTTCCATGGCGAACCACTTGCCCTTGTGTTCGACTACATGGGAGTGGCACTTCATGAACTGGGTAACATTTCAGAAAGGCGCGTTGCTCAGCTGATACTCGGTCATCGCGGGTTGCCGGAATTCCTTGTGGCAAAACCCGGACTCAACAGCGGATTC
>WFLX010010656.1_pt1 | contig 15114 bp, 21 predicted proteins | sample 4967041 | NCBI WGS metagenome assembly WFLX01 (sample SAMN12857096, study PRJNA449069) | gut metagenome | isolation source: stool from male and female vole | host: Microtus ochrogaster | place: USA:Florida | collected 2017
CTTTGAATAGTCGTTCTTCATTTATATATTAATGATTATACTTTTTCATATTTATATAAGACGGCTGGGAAGCCATCTCTGCCATAATCACAAAAGCCGTGCCAAAAATGATTAAGGCGGGGAATGCGATCTTCGCCCCCGCCTTAATTATATTGACTTATGATGGATTACATCATGCCTGGCATCCCGCCTGCTGGCATTGGAGGCATGGGGTTATCTTCCTTCTTGTCAGCTATGACACATTCAGTGGTCAAGAACATGCCGGCTATGCTGGCTGCGTTCTCAAGTGCAACGCGTGTCACCTTTGCCGGGTCGATTACGCCGGTTGCAAAGAAGTTTTCATAGCTGTCAGTGCGGGCATTAAAGCCAAAGTCGCCTGTTCCTTCTTTCACTTTCTGAACGATCACAGCGCCTTCAAGACCTGCGTTTTCTACAATCTGACGGAGAGGCTCTTCGATTGCACGGCGTATAATTGCGATACCTGTGGTCTCATCGCTGTTGTCACCCTTAAGTTCGTCAAGAGCGGGGAGGCAACGGATGTAAGCTACGCCACCACCGGGAACAATACCTTCTGCGATTGCAGCACGTGTTGCGCTGAGGGCATCATCAACGCGGTCTTTCTTTTCTTTCATTTCTACTTCTGATGGAGCGCCGATATAGAGAACTGCTACGCCACCTGCGAGTTTTGCAAGACGTTCTTGGAGTTTCTCCTTGTCATAATCAGAAGTGGTTGTCTCAATCTGAGCTTTGATCTGAGCAACACGGGCGTCAATGGCCTCTTTGCTGCCTGATCCATTCACGATAGTAGTGTTGTCTTTGTTTACAGTCACTTTTTCGGCATTGCCGAGATCGTTGATTGTAGCCTGCTTAAGTTGCATTCCCTTAACCTCGCTGATGACATTGCCACCNGTAAGNATAGCNATATCCTCAAGCATNTCTTTNCGNCGGTCNCCAAANCCNGGAGCCTTAACNGCNCAGATCTTCAANGCNNCCACGNANNCNNTTNACNACNANAGTAGCNANAGCCTCNTTNTCNACATCCTCAGCAATNATNAGNAGAGGACGACCNNTNTGAGCNACNGNNTCAAGNATNGGNAGNATNTCNTNNAGNTTNGATATCTTCTTGTCGTAGAGAAGGATATACGGAGAATCCATTTCGCATTCCATCTTCTCGGAATTTGTCACGAAATATGGGCTGATATATCCGCGGTCGAACTGCATACCTTCCACTACTTCAACGGTAGTATCAGTACCCTTAGCCTCTTCCACTGTGATGACGCCTTCTTTCTTAACAATCTTCATAGCCTCAGCGATGAGACGTCCGATTTCATCATCATTGTTAGCGGAGATACGAGCTACATTCTCAATCTTAGCCATGTCGTCGTCGACTTCTTCGCTCATTTCCTTGATACCTTCTACTACCTTGGAAACGGCTTTGTCGATACCGCGCTTCAAATCCATTGGATTGGCACCGGCTGCCACATTCTTAAGGCCTTCAGTTACGATAGCCTGAGCGAGTACGGTTGCAGTAGTTGTGCCGTCACCTGCCTGGTCACCTGTCTTTGATGCCACTTCTTTCACGAGCTGAGCACCCATGTTTTCAAAAGCGTTTTCAAGCTCGATTTCCTTAGCGACTGTCACGCCATCCTTAGTGATGTGAGGAGCACCGAATTTCTTTTCGATGATCACGTTGCGGCCCTTAGGACCAAGTGTTACTTTTACNGCATCAGCGAGAGCGTCGACACCTTTTTTAAGCTCTTCGCGAGCTTGTATGTTAAATTTAATTATCTTTGCCATTTTTGTCTTTAATTTTTTTGATTCATGTTTCGCAAGTTCATTCTCATTGATGTGCAAATCCTTAGCACAGACATTACGNTGTTTCTCTGCGTTTTCCGGGCGATNCGAAGCAGCCCGAAATCATTGCGAGCTTGCCAAAACTACGTTGCAAAGCATCCCAAATCATTGAAACTCTGCGCCTCTGCGGCCTCTGCGTGAGATTATAGAGCTTGCGAAAGTTAAGTTTTTGATAAAAAGAGCTATAGGCCTTAAAGGCTCTAAGGGCTTTAGAGGCTTTAAGGAATTTTGTTTATCCGATTACAGCGAGAACGTCATTCTGGCGCATTATAAGGTATTTTTCGCCTTCGAATTCGATTTCAGTGCCGGCATATTTTCCATAGAGCACTTCGTCGCCTGCTTTGAGATGCATTTCTTCATCTTTAGTGCCATTTCCGGTAGCAAGAACTTTACCGCGGAGGGGTTTTTCTTTTGCTGAGTCAGGGATGATGATGCCTGCCATAGTCACTTCTTCTGCGGCTGTCGGCTGGATGAGCACGCGGTCGCCAAGTGGTTTGATGTTCATTTCTTCTATTCGTTTTATAGGGTTATACTTTATTTTATAATTTGAATTGGTCGGTTTGCCAAACCTTCCGCAGGTTATGTAGCAAATACCGTGCCAAATTCAATAATAATAACATTGAAAAATACGTCAATGTTCTNTNAGCAAGTCTAAGAAATGTTAATCTATCCTGTCCGACAAGTCCGACAGGTCTGACCNGTCCGNCCCGTCCGACNTGTCCGACTTGTCCGACCAGTCCGACCCGTCTGACTTAAAACCATCAACTTGAGCCAGCGAAAGTTGATTTATTAAAAAGATCCAGAGGAATAGATTGTCGAATTTGAGGCCAAAGTGCAAAAACTCGGTCGTCAGAAAGCTGCCGGCAAACCATCAGCGGTTCCGCCGGTGTCAATTTTGACAAGAATGGAGCAAAGTTGATATCGACTGTATACTTGCTGCCATCTTTGAGCAATAGGGTTAACTGTCTACTTGAAATAATGACATCTTCCGGTTGCATGGCAAAATCAAAATCGAATCCTTCGCCACGGACCATTTCGAGCGTTAAAGCATCGTCAGTGATTGAGCGGTCGAGTTCCCTAAGTGATTGGGAGGACTCAAGAGATTTGAATGTCCAAGTATTTCCGGTTTGAACTGGGTCATCATCTGCTTTCTCCCATTCAAAAGAAATAGTGTCTCCTTCTATTTTATAGACACCCATTTGAGAGTTTAATGTGCTTTTCACGAAAACCGACATTATCTCATCGCTCCAAAAAGATAAAGAAGCGACATTCACTGGAGTCTTGGAATTCTTGTCTATTACGAACAATTCGTAGTAACCGCTAACGGGATCATCCCACTGTCTCATCCAAGTCAGAAGAACCTTGTCATCATCCTTGCCCATCCAATAAGCGCGTTCCGGAAGACCCGGGAGCAACTTTGAGCACTCATTCTTATCCACTGAGTCCAAGGGAGAAGCGAAAGTTCGTAGCATTGACCCGATAGTTTCAACAAGTGACCAGAGTATCGGCGACTCAGCATTGAATATGTCAGATAAAGAGTATGAGTAAACCATTCCGGCTGCTAAGCCATTGCTTGGGAATTTCTTGATAAGTCTTTCGCCAAGAGGCTCGATTATTTCTGCGCAACGCTTTTTATGAGGCAGATCCTTCTTTTTATAGTAATTCAGATCGGAAGAAGTGATATAGAAATAAGCGAGCATATTGAAGAAAGCGCGAGGGTCGTTAAGCTCAAGAAGCAATATCCTTTTCAAGTCAAAACTCCGGAACTCAGAGGAATAGAGACTATAGTCATGAGCTACGAAAGAATATACGACATTAAATTGCCAATCAGTATGGTTGAAATTCTTCTGCTGCTTGATTATCTTTGCGAATTCAGACGCAGTGTTGATATTCTCTTCCATCCTTATAAGTGCTGAGACATCTATGTTCAGGTGCTCGTTGATTCGGGAAATAAGAGACTCGACAGCATCAGCACCTCCTTGACCATTTTTTATACGATTCAGAGTAGACCGGCTCGACGCTCCATAACCAAGTTGCGTAGCGAGCGCATTGACAGATTTGGCAAGCAATTGCGTATTGAGTATAGTGCTTAGAGTGCCCTTTAATTCATCATATTTCTCCATAGTTTTCAATATGTGAGTCATGAAGAGAATTGTCGATAATTTGGGGAATTTTTTGCAAAGATAACAAAAAAATTGAAAAAAAACCTATAATAGTGATAAAAATTAAGAAAAGCATCCCTATTATAGGGATATTCTAAGTTAAAAACCTCTCTATGATAGTGATGAAATATTGAAAAAATCTGCGCCAATCTGTGGTTGTGGCTCATAATCGCATAGAATTAAATCTCGCAGAGGGGCATAGGGCTCGCTGAGAAGTCTCACGCAAAGGCGCAAAGGTCCCACAGGCTGAAGCCCAATGTCGGTAAAAAAAGAGCATAGCGCCATGGAAGCAAACATTTCTGTCTACGGTTTTACTGGCAAACTAAGTAATAGAGCATGCTCCGCATGCGTCCAAGAGCCTCAAAATCTAACTTATTTTACCAGCATTGGGCTGAAGCCTGGGGTTTCGTCAATTAGAGGAATACCTCTCCGAGGCGATGTTTGTTTTTCTTTTACAGGGAGCAAAGAGCGCAAAGGCTCGCTCGCTGCGCTCCGTATCGCGTGAATGAGGCAGCCTCGGAAAATTATCATCCAATGACCGACACTACGAAAGCATTAGGAAACCTGCAATGCGTAGCGGATGCGAAGCAAGCCTCCGCGCACTTTGCTGCCTTCGATGGCATTGGATAGACAGCACTGCGAATTACCTCAGCGAGTCCTTTGCTCCTTTGCGTGATTAAATTTTTATATGAGAATGAAATGCTAAAACAGAAACTTGAGATATTTTCTTAGTGGAGCAGTTATAATACTGTACCCGGAAACGGCGATTTTGATACAAAATAAGGATTTGGATTGAAATTTTTATGGCAAGAATTGGATAATCGTAGGAAAAAGCTTAATTTTGGGAGATAAACAAAAAATGAAGAATATGGGAAAATCAGAACTTTTTCGTGACGCGTATGAGGAGTCAGGTTTTAAGGTGAAGACAGAATCCGACGAACTCACCACAGAAGAATTATTGATGTGCATCCAACACTACAGCGAAGAAGCTGAGGCATTAATAGATAAAGAAGACCTTGATGGAGCCATTGACCCGCTCCTTAATCTATATGAAGTGCTTATAGTCAGGAAATTCTATCTCATGCTTTTCTCCTCACTCGAATGCTTGAAAATCCTGCTTCCAGCGACTTCGCCCGTGAAGAACTGGAATATCTGGATAAATTGTCAAGTTAACCNAATCAGGCATTAATTTCGCCCAATCTAAAGCAATTCCTGCCCTCGATTTCACTGGCAAACTAAGTAATAGAGCATGCTCCGCATGCGTCCCAGAGCATCTGAAGGTAACTTATTTTACCAGCATTGGACTTAACCACCTCTGCCCCTTTGAGCCCTCTTCGTGAGATTACAGTTATCCAATAATGACAAACGAAAATACAGATAAAAAAGAAAAAAGAATATGAAATACAAGCTTGACAAAGAAACTATTTCAGTATATACCCAGATGTATAGTCCCTCCAAACTTCTTGAAAAACTTGGAAAGGTAGCGAAGAAGGCTGGAGTAAAGGTAGTCTATGCCGCTCTCTTGCTTTATTATGCCATGCTTGATGGAGATGTGCCATTGAAAGATAAGGCAATTGTAGTCGGAGCGTTGGGTTACTTTATCCTTCCATTAGACTTCATACCCGATGTGCTTGGACCTATAGGCTATACGGATGACTTGTCCGCCCTCGTATTTGCCCTGAAAACTATATGGGATAACATCACGCCCAAGGTGCATACACAAGCGCAAGGAAAGCTCAGAGACTGGTTTAAAGAAATTGATCCATCCGACCTGCAGCTATTTTAGTAATCGTAATAAAATAAATTGGTAAAGTTTTGCTGGGTCTCAGCCCGGAGGGCTGATTATCTTGTTAACCCCGAGCGTCAGCTCGGGGAAAGGAAAATCCATCTTTCTTCAACCCCGGAGGGGTCTAACTTTCCCGAAAAAAGAACTCTCATTTTTTACCAAATTATTTTTCAATATTTACTTAGTTCAATCTCAATNAATNAGAATTATNCNNCTCTATANAATAACAGTCAAGCAAATNAAGGTAAGCAACGGACTCCGGATAGAACCAGGAATGTCTGTTGAGGTTGTCACAAATTCAATCCAAAATCCGCTAACAAGCTTTGCTGACAAGAAGAAAGTAGCTGAAGCCTTCTATCGCATCTACGGCATCGACATGGAAAAGATAAGAGCCCTAAATCAAATCTACCTCAATGTAAATAGAATAGGATAAAAACGAATAACTATGGATCTTCAAGAACTAAATGACGATAGGAGAATGATTTCCGGAGCTACTAAACTTAATAATTTAGTAGACAAAGGCTTTTCAGAAAGAGCAAAAAGCCTTGTGAATACCCATGCGGTTATAGCCGGTATTGCTCTTGCACTCCCACTGATGGGATTTGACAACATAATATATATAGGTGTGCTATGGCACATGTACTATCAACTATGCGATCTTGCGAAACAAAGCTTCGGATCAAACAAAGCCAAAAGTTTCATTGGAGCTGTCATAGTAAACGTGATAGTCGCATCAGTATTAGAACTAGTTTGTTGTGTAATCCCTATAGCAGGCACAATCATCGGAGGCTTCATTATAGGTTTCGGATCACTCAAGATTTCGGGAGCCGCCTATCTTAAGGCTCTCGAAATAGCCCACAACGGCAACGTAGCCGAGAGATACACTTTCAAGAATAGATGATGTGACAACCACCCATGCTTAATTTAAACTCTGTGTGAACCCCTTGTGAGTTTTTTTAGTTGTTTTGATTTATGAACTCCTTGATTAAAACGATGATGTTTTTCTGATGATGTTTTTCTAATGTAAGATGATCTTTAATTCGTATATTTGCATTCATGAAACATGGAAAAGTAATAATATGATAATAGCCACACCTCCATTTGAGCCTTCAAGAATAGTAAGGACTTTCAATAAGGCACACAGCGAGCAGAAAGTCAATAATAACGCAGAATTAGGCTTCTCTGAAAAGGCAAAGATAGCTGCCAAAGCAGCCGTGGTCGCCATAAGCACAGAAATCGGGTTTTTGTTAATGGTATAAGATATGGAAAAAACAGAATTATTTCGTGATGTATATTCAGAGTACGGAATCAAGGTAGAAGAAAGTAAAACTTTTACAATCCCGCGTCGAGCGACTTCGCCCGGGATGAACTCGAATATTTAGATTCAATAATATAAATCAAGGGATTCAGTTAAGCGTCCTATTTTTCAGATGCCAATTCAGGTCGAAGATCTCTTGATTATGTTAAAACCCCATACTTAAGCCTGTGAGGCCGAGATGCGAATATCACTTAGGGCTTAATGTTCATTGTTTAAAACTTAATTACCTCTGCGGTCTCTGCGGTCTTTGCGTGATATTATAGAGCTTGCGAAAATAGAATTATAAGAATTTAAGTTTCGCTTGTTCTAATCGCTTGTTACTCATTGTTTAAAGCATTATGATGTCGCTTCATTCTCTGCAACTTTGTGTGATCACGCAGAGAGCTAAGGCAGCAGAGGGGTGGTTAGGTGGTGAGCGACCTCCGGGCGCGTCCTGGAGCAGATGATGGTAACATTTTGGGGTACAAGTTACTTTTTAGATTCGACTCGACGCGCCCGGAGGTAGCTTTCCACCTAAGGGGCACTTCTACCTAAAATATCTTTGCGCCCTCTGCCCTTTGCATACTTTGCGTGAGGTTTACTGTACATGCGAAAATTGAATTATATGAATAAATGCCCAAAATATATTTTGCCATTTGGAAAAATATATTTAACTTTGCGAAGTCAGTGGAGGAGACATACCGCTGATGCAAGAAAAGCGTAGCTTTCTTTCGAGGTTGGACCGAAATCGCCAATAGAAGAAAAACCGAATGATAGAAAGAATTACGCTCTTCTGACAGTCTAATGCGATCTATGATGAAGCATAGCTTTGTCGTATGCATACAGACCTGCAGAGAGGGCATTTATTCTTTTGTTTCCGATTCGGTTTGAGGCGTTTGGCGATGCCTGGTCCAACATCGGTGCAAATGAGGTCCTCTCTTTTCTTATTATTAAGGTGTCAGGTTTCAGGCTTTAGTTGCTTCAGATATCCAAAACTACTGAATACCCTCTGAAAACTGACGCCTGTCAAAAGACATTAAAAACTTAAATGAAAAAATGATGAGAAAATAGAATAAATGCCCCAAATATATTTTGCCATTTGGAAAAATATGTTTAACTTTGCATATGCCGGTGGAGGAGAAATACCGTCGGTGTGAGAAAAGCGTACTGCTTTCTTTATCTGTTGGGAAAAATTCGCCAAATTATTTACAACAGGAGATAAAGAAGGATAAGACGCTCTTCTGTTTCGTCGTACCTAAAGGTAGCCACGACGGCTATGTTCAGATACCCGAACTAGTGGGGCATTTATTCTCTTCTTTGAACCTGTACGGGCGTTTGGCGATGCCTTCCTAACTTCAAAGAAGCGTAAAGTTCCCCACTTTTCTTATACCCTATTACTAACGCATCTGTTTGGGAATTTGAGGAGATGTATTAAATATATCGAGTATGGAAGACTATTATGATGAGGAGGATGGATTCTCTGATATGTCCTATGAGAGGAGTCCTTATGAATCAGATGAAGACTACCAAGAAAGAATGGAAGATCTGGATGATTTTTCCGAATATTATAATGATTAGTATAATGATTTAAATCAAACACAGAAAATAATAAAACATAAAGTATTATGGCAAGTAAAATAAAGGAAGTTAAAGTAGTAGAAACTTCTAGAGTTGTTAATGGTACCAACTTTGTAAAGGGTGACTATATTAAGCGAGATAAAAATTACGTTGTCAATACAAACGATGGACGGCAGTGTGATATTTCTCGTGAAGGTATTATTGCGATGCTCGCTGAAGTTGGAGTAAAAGTGGCAATTCNTATAANTGTTNAAATGTTAAGNAAATTAGCAGNACACACTTTNAATGAATCTTATGTAAAAGAAGAGGGTCCAAGATTATATCCCCGTAATAAGTAAGAAAAATTTGCTCAGATGGCAAAATATTTATAACTTTGCAATATACATAACAGGAAGACTATCATGAAGACTTCAACACTTGACTTTCCATATACTGCACGCCGTGTCTTCACGGCGTGCAAAACCATATTGGAAGACTGTGGCCAGTTCCGATCCATCAAGTCAGACGATCGGACATTCCGCATCACTGCGTCCAAAGGACTGCCAATCTTCGGTGAAGACCTCTCCATCAACATCTTCGCCACCTCCTCATCAAGTTGTGAAGTCGTAATAAAGTCAACTGACAAACTCCTCTTCAATCCCTTCAAAATTGGAAACAATGTCAACAACATTAAACACCTTGACCAATTTATAAGGAATGAGGTCTATGACTCTGCGAACCCTCTCAGTTAGGAGTTAACCCAGTAGAAATCCGATTGAAGAAACCTGAAATAAAAATTAGAAATCATTAAAACATTATACCATGCCGCTCTACAGGGTTACAGTAAAAAGATGAAAGTCAGCAACGGTCTCCGAATTGAGAAAGGGATGTCTGTTGAAGTAGTGGACAATTCCTTCAGCAACTCAGTTGTCACTAATAACGGCCAGCTCATCAAGAACGCCTTTATGCGTCTCTATGGAATCGATCTCAAGAAGATTGGAGCTATGAATATGGTGTATTTGGATTTTAAGCAGATTGGATAGTATTGAAATAAATAAGATAATAAAAATGAATAATTTAAATGAAATTTTTCAGATGATTCTATCTAAGATTGAATCAAATCCGAATGATTCAATTGAGGAAGTGATCAAGAATATGATGGGAGAACTGGATCTCTCATCCAATGATATAGCAGAAATTGAAGAGTCTTTCAAGACATTGGATGCCATAAATGAAAAATCTAAAGATTTAGAAGATGCAAGGGAAGATGGTAAAACCCGTATTGGTTGGATAGAGGATCAAGTGAACAATCTCTCAGAAGCTTCAGGAATCCTTTCTTCTGAAATAATCACTGAGATAAACAAGGGAACAGACGTTGCATTGAATAATACACTAAATCAGGATATTTAAATATAGCTATGGACTCGAATATATCTTCAATCGCTTCTAAGTTGGTCTCTAATATAAAAGAGATGACTGATATTTCTGAAGCCGCATATTCAGGAGAACATCTCCCAATTGTTGAAAGTGTGGAATCAACTCTTCTTAATAAAGCTCTTGAAAGTGACTTTAATAGTTCTTCTGAACTTGCAGCCAAGAAAGTAATGTCTGCAGCTATACTAATAGCAAAGAGCAAAGGATTATTACCTGAAAGCATGCCTGAAAACGTAGATGGAATTGGAGCTGCCACAATTTCAGATGAAGCTTTTACAAAAATGAAGACTGCTTTTCAAGTTTCGAAAGGAAATATTGACGCATACGAAGCTGCCGACAAGCTAATTGATCATGCAACTGCTCGTGCTTTGGCTGTAAGTGATGGAGTGGTAGAAAAAGGTGTTGACATGGCTGTAAGTAAAATCGGATTGGTAGTTGCAGCATCTTATCCTCCATTGATTCCAGTGGTTGCTGCATTAAGTGTATTTCAACCTGCAATAACTAAAAAAGCCCAAGAATTAGTGAAGACAGGAATTGTGAAAATGAATGAGGTAGCAAAGACTGCAGTTAGAAAAGTTGGAGAAGCAGCTAAGGTATACGCGACAAAGATTATTTCAACAACAATTCGAAGACTTATTTTTGCATAATGAAACTTGTAGCAAAAGCCAAACCAGTAAAGATTCGCATAACGTCAGGGAACGAAGAACATAGTTCCCTGGAATCTTTGCGTAAAAACTTTGTTTGGAAGGAAGTTAAGGAACTTCTTGACGGAAGTCTTGATAGATGGCTCCGATGTATTAATGCCGTCGAAATAGCGGATAAACTTAAGGATATTGCGAATCCAGNAAACGATATACTTGCTATATNTAATCTNCTTTTTAGAGGGAATTCTCCNTTCACTTCTGAGAAGGAGATATTNGATGAGTTACTGAAAGATCGTAATCTAATGTCCCTTGCAGAAGAAATCGTAANGCGGTTACCAGTAATCGATGACTTGAAATTTGTGAAAAAATATGAGGATGAAAAAGTAATTTTCAGCTTGTTTAAAAATAGAATAGTCGAAGTTGCCAAATCATTTGATGAAAATTTTGAGGATGGAGAATTACTTTTTGAAGTTGGCCAGTTTTTGAATAACCATTCAATTGATCCCTTTTATGATGATATACCTTCGATTGCTTACAATTGCATTGAACTTGCTGCTCGTAAAGGAATATCTGGAGCCATACAATTTTTAGAGTTCTATTCTAATAAAAACAAAGAAGACTTTTGGGCATTCTATCAAAAGCCGGAAGTACGATCAAGAATTGATGAGTCATGGACTAAAAACNANTTGATAAAATTTGATGGNAATNGTTTNAATNCAAAAATTCTTTTTGATTTCTCNGATACTTGTTTGAAATTATATAGAAAGAGATATGATTATATGACGTCCAAGCCATTCCATCGTATTGCAAGCGAAGATTTTGGCTCATTTGGCAAATCTGATCCTTTATATGAAGAAAAAATGTTTGTTCTTTCTTTGTTTAATAGATATGCTGCTGAGTCTTTAGAATGTCTGCAGACAATAAATAATTATTCTCTTGCGAAAGAAATTTTAGAATCAAATAAACATATCTTTGAGTATAAAGGTCATGTATTTGATTTAGAAAACAAAAGGGATAATGCATGTGAATTACATTATTTTGTAACTCACCTCCTTGAACTTCGTAATTACGGCAATTCTATTGAAACTTCTTCTTGTAATAACAATGATTTCTGGAATTTTATACGAAAGAATCGTATAACGGATAAAATTGATGAATCATGGGATAAAGAAGTGCCTGTAATAATTACAAATGACATTGGTGGTCATGCCCAAACACTTATTGAATTCTCAAATACCTGTCTAAAAATTTTTAAATATAAAAAGAGATATTCCAGCGATTACTATGAAATAGCCAAACGGGAATTTGGGAAATTAGATAAAACTGATAGTTTATATCAAGAAAAAATGTTTGTTTTGGCATTATTCACTCCATATAGGATTGATGGCATTTCACTATTAGAAAAAAACAGGGATTATCCACCAGCGAAGATGATGTTGCATTCTAATTATAACTATTATGCACATTTTTGGAACTATCGTTTTCAGATAATGGATTATGAAAATAATCGTAGTGTGTTAAAATATTTTGTTACTCATCTTTTTGAATTTAGGAATTATGGCAAATCCAATTAGTAATAAACTGAAAAAGATGTTNGATGTTAACATCCCTGTAATATATATTGATGATTANGATTATGCAAGGATAGACGAGATNGTTNCTGATGCNTGTGGTAAAGACNTAAAGATNAANGAATGGAATCCAGCATCCGGCTATACTAAGTTTAAAACTAAAGAGCCGGAGAGAGCTGATTTATCTATAGTTTCTTTTTTACGAGAGATCTATGCAGCTGATTTGGAGTCTAAAAGATCTGAATGTATAGTGCTTAGAGATGTTGACCGATTGCTTGACGATCCCGAAGTTGTCTCTTTGATTTCACATATAGCGCAGCGAAAATTGTATGATAGGAATTATGATTCTTCCATCATCATCTCCGACTATGGTCTGACTATTCCTTCAAAGCTTATGCCATACGTATCTATTCTCAATATTGATATTCCAGATGATGATGAGATTAATAGACTGATAGATGAACATCTTGAGGCGAACAATATAAGTAATTTTGATGATGAAGATCGCGAAGCATTAATGCCTAATCTAAGAGGGTTATCTCTTTTTGATATTGACCGTGTAATAGATATGGCAGTAAGTGTAAATGGAAATTTAGGATATAGAGATAATATCCTAATTTTACAGCAGAAGAAAGCTCAGGTCAAGAAATCCGGTCTTATAGACTTGATAGATGTCAACGAAACTCTAAGTGATATTGGTGGTCTTGAGAACTTAAAGAGACATTTGAAGGTCAAATCTAAAATATTGAGTAATATAGTTGAGGCGCATAAGAATAAAATATCGACACCGAAGGGTGTATTCATTGTTGGAATGCCNGGTTGTGGNAAGTCTTTATGTGCAAAAGCAGCTGCGGCTCAATTTGGGTGTCCTTTGCTAAAACTTGATATGGGAAGTATGATGGGAAAATATGTTGGTCAGAGTGAGTCCAATCTTCGAAAAGCTATAAAGATAGCAGAAGCCACTGCTCCTTGTATCCTTTGGATAGATGAAATTGAAAAGGGGTTTTCTGGAGTAGGCGGCCATAATGATATCATGACTCGAATGTTTGGATATTTCCTCTCATGGTTGCAGGATAAAACTTCAAGTGTCTATGTGATTGCCACGGCTAATAGTGCCGACAATCTACCACCTGAACTGAAACGTAAAGGTCGTTTCGACGAAATCTTCTGTGTAAATCTGCCTACGGAAAAGGANCGTGAAGCTATCTTTAANGTTCATTTGAAAAAGAGGAATCAAAATATTTCGAACTTGTCGAGAGTAGTTAAAGCGACAGAGGGTTTTAATGGAGCAGATATAGAGTCTGTTGTCAATGAAGCTCTGGAAGAAATGTTTGTGGAGAAGCTGGAGGATAAGTCTTCAGAATCAGAAAAAAACAATATTCGTATTAATCTGACTGAATCTAAATTACTTGATGTAGCTAATAGAACTGTTAGTATTTCCAAGTCCTGTAAAGTTCAAATAAAAAATATGAATAAAATTTTTGAAGACAGTAATTTCAAGAATGCCTCGGAAGAATAATGTAAAGATAATATGAATAGAAAGCTTGATTATGGATCTGGAAAACAGACATTCCTAGAATCAGTAGGAAAAGAAGCGATAAAAGGCGTAGGAACAGGATTAGTAAAGTTAAGCAGGGGACAGGAGAGTGGTCAAGTAAGAGGAGAAGGTCGCTTCTGGACATGATCTAAAGCATAGGCCTTTATGGGAAATGTCGGAAAAACGCAAATTGATTGTTGAATTGAAATGCATAGGATGCGAAACTCGACAATTTTTGATGTTATCTGGGCTAAGTTTTCCCCCATATTGAAAAATTCTAAATCTGCCTTCTAACTATGGACAAACTCATAAACTTAACACTATCCTGTCTCCTGTTAGCCCAAAAGCTGCAAGAGTCTCTCCAATGGGGTATTAGAATTAGGTGGAATTGTCGGACGAATCGGATAAGTCGGACAAGTCCTTGTGGCTGAGGGGGAGGGTGATGATTGGTGTGATTAAAAAATTTTGAGAATTTGGGTGCAAATTTGGCTATTTTATTTTGGTATAAAGATAATTATCGCTATATTCGCATAATTTTTACATTCTTAAATATAATTATTATGGAGGGTTTTCTGCCTAAGGGTGGTGGTTATAAGAGCCTAAGAGTATATAAGGCTTCTGAGGCTATATATGATCTTTCAGTTTATTTTGCTGAGAATTATATAGAAAGAGGGAGTCGGACAAAAGATCAAATGGTGCAGGCTGCCCGTAGTGGATGTATGAATATAGCCGAAGGCAGCAAAGCTTCAGTTACCTCTAAAGAAACTGAAATAAAGCTTACAAATGTAGCCAAGGCTTCTTTGGAAGAACTTCTCCTTGATTATAATGCATATTTGAGACAAAATAACCTTGCTCTTTGGGAAAAGGATAATCCTCGGACTGGAAAGCTCAGAGTTTTTCTACAATCAGAAGAATTCTCTTCTACCCCTATGAAATATGCTGAAAAAATGAATCCTGAGGAGTTTTGTAATTTTTGCATTACTCTGATTAATCAGACTACATATATTTTGGGAAGACTGATTAAGAAGCAAGAGGAGCAGTTTTTGCAATATGGTGGGATTCGGGAGCAGATGTATAAAGCAAGAGTGGATTATCGTGACAAGAATAAAAAGAATTAAGTAGGACGGGTCGGACAAATCAGACAAGTCGGACAGATCGGACAAGTCGGACAGATCGGACAGGTCGGACAGATCGGACAGGTCAGACAGGTCGGACAGGTCAGACAGGTCGGACAGGTCAGACAGGTCGGACAGGTCAGACAGGTCAGACAGG